>WNFM01346266.1_pt4 | contig 17127 bp, 15 predicted proteins | sample 5400271 | NCBI WGS metagenome assembly WNFM01 (sample SAMN13153352, study PRJNA577476) | soil metagenome | isolation source: 60 cm saprolite on Douglas fir-dominated hillslope | place: USA:California | collected 2013-09-17 | reverse complement strand
CGTGGTCGTGGTGCTGGGAGGAATGGGCAGCATCATCGGCGCCACGCTGGGCGGGGTCCTGATAGGAACCGCGGAGTCAGTATCGGCCTCCTATCTCGGCTCCGGCTGGAAGGAGCTGTGCGTCTACGCCATCTTTCTGCTGGTCCTGCTCCTCAAGCCCTCGGGCCTCCTCGGAAAGAGCCGCATGTGAAAGCGACCGTGCTCGCCTGGGGGCTTCCCTTCCTTGCCCTCCTCTTCCTTCCGCTCTGGGTCACCAGCCCCTATTCGCTCCATATCTTCATCCTGCTCTTCATCGCCATCGCAACCGGCGAGAGCTGGAACGTGATCGGCGGCTTTGCCGGCCAATACTCCGTCGGACACGCGGCATATTACGGATTGGGCGCCTATGGCGCATTCATCCTCTTGCAGGACAAGCACGTCGCCCCCTGGTTCGGCGTCTGGGTGGCGGTGGCCATCGGCGCAGTGGTCGCCCTCGCCATCGGCAGCATCACCTTCCGCCTGCGCGGGCCCTACTTCGTGCTGGCATCGATCGCCGTCGCCGAGATCATCCGGCTGGCCGCGCTCAACTGGAAGGATCTGACCAACGGCGCCGAGGGAATCCTCGCCAGCGACCTGCCGCCGCTGCAGCTCGGCGGCCACTTGATCACTGATTGGAACAGCAAGATCCCTTACTACTATATGGGCCTCGCCATGGCCGTCTTCTGCATCGGCGTGAACTTCGCCGTCAAGAAGACCAAGCTCGGCTACTATCTGATGGCCATCCGCGAGGATCAGGACGCGGCCCACTCGCTCGGCATCCCGCTCACCGTCACCAAGAACATCGCGCTGATCATCTCTGCGGCCTGCACCGCGCTGGCCGGCAGCTTCGCCGCTTTCTACATCGGATTCATCGAGCCTCAACAAGTCTTCGGACTGGACGTCTCGGTGCAGATGGTGCTGGTGGCCATCATCGGCGGAATCGGCACCGTCAGCGGCCCGCTCATCGGCGGCGTGGTGCTGGTGCTGCTCTCGGAAGCGCTGCGTTCCAACCTGATCGCGCAGGGGCTCTTCAAGATCGGCCTTTCCGAAACGTCGGCGACGGGCGCCTTCCTCAAGGAGAACCTCGCGCACGCCCACGTGCTCATCTACGGAATCCTGGTGATCGTGGTGATCCTCTACATGCCCGAAGGCTTCGTCGGCTTCATCGCCGCGCGCCTGCGCAGGAAGGCGGCCGCGAAATGACCGCCCCGCTCCTCGAGGTGCGCAACGTCAGCCGCTTCTTCGGCGGCGTGAAGGCCAACCTCGACGTCTCCTTCTCGGTCGAGCAGGGCACCGTGCTGGGACTGATCGGGCCCAACGGCGCGGGCAAGACCACGCTCTTCAACTGCATCACCGGCTTCTTCCCGCCCTCGCGCGGGGAGATCCTCTTCGAGGGAAACCGCATCGACGGCCTCTCGCCCGACCGGGTCTGCCGGCTCGGCATGGCCCGCACCTGGCAGAAGGTCCGGCCGCTCGCAAAACTCACCGTGCTCGACAACGCGATGGTCGGGGCGCTCCTGCGAACCAACTCCGTGCGCGTGGCGCGCGCGCTGGCGCAGGAGCAGCTTCGCATCGTCGGGCTGGACGCCAAGGGCTCGCTGCTCGCGGGCGCGCTGCCCATCGGCGAGCGCAAGAAGCTGGAGCTGGCGCGCGTCCTCGCGACGCAGCCGCGGATGATCCTGCTCGACGAAGTGATGGGCGGCCTCAACGCCCGCGAGAGCGAAGATCTGATCGAGCTCATCCTCGCCGTCAGGAAGCGCGGCCTCACGCAGGTGGTGATCGAGCACGACATGAAAGCGATCGTGCGCACCTGCGATCGCATCGTCGTGCTCAACTCGGGCGAGAAGCTCGCCGAGGGGACGCCGCCGGAGATCGTCAACGACCCGCGGGTGATGGCCGCCTACCTCGGCGACAGCGGCGGAGCCAAGCAATGAGCGACGTCCATCTGCCGGTGAAGCCGCTGCTGCTGGAGATCAAGGACCTCGACTTCGCTTACGGCGACGTGCACGTGCTGCACGGAGTCTCGCTCTCGGTCAAGGCTGGGGAGATCGTCACGCTGGTCGGCAGCAACGGCGCGGGCAAGAGCACCACCCTGCGCAACATCTCGCGCCTGCTCAAGCCGCGCTCGGGGATGCTCCTCTTCGACGGACATGATCTGACCAGGCTGTCGTCGCACCAGGTGGTCGAGCTGGGCGTCGTGCAGGTGCCCGAGGGGCGCCGCGTCTTTCCCGAGATGACCATCCTGGAGAACCTCAGGATGGGCTCGTACATCAAGAGCGCGCGCGCAGACCGCGCCAGGAACCTCGAGCGGGGACTCTCGCTCTTTCCCCGGCTGCGCGAGCGCATCGGGCAACAGGCGGGAACGCTCTCGGGCGGCGAGCAGCAGATGCTCGCCATCGCGCGCGGGCTGATGGCGAAGCCGCGGCTGCTCCTGCTCGACGAGCCGTCGCTCGGCCTCTCGCCGCTCTTGGTGAAGACCATCTTCGACACCATCGCGGAGATCAACAAGCAGGGGGTGTCGGTGCTGCTTGTCGAGCAGAACGTCTACCAGTCGCTGCGCATCGCCAACCGCGGCTACGTGCTGGAGACCGGACGCATCGCGCTGCGAGGGACGGGTGCGGAACTGCTCGGCAATGATCAAGTGAAGGCCGCTTTTCTGGGAGCGTAGCGGTCGCGGTCGCGGCCGTGGTCGTTGTCGCGGTCGCGTTCGCTGGGCGCGAGGTAGAATCGCGGAATGCGCATCCTTGGACTGCTCCTCTGCCTCGCCTGCGTCCCCAACATTCCGCAGCGGACCCTCGCCCAGCGGACCACCCTGCCTTCGGGTTTGCCTGCGCTCGCGCCCTGCGCGCTCGTACACCTCATCGTCGACGAAGATCTCTCGAACGGCGCGCGCGGCTGGTTTCGCGGCGATTGGAAGCTCGCCTACACGACGTTTCTCATCCGCCATCCGAAGGGCGTGGTGTTGATCGACGCTTCGTTTGGCGACAGCACCAGCGCCGACCTCGAGGCTGCTCCCTGGTGGTTCCGCTTTCAGTTCGGCGGAGCGCGCGCCGCAAAGCCGATCGCCGCGCTGCTCTCGGAGGCGGGCGTGAAGCCGGAAGAGGTGAAGCTGGTCCTCATCACGCACGCTCATTGGGATCACACGGGCGGTCTCGCACAGCTTCCCAACGCGCGCGTCGCGATGGCCGCCGCGGAAGCCGACTGGATCCTGGGAAACGATCTGCCCGCGTTCGCCATGCCGCAGCACGTGGTCAAGGTGCGCGAGCGTCTGGAGCGTGTGCAGTTCGATGGGCCGGCGGTCGACGGCTTCGCCGCCTCGCACGACGTGCTCAGCGACCGGTCCATCGTCGCAGTCCCGACGCCCGGCCACACCGCCCGCGCGACCAGCTGGTTCGTCAACTCCGGGCCGGACGGCGAGCTTCTTCGCCGATTCGGATCGCGCGCAGACGGCGGATTCGCTGGCCTCGATTCACGCGGTCCACGCGGCGCACGCGGCGACGGTGGTCACCTCGCACGACGAGCGGACGTGGGTTGGCGTCCCGAGGTGCGCTACTTCCACGTCTCCGGATGCTCGGCCTTCCAGCGCATCGCAGTGAAGATGCGAGTGCGGCCGCTCGGGTGATCGTAGAAGAAGAATTCTTCGAAACGTCCAGGCTCCAGCTTGCGGTATTCGGAGAGCTTCAAGGCGGTCTGCGCAAAGCCATCCGCCTGGCGCGCGGCATTCAGACCAAACACATCGGCTTCGTACTCCGCAGTGCGGATGATGGTGTTGAGCACCGGCGTCAGCAGGAAGAAATACGCCGAGAGGATCAGCACCGACAGCGGCAGGCCTGCGACGTCGTCGACGCCCCGCAAGCCGAAGCGCGCACGGAATCGGTCGAACATCGAGTTCAGCAGCGCGAAGCCGATCACGATCAGGACGCCGAACTCCCAGATGAACTTGTAGACGTGATTGAGAACGTAGTGCCCCATCTCGTGGCCCATCACCGCTTCGATCTCGGGCAGCGAGCAGCGGGCCAATAGATTGTCGTTGAGCGTGATGCGTTCGGTGCCGAGCAGGCCGCTGACGTTGGCGCTGACCCGCGTGGTCTGCTTCGATGCGTCGATCTCCCACACTTCGCCGGCCTCGATTCCATTCGCGCGCGCGAGCGAAAGGATGGGCTGGACCACGCGCTGATCGCCGAGGCGCTTGGGCGAATTGAAGAGCGGCACGATCAGGACCGGCGCGATCAACGCCACGAAAGCGAGGAAGACCAGCGAGACGCCCGCCCCCCAGATCCACCAGGTGCGCGGCAGGCGCCGCACCACCGCATAGAGCAGGACCAGCACGAGCGTGCCCAGAATGACCGAGACGAGCAGGCCCTTCCCTTCCTCGCCGAGCCAGCCCGCGAAGGTCAGGTTGGAGAGGCCGTACTTGTGCTCGCGAAACCAGTCCCGATAGACCGAGAGCGGAAACTCGAGAACGGTCGTGACCGCGAGAAATTGCAGGTAGTAAATCGCGGTCTGCAACGGAGCGATGCGGGTGATGCGCTCCGCGCGATCGCGCATTCGCGTGGAGAGCCCGCTTCCCAGAAGGAGCAGCAGCACGCCCGCGCCCCAGAGGAACCCCCAGAGGTGCAGCCAGTAGCCGCCCTCGAAGTAGGCGTTCGATTTCTCGCGCTGCGCGGCGGGCAGCAGATCGAGATAAGCGCGCGTGGCGGCGGCCGGATCGATCGAACCCGACGCTCCGCTCGCCGCTGCGGGCGGCGGAGCGGGCGGGACCAGATTCGCTTCCGGAGCAGCCGCGGCGAGAAGCAGCGCGAGGAGCAGGGGCATGGCGCGGAGTCTACGCGAAAACCCGCGCCGCTCGTTCTGTCAGAGGCTGAATCCGGCCCCGACGTTGATGGTGAACAGGGAGAGGTTGTTGGTCAGCAAGTGGTACTGAATCTGGGCCTGCGCGCTGAGACGCGGATCGATCATCGTCAGCGGATAGAGCCCCATGACGAGGAATGCGACTCCCAGGCCCGTGTCGTTGCTGGTGGTGTTGAGCATCACCGTCCCGCCGATGCCACCCAGCACTTGCACGGGAAGCTGCTCGAACCGCGCGGCGACTCCGGCCGTGAGCGGAAAGAACTGCCCGCCGCTCGCGAACGCCATGGCGACGTTTCCGAATCCCAGCAGGGAAACCTCCGGCGTCAGCGGGGCCACCGTCATGGCCGCTCCGGCGTTGAGGCCGACATAGGCGTCTGTGAAGGTGCCACCGATGGTGCTGAGGCGAACATCGTAGACGCCGAGGCCCGCCCAGCCGAACCGCGCCGCCGGCTTTGCCTCGGTGGCCACCAGAGGGGCAAGCGGCACTTCGGCGAGTGCTGGAGTTGCCGCGAGAATCGAGGCCGCTGCCATCAGGAGTCCACGGCGGATCATTGCCTTCCCTTTCCGCGCGCGCGCATCGCGCGACGAAGCGCGGCAGGATAGTCGAGCCCCGCCGCCGTGCCACCATATCAGCCCGCGCGCGTCGACTCTTTGACCGATGCCGCCGGAGATCGCCGCGCGCTAGCTCTTTGTCATGCGCCGGATCGCCGCAGCCACTCTCTGTTCTCTGGCCGCCTGCGGACCCGCGATCCCCGGTGAGCAAGCCGAAGCGCTCACGCACGTTGGATTCGGCGGAGGCTTCGTTCCCACCCACGCGCCTTACGGCGGCTTCGGCGGCGCCTCGGCCTGCGCTCCCCGGCGCACGCCGGTGATCCTGCTGCACGGAAACTCCGAGAGCGCCTCCGACTGGCTGCGCCCCGACTCGCACGGCGGTCCGTCCGCGCCAGCGGACCTCGCCGCCGCCGGCTATCGCGGCTGCGAATTGTTCGCGGTCACCTGGCTGGCGCCGCAGGGCCGCTCGCAGAAGCTGCTCCATTTTCACGACGAGGCGAAGGCAGATCTGGTCGCGGGCTTCATCGGCGACGTGCTCGCTTACACGGGCGCTTCGCAGGTGGACATCATCGGGCACTCGATGGGCGTCACGGTCGGGCTGCACGCGCTCGATCGCGGCAGGCTCTGGAGCCAGGTCCGCCGCTTTGTCGCCATCGCGGGCGGGCTGCGCGGCTTGCAGAGCTGCCTTGCAGTGGGGCCTGCCAATACATTGGCACCTGCCTGCGGTTCGCAGAACGCGTTCGATGCCGACGTCTTCGGCTTCTATCCGCTCTTCAACCCGCGCATGGAAGAAGGCGGCTTCCGCGATCGGCCCGCACAGCACCCCGGCGTCGACTTCGCCAGCATTCGCGCCGGGGCCAGCGACGAGATCCTCTGCCCGGGATGCGACAGCGCGCTCTTCGATCCGGCGCCCAACCTTCGCGCTCAGCTCGACGTGGGGGCCGGTTCGCCGCAAGAGGGAAATCACGACGACACCTCGGGCGTGGGCCACATCCGCGCCCGGCGCGATACCGGCGTGGTGCAGGCAAACCTGGTGGCGACGGACTGCAGCGGCGCCGGCTGCTGCGCGGGCTACGCCGGCCGCTGCTCCGAGTAAGCCCTCGCCGCTGGCGGACGCGGCGGCCGTCGAGTAAGGTCCGCCGCCATGAAAATCCTTGTGGTGTCGTTCCTGCTCGCTTCCGCCTGCACGACGGTCGCGGCGACCGCTCCCAAGGCGACGGAGAGCGCGGCCCCTCCTGCCGCCGCCGTCGCATTCGACGGCATGGATCTATCCGTATCTCCCGGCGACGACTTCTTCGCCTACACCAACGGCGGCTGGTTCAAGACCACCGAGATCCCCGCCGACCGCAGCAGCTGGGGAACCTTCGCGGGCCTCGCCGAGCTGACCGCGAAGCGCACTGCCGAGTTGATCGCGGAAGCGACCCGGGCCGACGCGCCAGCAGGATCCGACGCGCGCAAGATCGGCGACTACTACGCCACCTTCCTCGACGAGGCCGGGATCGAAGCCAAAGGCCTCGCGCCGCTGCAGCCGAAGCTCGACGCCATCGCCGCCCTGCACGACGCGCAGGGGCTTGCGCAGGCGCTGGGCTCGACGGTGCGCGCAGACGTGGACGTGCTCAACAACACCAATCTCTACACGGCCAATGTCCTCGGCCTCTGGGTGGCGCAGGACCTCGACGATCCCACGCGCTATTCGCCGTTTCTCCTCCAGGGCGGGCTGACCATGCCCGATCGCGACTACTACCTGAACCCGTCGCCCCGCATGGTGGAGATCCGCGCGAAATACCAGGCGCACGTCGCTGCCCTCTTGAAGCTCGCGGGCGCCGCCGACGGCGAGGCAAAGGCCGCGCGCATCTTCGAGCTCGAGCGTCGTCTCGCGGAATCGCACACCAGCCGCGGCGAGTCGGAGGACGTGCTCAAGGGCAACAACCATTGGTCGCGCGCCGAGCTCGAGAAGCGCGCGCCGGGCCTCGATTGGAAGACGTTCCTCGCCGCTGCTGGCCTCGGCGATCGAAATGAATTCGTCATCTGGCAGCCGGCCGCGCTCATCGGGCTGGCCGCTCTCGTCAAGAGCGCGCCGCTGTCGAACTGGAAGGAGTACCTGACGTTTCACGCGCTGAGCCGCGCAGCGCCCTTGCTGCCGAAGGCGTTCGTCGACGAGACCTTCAACTTCTTCGGCAAGGTCCTCTCCGGCACACCGCAGCTGCGCGATCGCTGGAAGCGCGCCGTCGACGCCACCGACGCCGCGCTGGGCGAAGCCGTCGGCAAGCTTTACGTGGCGAAGTACTTCCCGCCGTCCGAGAAAGCGCGCGCGGAAGAGATGGTGAAGAACGAGCTGGCCGCGTTCGCGAAGCGGATCGACAAGCTCGAATGGATGGCGCCCGCCACCAGGGAGCAGGCCAAGCAGAAGGTGGCAGCGCTGAAAGTGGGCGTCGGCTATCCGGACAAATGGCGCGACTATTCGGCCCTCGAAGTGGTCCGCGGAGACGCGCTCGGCAATGCGGAGCGCGCCGGGCTCTTCGAGCTGAAGCGCAACCTCGCCAGGCTCGGGCAGCCGGTCGATCGCGGCGAGTGGGTGATGGATCCGCAGCTCGTCAACGCCGTCAATCTGCCGGCGTTGAACGCGCTCAACTTCCCGGCCGCCATCCTGCAGCCGCCCTTCTTCGATCCGGCGCGTCCGGCGGCCATGGACTACGGCGCGACGGGCGCGACCATCGGCCACGAGATCAGCCACAGCTTCGACGATCAGGGCGCGCTCTTCGACGCCAGCGGGCGCGTGCGCAACTGGTGGACCGACGCCGACTTCGCGCACTTCAAGGCTTCGTCGGAAGCGCTGGCGAAGCAGTTCGACGCCTATCAGCCGTTTCCGGATCTGCACGTCGACGGCAAGCAGACCGTGAGCGAGAACATCGCCGACGTGGCCGGACTGGCCGCAGCGTTCGACGCGTATCGACTCTCGCTGGGCGGCAAGGAGCCGGCGATGGTGCAAGGCCTCACCGGCGACCAGCAGTTCTTCGTCAGCTACGGGCAGAGCTGGCGTGCCAAATACCGCGAGCCCGCACTGCGGCAGCGCATCGTCATTGACGGGCATGCGCCTGCCGAATATCGCGCGGACACGGTGCGCAACCAGGACGCCTGGTACGAGGCCTTCCTGGTCAAGCCCGGGCAGAAGCTCTACCTCGCGCCGGCAGAGCGCGTCCGTGTCTGGTAGCCGTCTCGCGGCCGCGGCCGCGCTGCTCTTCGCTTGCCAGACGGCGCGGCCCATGCTGGTTGCGCCGCGCGGCCAAGCGGGGGCCCCGGGCGCGGTGCTGTTCGAGGAAGTGCGCATCTTCGACGGCGACTCCGACGCGCTCTCGGCGCCGATCGACGTCCTCGTCAAGGACGGGCGCATCGCGGCCATCGCGCCGCACGGCGAAATCCGCGAGGCCGCGGCGCGCGTCGACGGTCGAGGCAAGACGCTGCTGCCGGGCCTGATCGATTGCCACGTCCACCTGGGCGGCGGTGACGGCACCCCGCCATGGACCGCGAAGCGACCCAACCCGGACGCGCAGTCGGCAGCGCTGCTCTACGCAGGTGTGACGACGATTCTGGCGGCCGCGCAGGACAGCGATCTCGCTTCGATGAAGTCGCGCATCGCCGCTGGCGAGTTGGCCGGGCCGCGCATCATCGCCAGTTCGCGCATCTTCACGGCCGTCGACGGACATCCGGTGCCGCTGTATCGCGCCATCATCCCCTGGCCCGTTTCGTCGTTCATCGTCCGCGGCCGCGTCGTGCAGGTGGCGAACGCGCAGCAGGCCCGCGCCGCCGTCGACGACGAAATCGCGGACACCGATCCCGCCTTCGTGAAGATCATCTACGACGACATTCCGCCGGGCGGACCGCGGCTCGACCGGGCAACGTTGAACGCGATCATCGGCGAAGTCCGCGCCAAGGGCCGTCGCGCCTCCGTCCACGTCGGCTCGCCGCAGGAAGCGCTCGAGGCAGTCGAAGCCGGCGCATCCCTGCTGATGCACGTGCCGGGCGACGAACTGCTCACCGTAGAGCAGGCGCGCACGCTCGCCGCGAGCGGAGTTCCGCTGGTGACCACCTCGCGAATCTACTCGGTGCTGAGCAGCGCCATCCAGGGCACGCTGAGCTTCACGTCGCTCGAGAAACAGGTGATGCCGCCCGGCGCCGACGAGGACTTCGCGCACAAACCTGCGGGATACGTGGTGCCCGGCTTTCCGCAGAGCTACCTCGACTCCATGCCCGAGCGCACCGCCACCATCGCGCGCAATCTGAAGATGCTCGCGGACGCGGGCGCGCAGTTGCTCGCAGCGCTGCATCGCGAAATGCAGGCGCTGGTCGCTCTTGGCCTGGCGCCTTCGCGCGTGCTCCGGATGGCGACGTCGGAAGCGGCGCGCGTCATCGATCCGCAGGCGGACTACGGCCGCATCGCGGTGGGTCAGCGCGCCGATCTGCTGCTCCTCGACGGCGATCCGATCGCAGACATCGCTGCCACCGAAAAGATCGCCGGCGTCTGGCAGGACGGCCGCGCGCTCACCCGGCTGCCGGCGACTTCGAGTCGATGACGATCAATCCGGCGGAAGATTCATGGTGCGGAGCAGCGCCGCGAAGCGCGCGTCGGCGCGGACGTTGCGCAGCAGGGGGTCGTACTTCAAGTAACCGAGGCCCCCATCGTTGTTCTCGAATGCGCGTCCCAGCCACTCGAAGGCGCGATCCGCCTCGCCGCGCCAGGCGTAGATCTGCGCGAGCTGGTAGCTGGCCCCCAGAGGGCCAGACGCAAACCCGAGGATCTTGTCGATGGCGCCTTGCGACTCGGCGGCATGACCGAGCGTGTGCTCGATCATCGCGTCGCCCATCGACAGGAAGAGCTTGTTGCTCGATCGGTGAAAGGCGACTCGCGCATCCTCGAGACGGTTGCCGAGCAGGTACGCGAAGCCCAGGGTTCGCGCCGCCCGGGCGTGCACGGCCGAGACGTCGAGCGTGCGCTTGGCCGCCGCTTCCGCGAGATCCAGCCGTCCGGCGCCGAGGTAGCAAATGCTCAGCCGCACCCACCCCTCGGCAGAGAGCGGGTCCTGGGCGGTCGCCTTCTGCAAGCCGACGATCGCCTCGGGCAACCTGCCGAGCGATGCAAGCAGCACGGCGTATTGCACCTGGATGTCGACTCCTCCCGGATGAAGCGAGCGGGCGCGCTCCACGTCGGCGCGTGCACCCTCCCAATCGTGGAGAAGAGTCGTCCGGAAGACGGCACGCGCGCTGTATCCCTCGGCCAGGTCGGGCGCGAGCGCGATCGCCTTCTCCGCAGCTGCCTCCGCCTGCGGCCAATCCCTCTTGGGATCTCCCTTCGCGCTCGAATCGCCCTGCCAGAAGAGCGCAATGGCGAGCGTCGCCCAGCCAGGCGCATAAGCCGGGTCGAGTTCCACCGACTTGCGAAGCGCCTGCACCGCGCTGACGTAGGCGTCACCCGATCCGCGCGCGATGAAGGCGCGGCCGAGCAGGTATTGGTCGTGCGCTTCGGCATTGACGGTTCGCTCCTCGTGCGCGGAGGGCAGGAGCTTCAGCCTGAGCGCCGCAACCACTGCGCGGGCGATCTCCTCCTGCACCGCGAAGACGTCGGTCAGCTCGCGGTCGAACTGTTGCGACCAGAGATGCGACCCGCCCGCCGCCTCGATCAGCTGCGCCGTGATGCGCACGCGCGCGCCCGCCTTGCGCACGCTGCCCTCGAGAAGATTCGCCGCGTTGAGCTGCACCCCGATCGACCGAAGGTCCTCGTTCTTTCCCTTCATGGAGAACGACGAGGTCCTGCCGATTACGCGCAGGCCGTCCACCTGCGCCAGCGCGTTGAGGATCTCTTCCGTGATGCCGTCGGAAAAATATTCCTGCTCCTTGTCGGAGCTGAGGTTGACGAACGGCAAGACGGCGATGGAGGAGTCCGTCGAGACCGGCGCGGCGGAGAGCGCGCCGATCGCCGTCAGCACCAGCGCCAGGCGCGGCCCCCGCAAGCCGCCCCAGGACGGCGTTCGCTCGATGCCGCCCGCGCCGACGTCGAAGATCCAGGCCAGTCCGACCACGAGGGGAAACCCGGCCGCGAGCGCGACCACCACCCAGCTGAGGACCGCGTCGGGCCAGTGAAGCCCGTGCATGATCGGCTCGATGATCTGCAACACCGCGAACGCGGCAACGCCATAGCCGACGAGCGCGCGGATGACGCGCCGCCGTTTCAACTCGGTGAGCAATGGCAGTGCCAGGTGTCCCCCGCGCGAGAGGGAGCGAGGCTACCACTCGTCCGCTGCCTTCGCGTCACGGTTCTTTGGGCTTGGCCTCGACGGCGGGCGACGGCGTGATCGCAGGAGGCTCGAGCACCGGCGATGCAGGAGCCGGCACCGCCGGCGGAGGCGGAGTCGAAGGCCGCGGCGAGCCCATGAACTTCTGCGGAACGAACGGAGCCGGCGGCGGGATCGATGCCGGCCTCGCCTTCGCCGCGAGCGGCGGTCTCGCCGCCGGCTTCGGTTTCGCCGCGGGCCGCGGCTTCGCAGCTTTCGCCTTCACCGCAGGCTTCGTCTTCCTCGCCGCCGTTGGCTTCGCCGCCGGCTTCGCCTTGCGTGGAGACGGTGCCGGCTTCGGCGCCGGCTCGTAGATCGGCAGACCCTTCTTGCGCGCGCCCGTGCGCGGCTTGAGCCACCACCTCGGCAGAGAGCTCTTCGCCGCGGGCAGATCGCTGACGTCGATGCGCACCACCGTGCCGCTCTTGAATTCCAGATGCGAAGACTGCGCCGAGGAAAGGTGCACGAGAGCCGTGACCACCGAGGAGAGCTGCGGCTCGTGGCCGACGAGGGCGACCGCGCCCTGCGAGCCGTGCCGCTTGGCGATCGCCCGCAGCAAAGCCTCCACCGGTTGTCCAGGAGCCAATTCCGCCAGCAAGGCCACTTCGCGGTTCCGGACTTCGCCGGCGAGGATCTCCGCCGTCTGCACCGCGCGCACCAGCGGGCTGGCGAGGATGGCGTCGAGCTTCTCGCCACGCCGGCCGAGAGCGCGCGCGATCTTGTGGAAACGCTTGCGCCCCTTGGTGGTGAGTGGCCGAAGCTCGTCGGGCGAGGAAGCGCTCCCCTCGACCGCGACGGCGTGGCGAACCAGGTAGAGATGGATCATGGCGACCCCCGAATGCGCAATCCATATCATTTCGCGTGGAGCGCGTTCGCTCCGGGACGGCAAGCGCTCTGGAATCCGGTACGCTCGGATCATGAACGCGCGCCTGCTCTGCTGCGCGGCCCTGGTCCTGGGCTGCACGCCTTCCGCAATCAAGCCGTCTGCCTCGGCTGCCTCGCCGCCCTGCGACGTTCCGGCAAACTCATCGTCCGCGCCTGCCGGCTGCGACGCCGCCATCGGGCCGATTGCGGCGATCGACGGCGCGCCAATGCTATTGGCCGATCTCCCCGAGGAGGTGCGTGCGCACGCCGCCCGCGCGGAGTCCGACGTCTCCGAGGCCCGCCGCAATGAGCTGAAGCGCCTCGTCGACGACACGCTTCTCGATCTCGAAGCGGCGCGCCGGAAGATCTCGCTCCACGATCTCTGGGAGGCGGAGGGGCTCCACAAGACACCCGCCGTCTCCGAAGCGGACGCGCGCGCCTTCTTCGAGGACGCGCGCGGCTGGCTGGGACAGGCCTCGTTCGAGAGCGTGCGCGCGAGCATGACCTCGCTGGCGCAGGCGAAGAAACGGGAGGCGCGCGAGGCCGAGTTCGTCCGCGAGCTTTCGGCGCAGTTCCCGGTGGCGATGAAGGCCTCCGCCTCTGCCGAGGGCGAGCCCGATCAGGTTCTCGCCACGGCCGGCGACGTCCGCATCACGCGCGCGTCGGCGAGGTGGCGGCTCGACGCGGCGGCGTTCGTGGCGCGCTCCGATCTCTGGCGCGAGCAGTACGCCGCAGCCGACAAGCTGGCGAACGAGCGCCTCCGCAAGGCCGATGCCGTCCGCCGCAGCGATCCAGCGGCCATCCTGAAACCCGTCGACCGCGCCGAAGAACAACGGCTGCGCGAAGGCCACCAGGTCAAGATCCTGATCGCGCCGCCCGCTCCCCCGGCGGTCGTGCTCGATCTCGAGGGAGCGGCCTCGAGGGGACGCGACGACGCCGCCGTCACCGTCGTCGAGTTCGGCGATTTCCAATGCCCTCCCTGCGGAAGGCTCTGGAAGATCGTCGAGGAGGCGCTTCAACCCTACGGTGACAAAGTCCGCTACGTCTTCCACAACTCGCCACTCGCCTTCCACGAGAATGCGCAGAAAGCCGCGGAGGCGGCCAAGGCCGCACAAGCGCAGGGCCGCTTCTTCGAATACGCGGAGCTGCTCTACAGAAACCAGCGATCGCTCGACCTCGCATCGCTCAAGCGCTACGCCGCCGGGCTCCGGCTCGACACCAGCCGCTTCTCGCGCGAGCTCGACGGCGGGCGGTACACAGCGGACGTCCTGCTCGAGCGAAGGCTGGCAGAGCGCGTGGCCGCGCGAGGCACGCCCACCTTCTTCGTCAACGGCGTCCTGCTCTCGTGGGAGTCCTATTCGGTGGAAGGCTTTCGCGCCGCCATCGACGCAGCCTTCGCCCGGGCCGGAGCGAAGTAACGGCGCCTCAGAACGTGAAGTAGATGAAATCGATCTGTGCGCCGCCGTGGGCCAGCGCGAAGAGCAGCAGCGCCGCGGTGGCCGCTACCTGCCAGCGCACGGGCAGCGCGACGAATCGGCGATCTTCGATCAGAGCCGCGGCGGGCGCCTGGAGGAGAGCGAAGCCGATCAGCCACGCAGCGAGCAACCCGGGCACGGGCGCGAATCGGTAGGGCGGCAGAAGCAGCCGCGAAAGGTACGCGCCCGCGACGCGCAGATCGGGTGCGCGGAAGAGAACCCACAGGACGCAGACGCCGTGGAACACCAGCGCGGTGTTGAGCCAGCGCGGAAGATCGATCCGTCCCCGCAGAGCGCGCTCGACCCACAGCCAGGCGCCATGGGCCAGTCCCCAGATGACGAAGGTGAAGCCCGCGCCGTGCCAGAGGCCCGCGACGCCCATGGTGACGAGCAGGTTTCGCGCCGCGCTCCCGCGATTCCCGCCCAGCGGAATGTAGAGGTAGTCGCGGAACCATGAGGAGAGCGTGATGTGCCAGCGCCTCCAGAACTCCCGCAGCGAATGCGAGAGATAGGGCGTGCGGAAGTTCAGCGGCAGCGCGAGCCCGAAGAGGAGCCCGATGCCGACGGCCATCGTCGAGTAGCCCCAGTAGATGCCGGTCCATGCCTCGCTGGTCGCGAGCCGCGCCGGGTCGTCGAAGCTCTGGCTGACGAACTGCGCCAGCACGTCGGCAACGCCGATCTTCAGCGCCAGGCCCAGAACGAGAAGAAAGAGCCCGTGGTGGAAGCCCTCCGCGTCGAAGCGCCGCTTCTCGCGAAGCTGCGGCAGGAATTCGTGCGCGCGCACGATGGGCCCCGCCACCAGCTGCGCGAAGAAACACTTGAAGACCGCGAATCGCAGGAGCGAGCGCTCGGCCGCGATCTCGCGGCGATGCACGTCGATCTGGTAGGCGACCACTTGAAAGGTGAAGAAGGAGATCCCCAGCGGCAAGAAGACCGGCGGGTGCGGAACCGGAGCGCGGACGATCGCCTGCACGATCGACGCGACGAAGGCCGCGTATTTGAACCACCCGAGCGCGAGCAGGTTCACCGAGATCGCCACCGGCAAGAGCAGCCGATGGCGCCACCGCTCCTGCGCCAGCGCCGCCGCATAGTTGAAGAGGATGAAGGCGAAGAGGATGAAGAGCGAAGGCCAATGGTGGAATGCATAGAAGTAAAACGAAGCGCAAAGCAGGACGGCGAGACGGGCGCGTTGCCACGGCAGGGCCCAGTGCAGCGCGACCGCGACCGCCAGCAGAACGAAAAACGCGGGCGCGGTGAAGAGCACTACTCTTGCCTCCGGAGCAGCAGGCCTGCGCGCGCGGTCTCGGCTGCCACCATGCGGCTGAAGAGGGCGCGGCCTTCGCGGCCGAGATGCGTCGTATCGCGGAAGGCAGTGGCGGGAAGGTCAGCAGCGCTGAAGTCCCAAACCGGAAATTCGGGCGAGAGCGCCGCCACGAAAGGCCGGACCACGGGCTCGTCGCCGTGGATGGGCGGGGCCACGAACACCACTGCCGCGCCGCCGCTGCGCAACAAGCGAGCAAGAGCGAGCAGCCGCTGCGCGCGAGGATCTGGCGGCGAGGCAGACGCAGCCGGGCGAAGCCGGCTCAGATCGGCCGGGGCCGCGCGCGCCTCGGCAATTCCTGCGGCCGCCGCGAGCTGGTCGACGAGCAGGATCTCCGACCCATCCATCCGCCGCGGATAGAAGAGCAGCTCGGGCAGACGCTCCAGGCTTTCGCCTCGCAGCGCGGAGCGATATTCGATCAGGCGCAGGTGGCGGGCGGCAAAGGCGGTGATCGCGTCTTCCTCGGCAGCAGCGGTCCGGCCCAGCTCGAGCTGCATGCCCGACAGCTCGAGCACTGCCAGCCGCAATCCCGGACGGCCGGCGAAGCGGCGCGCCAGCGACTCGAGCGTCTCGAGCGTGGCCGAGGTCACTGCGAGGTTGAAGCCGCGCAGCCGGAGTCCGGGCTGCAGCTCGGCGAGCTCGGCAGCGAAGAGGCGCGGCGAGATCGCGTCCCAGCTCCGAGAAGTCCCGAAGAAGAGCGCTTCCACCTCTCCCTGCTGGTCGAGGATCGCGGCCTTGGTCAGCACGCGATCCCCGCAGGAAGCAAAGGCGGGCTCCCAGATGCGGAACGCCGCCTCGACGCCCCCGAGGACGGCGGCGAGTCCGAGCAAGTACCGCACGAGCTTCTTCACCGGCTCACGATAACTCAGCCGCTTGACCGCCCGCGCGCCTTTGAGCATACCGCCCGTCATGCACGACAGCGGCCTGCTTGCGCTCAGCGCACGCCCGGGACAGCCCGACTTCATCGACCTGCCCTGGCAGCTGCCGCTCGCCTCGTGGCGCGGCGCGACGCCACGGCTGGTGGAGATCGAGCGCGGCCTCTCACGCCACGAGGTGCTCTTCGTCGAGTATCAGGACGCGATCTACGCGCTCAAGGAACTGCCGGCGGGATTGGCGGAGCGCGAGTATTCGCTGCTGCGTGGAATGGAGGACCGGCGGCTGCCTTCGGTGATCGCGGCTGGCCACGCGCGGGTGCGCCCCGCCGGCGCAAGCGAAGACCACAGCGTGCTCATCACGCGCTACCTCGACGGCTCCCTGCCCTACCGCACGCTCTTCATGAACCAGGGCCTCGAGCGCTACCGCGAGCGGCTGCTCGACGCGATGGCCGGCCTGCTCGTGCGCCTGCACCTGGCCGGGTTCTATTGGGGCGATTGCTCGCTCTCCAATACGCTCTTTCGCCGCGACGCCGGCGAGCTGCAGGCCTATGCGGTCGACGCCGAAACCAGCGAGTTGCATGAGAAGCTGTCGCCAGGCCAGCGGTCGCTCGACCTCGACATCCTCGAGCAGAACGTCGCCGGCGATCTCGCGGACGTGCAGGTGGTGACGCCGCTGCCCACGGCGCTGCCGGTCTCCGGGACGGGCGCGATCATCCGCGACAAGTACCAGCGGCTCTGGAGCGAGATCGATCGGCAGCTGCTCCTCTCGCCGAACGAGAGCTATCTGATCCAGGAGCGGATCCGCGCGCTCAACGAGCTGGGCTTTTCGGTGGGCGAGTTCGAGC
>WNFM01013769.1_pt2 | contig 17128 bp, 22 predicted proteins | sample 5400271 | NCBI WGS metagenome assembly WNFM01 (sample SAMN13153352, study PRJNA577476) | soil metagenome | isolation source: 60 cm saprolite on Douglas fir-dominated hillslope | place: USA:California | collected 2013-09-17 | reverse complement strand
AACCGCCTGTGGGGCTATGCCGATGAGCATTTCTCGACCGCCGACCTGATCCGCGAGAAGTTTCACGGCATTCGCCCGGCGCCGGGCTATCCAGCCTGCCCGGATCACAGCCTGAAGCCGGTGCTGTTCGATATGCTCGGCGGCAATCCGGGCGAGGTCACGCTGACCGAGAATTTCGCGATGCTTCCGACCTCTGCCGTGTCGGGTTTCTACTTCGGCCACCGGGACAGCCAATATTTCGGCGTCGCGCGCATCGGCCGCGACCAGTTGGAGGATTATACCGCGCGCCGCGGCGTTTCGCTCGAGCAAGCCGAGCGCTGGCTGCGGCCCAACCTCGACTAGCTGCGCGTCTCCGACTAGCGCCATAACGATGTTGCGGCGGCTACTCCTCTTGCTTGCGCTCTTGCTAATCCCGACGCTCGCCGACGCGCGCGGGATCGAGCCTGAGCTGGTTGCCGAGGGCCCGGCGCCTGCGGGCGGCGAGGTTGAGCTTGCCATCCACATGCGGACCAACCCCGGCTGGCACGGCTATTGGCTCAATCCCGGCGACGCCGGGTTGCCAATGATGGTCGACTGGCATCTGCCGAAGGGATTTTCGGCGGGGCCGCCGCGTTACCCGGTGCCGACCCGCCTGACCGTCGCTGGGCTCATGAACTACGTCTTCGAGCGCGATTATGCCGTGCTGGTGCGGCTGAAGGTCCCGGCGGGCGCGGCCGGCACGGTGCCGATCCGCGCAGACGCGCACTGGCTCGCCTGCACCGACAAGTTCTGTGTGCCTGAGCAGGGGCCGCTCGCACTCGACCTTCCGGTTGGCAGCGGAACGCCCAACCGCGCGCAATTCGACGCTTGGCGACGCGCGCTGCCGCAGCCGCTGGCGACGGTTGGCCATTTTGCGATTGCCGGGGACAAGCTCCGGGTCGCGGTCCCGCTGCCGGCCAGCATCACGGTCCGCGAGCCCTATATTTTCCCCATCACCGATCGCGCCGTGGACTATGAGGCGCCGCAGTCGTTCAAGCGCTCGGGCGACTGGATCGTCGCCGAGATGGCGATGAAGACGAGACCGCAGGATTTTTCCGGCGTGCTGGCGTCGGCGGACGGCCGCGGCCTCGAATTCCATGCCGTTCCCGGCTTCGTGCCAGAAGGCGGCACGCCGCTTCGCGGGATCGCTTGGAACATCGTCATGTGGGCAATCCTCGGTGCGGTCGCCGGCGGCATCCTGCTTAACCTGATGCCCTGCGTCTTCCCGATCCTCGCCTTGAAGGCGCTTCACCTGTCGCGTGCCGGCGGCGACCCACGCGAGGTGCGTTCGGACGCCTTCGCCTACATGGCCGGGACTATCGTCGGCACCGGGGCGCTCGGCGCTGTGCTGCTCGCAATCCGAGCCGCGGGCGCCGAGGCCGGCTGGGCATTCCAGCTCCAGGACCCCCGCACGATCATGCTGCTGTTGCTGCTGGCTGTGGCGATCACGGCCAATCTGCTCGGCCTGTTCGAACTGCCGGTGCTCGGCGGCGCCGCTCAGCCGGCCGGCAGCTTCGGCACCGGCGCGCTGGCCGCCTTCGTCGCGACCCCTTGCGCCGGGCCATTCCTCGGCGCCGCGCTCGGGACGGCGTTGCTGCTTCCGCCAGCAGGTTCGGTCGCGGTGTTCGCGGCGCTCGGGCTCGGGCTGGCGCTGCCGTTCGTATTGCTGGCGTTCGCGCCGCCGCTTCGGCGCCTGCTCCCCAAGCCCGGACGCTGGATGGACCGGCTCAAGCGCTTTCTTGCTATTCCGATGGCGGCGAGCGCGGTCGCGGCGCTGTGGCTGCTCGACCGGCTCGCTGGCGAGCGGGCGCTGGTGATCGGCCTGGCCGTCAGCATTGGGCTGCTGTTCGCCGCGTTCGAGGCTGGCCGCCTGCAACGCCGCGGCAAGGCCGGCGCGTGGGGCGGCGCGGTTGCTGCATTGGCGCTTGCAGCGGTCGCTATCGCGCTCGTTCCGCAGCGCATCAGCTCATCGCATGCGGTGGCCGGGTCAGAGCCCTGGAGCGAGGCACGCGTGGCGAGCTATGTCCAGCAGCGCCGGCCGCTGTTCGTCTACTTCACCGCCGACTGGTGCCTCACCTGCAAAGTCAACGAAGCCGCGGCAATCGACCGCTCCGAAGTCCGCGACGCGTTCAAGGCGGCTGGCGTTGTCGTTCTTGCGGGGGATTGGACCAATGGCGACCCGGCGATCACGAGATTCCTCGAAAGCCGAGGCCGGGCCGGGGTCCCACTCTACCTGTGGTACGCGCCGGGAGAGTCGCCGGAAGAGTTGCCGCAGGTGCTGACCCCGGCGATGCTTATCGACCGCGCTCATCGCGTGAAGGCCTAGACCAGACCTTCTTCCCGGCGACCCACGTCTCCAAAACCTTGGTTCGGCCAAGAGATTGCGCGTCAATTCTGGTCGGATCGCGGTCAATGATGACGAAATCGGCCCATTTTCCGGGCTCCAGCGCGCCAATTCTGTCCTCGGCAAAGCCGGCATAAGCCGCGCCGCGCGTGTAGGCGTGCAGCGCCTCGCCCAGCGTCAGCCGCTCGGAGGGAATCCATCCGCCCGGCGGCTGGCCGTTCATGTCCTGCCGGCTGATCGCCGCTGAAAGGCCCGGAAAGGGGTTGGGCGATTCGACCGGGAAATCGGTCCCAAAGGCGAGCTTCGCGCCGTTCTTCAAAACCGACTGCCACGCATAAGCGCCCGCGAGGCGGTTCGGCCCCAGACGGGCTTCGGCCATCAGCCGGTCGCTGGTCTGGTGGGTCGGCTGCATCGAGGCGATGATCCCGGCGGAGGCGAGGCGCGGGATGTCGGCCGGATCCGCGATCTGAAGATGCTCGATCCGCCAACGGCGGTCGCCCGGATATTTGCGGTGCAGTTGCTCGTAGGCAGCGATTACCTGGGCAATGGCGGCATCGCCGATGGCGTGCGTCGCCACCTGGAATCCACGTGCCGCAGCCTCGTCAGCCTGCGCCAGATATTCGGCGTCCGAATGGAATTGGAGCCCGCGCGTATCGGACTTGTCGGCATAAGGCTGTTTGAGCCAAGCGCCGCGCGACCCGAGCGCTCCGTCGGCGAACAACTTCACACCGACTGCGCGCAGTCGATCATTGTACTGCCACGGCGTTGGCTTCGGGATCGCCTCAAAAGCGCCGGGTCCATAAATGTAGCTCATCAGCCGGACTTGCAGCTTCCCACGCTCACCAGCGCGGCGGAACGTCTCCCAGTCAGCGATCGACGTGCTCATCGAGCCCACGGCCGTCACTCCGACCGAAAGCAGCTGCTCCTGCGCCTTGGCGAGCGCTTCGTCGGCCCGTTCAAGAGTGCGTGGCGGGATTGCCCTGCTGATCAGGCCATGCGTGTCCACGAACAGTCCGGTCGGCTGGCCTTGCGCATCACGCTCGATCTTGCCGCCGGCCGGCTCAGGGGTCGCCGCCGTCACTCCTGCAGCTTTCATCGCCGCGCTGTTGACGAGCAAGGCATGCCCGTCGACGCGCTCCAGCACCACAGGCCGGTCCGGAACGACCGCGTCGAGGTCAGCGGCCGTGGGAAAGCGCTTGTCCGGCCACAGCTCCTGGTTCCAGCCGAAGCCGGTGATCCAAGCATCGCGCGGATGCGCCGCCGCGTAGGTGCGGAGGCGTTGCTGCAGGTCGGTGATCGAGCTGGTTCCAGTCAGCTGCACGGTGAGCGCAGCCATGCCGAGGTCCATCACATGCCCGTGCGCGTCGATCAGGCCGGGCAGGACGGTTTGGCCGTGCTCGTCGATCGTGCGGGCCGCCTTCGGCAGCGCCTCGCCGGCGTGCAGCACGCGCAGCACCTTGCCGTCGTCGCCCACGAGCAGCCCGGTGAAATGCTCGATGCGCCCTGCGGAGTCCGCCTGGATGCCGTTCGCATGATCGATCACCGTCGCGGCGGATGCCGGCGAAGCGAGCAGCGCTGCGGTCAGCGCGATGAAGGTCATTCGCATGGCGAGTTGCTTAGCATTGTCGCTGAACAAGTGAACCGCTAGGCCGCTTGCCGATGCTTGTCCCGCCGACGATCGACGACATTCGGGCCGCCACCAAGCGTATCGAGGGCGCGGTCATCCGGACGCCGATGCTGGTCAGCCGCACCTTGTCCGAGCACATTGGCGCCGAGGTCTGGCTGAAGTTCGAGAACCTACAGTTCACCGCGGCGTACAAAGAACGCGGCGCGCTCAACAAATTGCTGCAGCTGACACCGGAGGAACGCGCCCGGGGCGTCATCGCGGCCTCGGCCGGCAATCATGCCCAGGCGGTCGCCTATCATGCCAAAAGGCTCGGCATTCCGGCGACCATCGTCATGCCGGAATCGACGCCGACGGTGAAGGTGACGCAGACCGCGGGCCACGGCGCGAAGGTCGTCCTTTACGGCAAGATCGTCGACGACTCCTTCGCACGGGCGCGCGAGCTCGCGCTCGAGAATGGCTATGTGTTCATCCACGCCTTCGACGATCCGCAGATCATCGCAGGCGCCGGGACGGTCGGGCTCGAGATGCTCGAGGATGCGCCGGACCTCGACACGATCATTGTCCCGATCGGCGGCGGCGGCCTGATGTCCGGGGTGTCGATCGCGGCCCGGTCGGTGAAGCCGGACATCGAGCTGATCGGCGTCGAGGCCGAGCTTTATCCATCGATGAAATGCGCGATCCAGCACTGCCACATGCCGCTTGGCGGCGACACGCTCGCCGAGGGCATCGCGGTCAAGCAGCCGGGCGAGCTGACGTCGCGGATCCTCGCTGAATATGCCAACGACGTTGTGCTGGTGTCCGAACGCGACCTCGAGCGGGCGGTCGCCATGCTCGTCGGCATTGAAAAGACCGTCGTCGAAGGGGCCGGTGCCGCGGGCCTCGCGGCGATGCTTGCAGAGCCCGGTCGCTACAAAGGCAAGAAGGTCGCGACGTTGCTGTGCGGCGGCAACATCGACACCCACCTTCTCGCCAACGTCCTCGTCCGCGACCTTGTCCGCCAGGGCCGCATCGCGCGGCTCCATGTCGCGGCCCACGATCAGCCTGGAGCGCTCGCGGCGATCACCGCCAAGGTCTATGAAGCGGGCGTCAACGTGCTCGAGATCCACCACAGCCGGATATTCACCAGCCTGCCCGCCAAGGACACGATGATCGAGGTCGAATGCGAGGCGCGCGACCCGCAGTCGATGGACGATGTCGTCGCCCGACTCGAAGCCGCCGGATTTCAGGTCGACCGCGCCTCGCTCGACTGACGAGACGTCCCTGTCCCCACCGCGGGAGAGGGACAGCCGGCGCGAAGCGACGGCAGGGAGAGGGCATTTTATACTGCTCCCCTCTCCCCAACCCCTCTCCCGCAGAGGGGAGAGGGGCAAAAAGCAGTCCCTGCGAGGGACAGTTAACGGCTCCCATCGAAAATGGCGTGAAACCATTGCAGCGAGGCACCCCGGGTTGAGCGCACCATTTCGCTTTCCCAAATTCTTTGTCACCAACCCGAGCCCGTGCCCGTACCTTCCGGGCAAGGTTGAGCGGAAGGTGTTCACTGAGCTGAGTGGCCGCCACGCCGCCGAGCTCAACGAGGCATTGGGCCGCATCGGTTTCCGCCGCAGCCAGTCGGTCGCTTATCGCCCGAGCTGCATCGAATGTTCGGCCTGCGTCTCAGTCCGGGTGCTCGCCGCGGAATTTGAGGCCAGTGCGACCCAGCGCAAAATCCTCCGCCGCCACGCCGACCTCGAGGTCAGCGCATGCAAGCCGTGGACGACCGACGAACAATATCAGCTGCTGCGCCGCTATCTGTCGGCCCGCCATCCGGGCGGGGGCATGGCGGAAATGGACGAGAGCGACTTCGCCGACATGGTCGAGCAAACGCCGGTCCGCACCTATGTCATCGAATATCGCGAGCCTTCGGTCGATGGCCGCCCCGGCAAGCTGGTCGGCGCCTGCCTCAGCGATCAGCAGGCCGACGGCCTAAGCATGATCTACAGCTTCTTCGATGTCGGTCCGGACGCCCGCAAGGGCCTCGGCACCTACATCATCCTCGACCACATCATCCGCGCCGCGCGCGCCGGGCTGCCGTACGTCTATCTCGGTTACTGGGTCGAAGGCTCCAATCGAATGGCCTACAAGACCAGCTTCAGGCCCCTGGAGCGCCTCGGCCGCGACGGCTGGCGGCGGATGGATGAGCTCCAGGGCGACCTGCCGCTCGGCGAGCCGCTGACGCTGCCGACGAGGCGGTCGGCCAAGCGGTTGATGGTCGAAGCTTAGGGGACTTCGCGCTCAGCGTCCGCTTTCGACCCATTGCGGACATCTAACAGCTCAAATAGGCTCGACGGATGTTGAAGCCACTCAGTCTGATCGCCGCATTGGCCATATTGTCATCAGGTCCCGCTCATGCCGCCCAAAATGCATGGCTGGAAAACGGCAAATCGGGACCTGAAGACCCGAGCCGCGCATCCGACGGCACATTTGGGATCATGCTAGTCTTCACGGATGATTGGGACGGGTTCACGCAGCGATGGCAACATCCCTCGCCAGGTTTTGACGTCCCGGAGGTGGGTTCGATTCAAAAGGGACATCCCCTAATATCGGCGATCATCTTCAGTGGTTGCCGAACCGATCAGACCGGCAAGTGTTCGGTGACGGGAGACTTCCGCGCGATCGATCCAAACGGCAAAACCTACGCCGAACAAAAGGGTGTAAATATTTGGAGCTTGCCACCGCCGCCCGCTCCGCAACTCGAACTATCAGCCGGTGGATTCGGACTTAGCCTAGATCCGCCTGACCCGCTTGGCACTTACACCGTTATCGCGCGCATAACCGATCATGTTGCGAACAAGACTCTGGAGGCGCGGACCACCTTTCTCGCGAAGTAGGCCGAACGTCCGCTGTCCGCCGAAGGCAGTCACTCGCCAGCGACAAAAAAAAGGCGGAGCCTTTCGGCCCCGCCTTCTCCCCGTTGCCCCTGTTGAAATCGGTTACGCGACAGCGGCCTGCGGCTCGGTGACTTCGTCCTCTTCCGCCTCGCGCAGCACATAGCCGCGGCCCCAGACGGTCTCGATGTAATTGGCGCCGCCGCAAGCCAGCGAAAGCTTCTTGCGCAGCTTGCAGATGAACACGTCGATGATCTTGAGTTCCGGCTCGTCCATGCCGCCGTAGAGATGATTGAGGAACATCTCCTTGGTCAGCGTCGTGCCCTTGCGGAGCGAAAGCAGCTCCAGCATCGCATATTCCTTGCCGGTCAAATGCACGCGGCTGCCGTCGACCTCGACCGTCTTGGCGTCGAGGTTCACGGCCAACTTGCCGGTGCGGAGCGGCGCACGATCGCGTGAATGCGGGCGACCAGCTCATCGCGGTGGAACGGCTTGGTGACATAGTCGTCGGCGCCGAAGCCCAGTGCGCGGACCTTGCTGTCCATCTCGCCGATGCCTGACAGGATCAGGACCGGGGTCGAGACCTTCGCCACCCGCAGCTTCTTGAGCACGTCGTAGCCGTGCATGTCGGGCAGGTTCAGGTCGAGACAGATGATGTCGTAATCGTAGAGCTTGCCGAGATCGAGGCCTTCTTCGCCAAGATCGGTGGTGTAGACATTGAAGCCTTCGGTGCCGAGCATCAGCTCGATGCTCTTGGCCGTCGTCGGCTCGTCCTCAATCAGCAGCACGCGCATTGCTGGTCCCCCCGGTTCAGGCCCCAAGCGTAAATAGCTCTTAAGGGCCTTGAAGCGTTCATTAACCATTCGAGGTCTGAAGGGAAAAGGTTAATATTGTGTAACAGGCTGGATTCCTTGAGTTCGTTGCAAAGGAGTCACAAAGTCGTCCACAGGCGGTAAGGAAAGCTATGCTCTCCGACCGCATCCTCTTCATCGACGCCGAGGCGCTGGTGCTCGACAAGCCCGCCGGGCTGCCGGTCGATGCGCCGCGGCGCGGCGGCGACAGCATCGCAGGCCGGATCGGCGAGCTCAAATGCGGCTTCCAGCGGCCGCCGGCTGCAATGCACCGGCTCGACACCGACACCAGCGGCTGCCTGCTGTTCGCCCGGACGGCCAAGGCCCGCGCGGCCTTCCAGCAGGCGTTCGAGGCACGGGCCGTTGAAAAATATTACCTTGCGGTCGTCGCCGGCGAGATCGCCGAGGAGCAGGGCGTGATCGACATGCCGCTCGCCAAGGTCTCGAGCGAGAGGGCGGGATGGAAGATGGTCGCGGATGATCATGGTCTTGAAGCGACAACGCGCTGGCAGCGGCTTGCTGTCCGTGACGGGTCGACGCTGGTCGAATTCCGTCCCCTGACGGGACGCACGCACCAGATTCGCGTCCACGCGCGCGAGGCGTTCGGCCGCGGCATCGTCGGCGATCGCGTCTACGGAATGCCCGGCGGACCGATGCTGCTCCATGCGTCGCGGCTGGTCGTGCCGCGAGCGCGCAAGGAAGTGATCGACGTCACCGCGCCGCTGCCCGAATATTTCGGCGAGTGGCGTGATGCGGCCTGAGGACATTGTCATTCCCGAGGATGCTCTCAGCGAGACCTTCCTCGCCGCGACCGGCCCCGGCGGGCAGAACGTCAACAAGGTCGCGACCGCGGTCCAGCTGCGCGTCGACCTGTTCAAGCTCGGCCTGCACCCCGACGTCTACGAGCGGCTGAAGCGCATCGCCGGAAGCCGTGTCACCGGCGGCGGCGAACTGCTGATCACCGCGCGCCGCTTCCGCACCCAGGACGCCAACCGCAGCGATGCACGGGTCAGGCTGGCGGAAATGATCGCGGCCGCCCATATCGCGCCGCGCAAGCGCAAAGCCACCCGGCCGAGCAAGGCGGCAAAGGCCAAGCGCGTCGAGAACAAGCGCCAGCGCAGCGGCGTCAAGCAGGCGCGCGGAAAGGTGACGTTCGATTGACCTACGATTTCAGGATCCAGCCCGCCGACACGGCCACCATGTACCGCGACCTTGCCTTGGCGCTCGAGGGCCTGGTCAGCGGCGAGACCGACGCAATCGCCAACATGGCCAATGCCGCGGCGCTGATCTGGGAGACCTTGCCCGACCTCAACTGGGCCGGTTTCTATCGCAACGTGAACGGCGAGCTGGTGCTGGGGCCGTTTCAGGGCCGCCCGGCGTGCATCCGCATCAAGTTCGGCGAGGGCGTGTGCGGCACTGCCGCGGCGACGCGCCAGGTTCAGCGCATCGATGATGTCCACGCCTTTCCGGGCCACATCGCCTGCGACGCCGCATCGGCGAGCGAGATCGTCGTCCCGCTGATCCGCGACGGCGAGCTGCTTGGCGTTCTCGACCTCGATAGCCCAAACAAAGCCCGCTTCACCGAAGAAGACGAAGCCGGCTGCGTCCGCCTCGGCGAGATTCTGTCGCGCGTCCTCTAGTCGTCATTCCCGCGAAAGCGGGAATCCACCTTCTTTTATTCGGACCATCGGAAGAAAGGTGGATCCCGGATCGGGTCCGGGATGACGCACCTTGGATCGTCAACTCAGTTGCTCCAACCGATCGTCGCTCAGGCTCCCGGGGATGATCATCACCGGGCACGGCAGCTGCCCGGCGTCACTTCCAGTGAAATTGGCAACCAGAACGCCGGGGTTCCCGTTCGGCGCTGCGCCCAGCACCAGCGCCGCCACTTCGTCCCGCCCTTCGAGATAGTCGCGCACCGTCCGCACCGCTTCGCCCGAGCGCAGGATGATGTTGGCGTCCATCCCCGACTCGTCGAGGATTTCGCCGATGGCGGAGCTGACCACGCCTTCGATGCGCAGCCTTTGCTCTTCCTCCATTGCGGCCTGAACGCCGCCGAACTGGACGAAGTCCTGCGGCTCGACGATCCCGAGCACCTCGATCTTGCCGCCGGTCTTGGCCGCGCGGCGGGCGGCGAAGCGCAGCGCGACGCGCGATTCCGCGCTGTCGTCGACGACGACCAGGTAGGTGCGTTTGGCCTCGGCCCCCATTCGGCTTCAAGTGCTGCGTTAAAGCGAGCGCAAGTGCAAGCGGCAGGCTAGACTCTCGGCGCGGACTTGACCGGACCCGCCGCATTGGCTTTGAGCCGCGCGAGCCTTCTCAGGACGCTGCAGCCATGCCGATCGAACTCAAGATGCCCGCTCTTTCTCCGACGATGGAGGAGGGCACGCTCGCCAAGTGGCTGGTCAAGGAAGGCGACGACGTGAAGTCGGGCGACATCCTGGCTGAGATCGAGACCGACAAAGCGACGATGGAGTTCGAGGCCGTCGACGAAGGCAAGATCGCGAGAATTCTAGTTCCCGAAGGCACCGACGGCGTGAAGGTCGGCGCCCCGATCGCGATCATGGCCGAAGAGGGCGAGAGCGTCAGTCCTTCTCCCCCCGCGGGAGAGGGAGGAGCGGCGAAAGCCGCGGGGAGTGAGGGCCCGAAACCAGATATTCCGACCAGCACCGCCCCGTCGAAAGCGCCCGTCGAGACCCCACCGGCCTCGAGCACTCCCGCAGCAGCCCCTCACCCCGCTCAGGCTGCGCCTGAGTCGCCCTCTCCCTCAAAGGGAGAGGGAGAAGGTCGGATCAAAGCCTCCCCGCTCGCGCGCCGTCTCGCTCAGGCTCAGAGTCTCGACCTTTCAAACATCCAGGGCAGCGGACCCGGCGGCCGTATCGTCCGCGCCGACGTCGACGCGGCGGCCGGCAAGGCTCCAGCGGCGGCACCGACAGGCGCGCCCGCCGCTCCGGCTCCCGCGCTGGCAACGCACCTCGTCACGCCCGGCGTCATCGAGCAGGCGATCCCGCACGAAGCGATCAAGCTGTCGAATATCCGCAAGACGATCGCCCGCCGCCTGACCGAGTCGAAGCAGCAGGTCCCGCACATCTATCTGACCGTCGACATCCAGCTCGATGCGCTGCTCAAGCTCCGCGCCGATCTCAACAAGGGCCTCGAGGGGCGCGGCGTGAAACTCAGCGTCAACGATCTGATGATCAAGGCGCTGGCCCAGGCGCTGATCGAAGTGCCCGAGTGCAACGTCAGCTTCGCCGGCGACCAATTGTTCAAGTACAGCCGCGCCGACATTTCCGTCGCGGTGTCGATCCCGGCCGGCCTGATCACCCCGATCATCGTCGGCGCCGAGACCAAGAGCGTGTCCGCGATCTCGACCGAGATGAAGGACCTCGCGGCCCGCGCCAAGGACGGCAAGCTGCAGCCGGCCGAGTATCAGGGCGGCACCGCGTCCTTGAGCAACATGGGCATGTACGGGATCAAAAATTTCGAGGCGGTGATCAATCCGCCGCAGGGCATGATCATGGCCATCGGCGCGGGCGAGAAGCGGCCCTATGTCATCAACGACTCGCTGCAGATCGCGAGCGTGATGAGCGCCACCGGCAGCTTCGACCACCGCGCGATCGACGGCGCCGACGGGGCCAGGCTGATGCAGGCGTTCAAGCGGCTTGTCGAGAACCCGCTGGGGATGCTGGCTTGAGACTAGTTCGCAGGCTTTTGCTTCCGGCGGTGATCGCAACTCCAGTGTGGATGTGGGCTCTCCCGGTCGCGGTCGGTTGGAGATCGCCGACGGAGCCAATCCTTAATGATCTTCGAATCGCAGATTGGGTGTTTGGATTTGTAATGACGCTGCTAGGTCTAGTGGCGATTGGCCTTCCGACGGTGTCATTTGTCACGCGGCGCAGACTCTCTACCGGAATCAAGGCATCCGCATTGGCCTTGATCAGCACGGTCGCCGGTGGACTCATCGCCACTTTGTATTTTCTGCTTCTCGCAGCCTTGGCCGGAAGCATTGAAGGGAAACTGTCGGACTGGCTGTCGGCTGCGGCGTTCGGGCTCTTGCCCGGGCTAATTGTTGCGCTCGTCTGGATCGTCATCAATTTCGACACGCTCGGGCCCAAACGTGTCTGACCGCACGCCCCTAATCCGCGTCACGGCGATGCCAGCCGACACCAACCCTTATGGCGGCGTGTTCGGCGGGTGGCTGATGGGGCAGATGGGCCTCGCCTGCGGCTCCTTCGCCTCGCGCCGGACCAACGGCAAGGCGATCCTCGTGGCAGCCGACGCGATCAAATTCCCCGGCGCGATGGCGGTCGGCGACGAGCTCAGCGTCTATGTCGAGTTGCTGAAGCAGGGCCGCACCTCGCTCCGCCTCAAGGCCGAGGCCATCGCCCGCCAGCGCGACAGCGAAACCGAAACCGTCGTCGCCGAGGGCGAATTCACCTTCGTCGCCCTCGACGAAGCCGGCAAGCCGCGGGAGATTTCAAACGTTGCTGACCCCTCACCCCAGCCCTCTCCCTCAAGGGGAGAGGGAGCGAGGTCGGCGCGGTGAACCCCTCTCCCCGTGAGGGAGAGGGAGGGGCCCGGCGCGTTAGCGCTGGGAGGGTGAGGGAGTGACCGGCTATTCTGGCGAAACGCTCGCAAAGGCTCAGCGCCTGCGCCGCGAAATTACCGGTGCCGAGCGCAAGTTGTGGTCTGTTCTGAGAAACGCGCAGCTCGAAGGCGCGAAATTCCGTCGGCAGCAACCGATCGGTCCGTTCATCGCAGACTTCGTCTGTCAGCAACATCGCCTGATAATCGAAGCTGACGGCGGTCAACATGCCGAGAGCATCTCCGATGGTCGCCGAACGGCTTTCCTTGAAAGCAAAGGCTATCGCGTGCTGCGCTTCTGGAACAACGACATCCTAAGCAACCTTGACGGCGTCGCCGGCGTAATTGCAGCGGCTCTCTCAACCCCTCACCCCGCTCGCGCTCTGCGCGAGTCGCCCTCTCCCTCAAGGGGAGAGGGTATTGGAGCGTCAAATGGGCGATCCGCGCGGCGCAGCTGGGCTTGAAGACCGCGATCGTCGAGCGCGAGCTGCTCGGCGGCATCTGCCTCAACTGGGGGTGCATCCCGACCAAGGCCCTGCTGCGGTCGGCGGAGATCTTCCATTACCTTCAGCATGCCGACGCTTATGGCCTCAGCGCCGACAAGACCGGTTTCGACCTTGCCAAGGTGGTCGCGCGCAGCCGCGCGGTCGCCAAGCAGCTCAATCAGGGCGTCACGCACCTGATGAAGAAGAACAAGATCACGGTGCTGATGGGCGAGGGCAAGCTCACCGGCAAAGGCAAGATGTCGATCGCGGGCGCCGACGGTAAGGCGACCGAGCTCGCCGCCAGGCACATCATTGTCGCCACCGGTGCGCGGGCGCGCGATCTCCCCTTCGCCAAGGCCGACGGCAAGCGCATCTGGACCTATCGCCACGCGATGACCCCGCCCGAAATGCCGACCGAGCTATTGGTCATCGGATCGGGCGCGATCGGGATCGAATTCGCGAGCTTCTACGCCGACCTCGGCGCCAAGGTGACCGTGGTCGAGATGCTCGACCGCGTCGTGCCCGTCGAGGACGCGGAAGTCAGCGCGCAGCTCGCCAAGAGCCTCGCCAAGCAGGGCCTGACCATCCTCACCAGCGCCGGGGTCGAGAGCCTCACCGCCGACGCGAAGGGCGTGGCCGCCAGGATCAAGACCAGCGACGGCAAGACCAGCGAGCAGCGCTTCAGCCATTGCATCGTCGCGGTCGGGATCGCGCCCAACACCGAGAATATCGGGCTTGAGGCCCTGGGGGTGAAAACCACCAAAGGCCACATCGACACCGACCCCTATGGACGGACAAACGCACCGGGCATCTGGGCGATCGGCGACGTTACCGCTCCGCCCTGGCTCGCGCACAAGGCGATGCATGAAGGCGTGACCACCGCCGAGGCGATTGCCCAGGAGCTTGGGCAGAAGGGCCTTCACCCGCATGCGACCGACCCGAAGAACATTCCGGGCTGCACTTACTGCCGCCCGCAGGTCGCCAGCGTCGGGCTGACGGAGGCGGCGGCGAAGGAAAAAGGCTACGAGGTCAAGGTCGGGAAATTCCCGGCGATCGGTAACGGCAAGGCGATCGCGCTCGGCGAGGTCGAGGGTTTCGTGAAAACCGTGTTCGACGCCAAGACCGGCGAGTTGCTCGGCGCGCACATGATCGGCGCCGAGGTCACCGAGCTGATCCAGGGCTACACGGTCGGCAAGACCGCCGAACTGATCGACGAGGATTTCGTCCAGACCGTCTTCCCGCATCCGACCTTGAGCGAGATGATGCACGAGAGCGTACTCGCCGCCGACGGGCGGGTGCTGCACATTTGAGCACGCCGACCACCAGCACGCGGACTTTGATCGTCGCTCTGCTTGCGAACCTCGGCATCGCAGTGTCCAAGTTTGCGGCTGCCATGATCACCGGCTCTTCCGCGATGCTGACCGAGGGCGTCCATAGCGTCGTCGACTCCGCCAACCAGCTGCTGTTGATGTGGGGGCGGCACGCATCGAAGCGGCCGCCGGACAAGCTCCATCCCTTCGGCTATGGGCGCGAGCTCTACTTCTGGAGCTTCGTCGTCGCGGTGATGGTCTTCGCGCTTGGCGCCGGTGTCTCGATTTACGAGGGCCTCCGCCACATCGCCCATCCCGAGCCGGCGGTGTCGCCCGTAGTCGCTTATGCGGTACTTCTGATCGCCTTCCTCCTCGAGGGCTGGTCCACGGTCGAAGCCTACCGCGACTTCAGCAAGTCGAAGGCGTCGCTGGGCTGGTTCCAGGCGATCCGCAGCTCCAAGGATCCGCCGGCGTTCATCGTCCTGCTCGAAAATGGCGCGGCGATGGCCGGAATCATCGCCGCCGCATTGGGCCTCGCGCTGTCGCAGCTGACCCGCGACCCCTTTTACGATGGCGCAGCGTCGGTGATCATCGGTCTCATTCTCGCGGTCACCTCATGCCTGCTCGCTTACGAATCCAAGGCGCTTCTGATCGGCGAGGCGGCCGATCCCGAACTCGTCGCCGCGCTCCATCAGATGGTCGAATCGAGGAAAGGCGTGACCGCCGTTGGCCAGGTGCTGACCGTGCACGCCGCGCCCGACCAGATCACCGCGATGCTGTCGGTCGACTTCGATGATGACATCACCGCGCGCGACGTCGAGGCTTTGGTGTGGGGGATCGAGGTCGAGGCGGCGAAGCGCTTCCCGATGGTGCGGCGATTGTACATCAGGCCGCGCAGCCCGGTCGATCTCGAACTGACGCCCTCCTAGGCTTCGGCGCGTCACCGTCGCTGGTAAGTGCCGATAAGCTCGCCCCTCGCGATCGAGTGCTTGTTCGCCTCATTCTCGACATCCGCCACCTTCGAGTTCGGCCCGAGATTGAGGCGGTCCACGTCAATTGCGAACAGCTTGAAATGATAATGGTGCGCGCCGTGCCCCTTGGGCGGGCAGGGGCCGCCGTAGCCGGGCTTGCCGAAGTCGTTGTTCACCTCCGTGCCGATCCGTTGTCCGCTGCCGATGGAACGGGCTGAAGCGGGGATGTCGTAAACACCCCAATGCCGGAACGTGCCGCTCGGCGCATCGGGATCGTCGATGACGAGCGCGAAGCTCTTCGTGCCAGCCATCGGCTCGCCCCAATGCAGTTCCGGTGTCTGGCCCGCGCCGTCGCAGGTGTATTGGCTCGGGATCGGCTGTCCGTCCCGGAACGCGTCACTGGTTAGGCTAAGTTTGGCGATTGTGGCGTTCTCCACGGCTGATCCTCCATTCGCTTTGTTTGCCGCGTGATTGCTTGCTCCGCAGCCGGGCAGCGCCGCCGAAAGGATGAGGGCAGGGATGGCGCCTCGCTGCATCGCTTCATTTCCCTCAGCCCCGGGGGCTGAACGGGCAGCCTTGCGTCCAGTTCCGGCAAGGATCGCGTGTTATTTGCGATGAACGCGCGGGCGCGAAGTGGTATGACTGCGGATGCGGCACCGCCGCGATTCTGCCAGTCGGCGTTTTTCTCTTCCCGCAGGCCGCGATAACCCGCCCCGGAAGAACGACAATTGCCGGACCGATCCTGCGCAATTGGCTTGAGCCGTCGGCCCTGCGTCATCGCGCGCCGCCGGCCGGAAAGGAGCATGAAATGGCTGACGGAAGAACCGAAAGGCGCATCGCGGATTGGTCCGGCTGGGAATTTCTGCCCGGCATCGCCTTCATCGTCATCGGCGTACTCGCACTGATGATGGCGCCGCTGACCAGCCTTGCAACGGGAATTTACGTCGGCGCATTGCTGTGCGTCGCCGGCGCCTTCGCGTTCGCTGGTGGCTTGTCGCACATCAGGCGAGGCGGAGGCTGGCTGGCCGCCTTGCTGGGATTGCTGAGCCTCATTGTCGGCATTGCCTTCCTCTACAATCCTGCGGCGGGCGCGATCACGCTGGTGTGGATGATTGGCGCCTGGCTGATCGTTGGCGGCATATTCGAGTTCGCGACCGCGTTCACGACGCCGTTCGGAAGGGGCTGGCTGGTTTTCGTCGGCCTGGTTGACTTCGCTCTCGGAGCGCTCCTGCTGACGATGGCCCCGAGCCAGGCATTCTTCTTCCTCGGCTATTATGTCGGCATCAGCTTCATCTTCCGCGGTCTGTGGACGGTCCTGTTTGTCGGCGGAGCCCACGAAGTCGATCGTACAGTCCGGGAGGCGGTCGCCTAGCTAGCCTTTGCCCTTCGGGGCGGTTGACCCTCGGCCGCCCCGCCGCTATGTGCCCGCCCGTCCCAGCGAGAGGGAATCTTCGCTCGCGCCGGACAAGAGCTGAACATTGCTCAACATGCGCGTCGCCAGGCGGCCGTGAAGGCTGTCTCGGTTCCGCGCTTTTTCTGTTGAGCAAAGTAACCGCGGGGTTTCCCGCAACGAAAGGTGAAGGGCTTCATGCCAACGATTAACCAGCTGATCCGCAAGGGTCGCGAACCGCAGAAGGCCAAGTCCAAGGTCCCTGCGATGGAGCAGAACCCGCAGAAGCGCGGCGTCTGCACCCGCGTCTATACGACGACTCCGAAGAAGCCGAACTCGGCGCTGCGCAAGGTGGCCAAGGTTCGCCTGACCAACCAGCGCGAAGTGATCAGCTATATCCCGGGCGAAGGCCACAACCTCCAGGAGCATAGCGTCGTGCTGATCCGCGGCGGCCGTGTCCGCGACCTTCCCGGCGTCCGCTACCACGTGCTTCGCGGCGTGCTCGACACGCAGGGCGTCAAGGATCGCCGGCAGTCGCGCTCCAAGTACGGCGCCAAGCGTCCCAAATAGCCGAGCGAAGCGTAGAGCTACCCCGGCGAAGGCCGGGGTCCAGAACAAGAAGATGGATCCCGGATCAAGTCCGGGATGACGAATTTAGGAAGAGTAAGCCCCGGGCAATGTGAA
>WNFM01044206.1_pt7 | contig 17139 bp, 15 predicted proteins | sample 5400271 | NCBI WGS metagenome assembly WNFM01 (sample SAMN13153352, study PRJNA577476) | soil metagenome | isolation source: 60 cm saprolite on Douglas fir-dominated hillslope | place: USA:California | collected 2013-09-17 | reverse complement strand
GCAGGGCGGGGCAGGCTGGCGCTACAAGACCCAGCATGACGTCACCTGGTCGATCCAGGTCAACGGCCGGAGGACGCTGCGCGATACCTTTCTGGGGCGGAGCGTGCCTTCGACCGGCTCGACGATCGTTCACCTGACGCCCGGGATCAGGTTCGAGGCCAAGACCGGGACGTCGATCTACGCCTTCGTCCAGGTTCCGATCTATGAACAGGTGAACGAGCAGAACCTCGCACCGAGCGCCGGTTTCGTCCTGGGCCTGTCGCATGTCTATTGAGAAGGGGAGGGCGCCCTCTCCGCGACGGATCGCGGCCGTCTTATCGATGACCGGGCTTCTCTTGATCGGTCGGGCGGAGGGGGCTCCGCCCCGCGCCGGCGACCTGGCGCCGCCTTTCACCCTGCGCGACACTCACGGGAAGGAGGTGGCGCTCGAGAGTTTCCGCGGCCGGCCGGTGTTGCTCCATTTCTGGGCCACCTGGTGCCCGCTCTGCCGGGAGGAGATGCCGATCCTCGATGAAGCGGCACGGGGCGCCCCGGAGCGGATCGTCGTGCTCGGGATCAATCTGGGCGAGCGCCAGGAGAAGGTCGCGGCCTACGCCGAGGCGGCCCATCTCGGCTTCCCGATGCTCCTGGATGGCCGCGGAAAGGTGGCGGCGCGCTACCGGGTGATCGCCCTGCCGGCCACGATCGTCGTCGACGACGCGGGCCGGATCGTCCGGGCGATTGAGATGGGCGCCCTCAGCCGCGAAGGCTTGCAGGAGATCCTCGAAAGCCTGGCGGCCGGCGGGCCGAAGGCATCAGGTCCCTGAGCAGGCCCTCATCCCGCACCGGTGCCGCTTTGCAGCGCCAACCCTCCGCAGCCCCCCGATTCATGCCCGAACCGGGAGTGTGCCCGCGGTGTCACGCGACCGTCACCTCATCGCCACCATTTCCGTAGACTCGGAGCCGAGACTGACGGTGCGGGGAGCCGCCCCGGGTCCGCGGCGGGCGCGCGGGCGGTCCGCACTATAATTGGCGCCGGTTCCAGGGCAGGATGGAGGTCCCCGGTCGATGTCCCAGACCGTGCTGGTGGTGGATGACGAGCGCGACATCGTGGAGCTTCTGCGCTATAACCTGACGCAGGCGGGGGATCGCGTCATCTCCGCCGCGGACGGCAGGCAGGCGCTCGAGGCGGCCCGCGCCTCGCGCCCCGACCTGATCGTCCTCGATCTGATGCTGCCGGGCGTGCCGGGCACCGAGGTGGCCCGCATTCTCAAGCAGGACGAGAAGACGCGCCAGATCCCGATCGTGATGCTGACCGCCCGGGGGGAAGAGGTCGACCGGGTGGTCGGGTTCGAGCTGGGGGCCGACGATTACGTGGTCAAGCCGTTCTCGCCGCGCGAGCTGGTTCTGCGGGTGCAGGCGATCCTGCGACGCGACGGGGACGAGCCGCTGGAGGGCCGGATCGCCTTCGAGCCGCTGGTGATCGATTTCGGCTCTCACAGCGTGCGCCTGCGGGGGAAGGAGATCGGCCTGACGCTCACCGAGTTCAAGCTGCTGCAGAAGCTGGCCCGCCGTCCCGGCCGCGCCTTCAGCCGCGACCAGCTGTTGAGCGAAGTCTGGGGGTACGGAGGCGATCTCGAGACGCGCACCGTCGACACCCATGTCAAACGGCTGCGGGCCAAGCTGGGGGAGACCGGCGCCTGGATCGAAACGGTCCGCGGAGTCGGTTACCGGTTTCGGCCGAAGGGGTTCGATCTCCCGGAGTAGCCTGCCGGGCCCCGAGGGAAGGTCGCACTGAGACTGCAGCAGCGCCTCACCCTGTCGTTCGTTCTGGTCGCCGGCCTGTCCACCCTGGCGGTCGGAGCGTTCCTGAACCGCGCCCTCGATCGCAACGTCACCACCCGGATCGCCGAGCAGCTTCGGCGCGAAGCCGATCTTGCGGCCGATCTGGCCGGCGTCGAGCCCGATCTCGCCCGCGGGGCAGACCGCCTGGCCGACCGGCTCGGCGCCGACTTCGCGGTGCGGGTCACGATCATCGCCGCGGACGGCACCGTCCTGGGTGACACCGATCTCGACGCCGACGGACTGCGGCGAATCGAGAACCATGCCGGCCGCCCCGAGGTGATCCAGGCGATGCGGACCGGCGAGGGACAGGCGATCCGCTTCAGCACGACCCTGACCGAGAGGATGCTCTACATCGCCCGGCGGATCGATCCGCACGACCCCACGCGGGGGGTGATCCGGGTCGCGGTGCCGTTGACGGTGGTGGGGCGCGAGCAGGAGGCTCTCCGCGGCCCGATCCTCGCCGCAGCCCTGCTCTCGGTGGCGGCGGCCGCCGCATTCGGCTGGTTCGCCGCGCGCCGGCCGGCCCGCCGCCTCGAGGAGATGGCCCGCGCCGCGACCGAGATCGCCGCCGGCCGGATGGGGGCGCGCGCCGAGCAGCTCGGCCAGGACGAGGTCGCGACGCTCGCCCGCTCCCTCAACCGGATGGCGGCGCAGCTCGAGGAGAGGCTGGCGCTCCTCTCCCGCGAGCGCAATCAGCTGCGGATGGTCCTGGACGGCATGGTGGAGGGGGTGCTGCTGACCGACCCCACCGGGCGGATCCTGCTCGCCAACGGCGCGTTCGAGCGGATCTTCGCCGCCCTCCCCCCGGTTGAGGGGCGCCGGCCGCTCGAGGTCGCTCGGGTGCCGGCGCTTCAGGAAGCGGTCGAGGCGGCGCTGCGGGCGGACCTTCCGGTGACCCGCGAGATCGTCCTGGCCGGCGCCGAGGACAAGGTGATCCGGGCCAGCCTCGCCTCGATCAAGGAGGCGGGCTCGATGGCCGGGGCGGTCGCCGTCTTCCACGACATCACCGAGATCAGGAGGCTCGAGCAGGTCCGCAGCGAGTTCGTCGCCAATGTCTCGCACGAGCTGCGCACGCCGCTGACCGCCATCAAGGGGTACGCCGAGACGCTGCGCGAGGGGGGGCTGCGCGATCCGGAGCGCGCGGGCGAGTTCGTCGAGGTGATCCACCGGCATGCCGAGCGGCTGCGCGCCCTGATCGAGGACCTGCTCGACCTGTCGGCGGTGGAGCAGGGAGAAGCGCGTCTGTCGCTGGCGCCGGTGCCGCTGCGCGAGGTGGTGACCCAGGTCGAAGGAGTGATCCGGCCGCTCGCCGACGGGAAGCGCCAGAGCCTGACGATCTCTCTTCCGGACGACACACCCGCCCCCGTCGCCGATCGGGACCGGCTGGGCCAGGTCTTGATCAACCTCCTGGACAACGCCGTGAAGTTCACGCCCGTCGGGGGGACGATCACCCTCTCGGCCCGCTCGGGGGAGGGGCGCGTCACGATCGCGGTCGCCGACACCGGGGTGGGCATCCCGCCCGCCGATCTCGGCAGGGTGTTCGAGCGCTTCTACCGGGTCGATCGCTCCCGCGATCGCCGGGAGGGGGGGACCGGGCTCGGCCTCGCCATCGCCAAGCATCTCACCCAGGCGATGGGCGGAACGATCGAGGTGACGAGCGAGCCGGGCTCCGGCACCACCTTCCGCGTCATCCTGCCCTGCGCCTGACCGCTCTGCCGGCCTGATCCGGCCCCTCGTCACGCAATCGTCACACGACGGAAAGATCTCCGTCACGCGATTGAGACAGAATTCCTCCCGTCACGGATGAAACCGTCAAGGATGAACCGGTATGAGGCCATTCGTTCATGGAGGAACAGCGTCAATGAAACCGAAGATCTCCGTCGCGCGCTCTCTCTTCGCGCTCCTTTTCGTCGCCGCTCTCGGCCGGGGGACGACCTTCGCCCAGGTGACGCCGGCCTCCGGCTATACCCCGCCGGATGACACCCCCGCCATCAAGGTGGGGATGACGATCTTCACCGACTACACCTACACCGACGAGCCGACCGCCACGGATGCCGACGGGAACGTCATCAACCCGTCCGCCTTCAACGTCAGCCGAGCCTACATCAACGTCACCGGGAGCATCTCGCACCGCGTCTCGTTCCGGATCACCCCGGATATCACGCGGCTGACGACGACGGTGACCAACCCGGGGCCCGGCGAGAAGGTCACGACCAGCCTCGACGGCAGCCTGACCTACCGCCTGAAGTATGCCTACGGCCAGTTCAATCTCGACGACGCCTGGTCGAAAGGTTCGTGGGTCCGTTTCGGCGTGCATCACACCCCTTACGTCGACTGGCTCGAGGGGGTCTATCGCTACCGCTTCCAGGGACAGATCTTCGTCGAGAAGGAAGGCTTCATGAGCTCCTCCGACTTCGGTCTCTCGACGCACTACAACTTCCCCGGGAGCTACGGCGACGTCCATGTCGGCTACTACAACGGCGACACCTACTCGAAGGCCGAGCCGAACGATCAGAAGGCGATCCAGATCCGCGCCACGCTCCGCCCGGTGCCGATGACCGGCGTGGTCAAGGGGCTGCGCGTCAGCGCCTTCTACGACGAGGACAACTACATCCGCGGCGACGCGCGCAAACGCTTCATCTACGCCGCGACGTTCGAGCACAAATACATCAACGCCGGCTACGAGCACCTCGACGCGACCGATCAGGTGACGGGCGTCGCGGCCGAGGTCAAGGCGAAGGGGTACTCGATCTGGGCCATCCCCCGCAGCACGAAGGGGTGGGAAGGGCTGCTGCGCTACGACAACCTGCAACCGAACAAGAACAGCAGCGACGCCAAGACCCGCAAGATCCTGGGCGTCGCCTACTGGTTCAAGTCCCAGCAGGCTCCGGCGACCGCCGCGATCCTGGTCGACTACGAGAACGTGAAATACGACGCCGGTCTCGCCAAGCCGGACGAGAAGCGCTACGCAGCTCACATGCTGTTCAATTTCTGAGGTGACCCCCTTGAAGGCTTTGCGGATCTTCTTCGGACTGGCGGTCGCGGTCCTCTCGCTCGGCACGCTCGCGCGCGCGGACGGGACGCAGATCGACGGCGCGGGAGCGACCTTCCCGTACCCGATCTATTCCAAGTGGTTCTCCGAGTATAACAAGGTCCGCCCCGGCGTGCAGATCAACTATCAGTCGATCGGTTCGGGGGGCGGCATCCGGCAGCTCTCGAACCAGACCGTCTTCTTCGGCGCCTCGGACGGGCCGATGACCAACGAGCAGCTGCAGGCGGCCCCGGGGAAGATCCTGCACTTCCCGATGGTGCTGGGCGCCGTGGTCCCGGTCTACAATCTGCCCGGGGTCGACGCCGACCTGAAGTTCAGCGGTCCGATCCTGGCGGAGATCTTCCTCGGCAAGATCACCAAGTGGAACGACGACCTGATCGCCAAGGACAACCCCGGCGTCACGCTCCCGGCCAGCGACATCACCGTGGTGCACCGCGCCGACGGTTCCGGCACGTCGTACATCTGGTGCGACTATCTTTCCAAGGTCGCTCCGGAGTATCGCAGCAAGGTCGGCGTCGCCACCTCGGTGAGCTGGCCTGTCGGCCTGGGCGGCAAGGGGAACGAGGGGGTCGCGGGCCTGGTGAAGCAGACGCCCGGATCGATCGGCTACGTCGAGCTGATCTACGCCATCCAGAACAAGATCAGCTACGGCTCCGTGCGCAACTATGACGGGAACTTCGTCAAGGCCTCGCTCGAGAGCGTCTCGGCGGCGGCCGCGGCGGCCGGCGACAAGATGCCGCCCGACTTCAGGGTCTCGATCACCAACGCGCCGGGGAAGGATTCGTACCCGATCTCGTCCTTCACCTGGATCCTGCTCTACCAGAACCCGAAGGACAAGACGAAGTCGAAGATCATGCTCGAGTTCATGCGCTGGGCCCTCGCGGACGGACAGAAGGACTGCGGCGATCTCGGCTACGCGCCGCTTCCGGACGCGGTGGCCAAGCAGGTGGTCGCGGCGCTCGGCAGCGTCAAGTAGGGATTCCGCGGCATCCATTCAGACACGACAGGGGCCTTAAGGACGACGAAGGGGCGGGCTCTTTCATGGCGGCCACCGCATCGATGCGCGTCTCTTCCTTTCTCGCGCGCGCGAGAGGCGGAAGCCTCGGCTTTCGTCTCTGGACCGGCGCGGTGGCCGCCGTCGTCCCGGCGATCGTCGTCGGCATCGCCCTCGTCCTGACGCACGAATCGACCCTGTCGATCCGGCGGTTCGGCTTTCGGTTCTGGAGCACGAGCGTCTGGGACCCGGTCGCCGGAAGCTTCGGCGCCCTCCCGTTCATCTGGGGAACGCTCTATTCCTCCCTGCTGGCGCTTCTGATCGCCACGCCGATCGCGCTCGGGATCGCGGTCTTTCTCTCGGACCTGTCGCCCCACGCGCTCCGGCGCCCGCTGATCTTCCTGACCGAGCTTTTGGCGGCGATCCCTTCGATCGTCTACGGGCTCTGGGGGATCTTCGTCCTGGTGCCGTTCGTCCGCGCGGCCCAGACGCTCACGCCGTCCTGGCTGAGACGGACCCCATTTTTCGAGGGGCCGCCGCTCGGCATCGGCCTTCTGGCCGCCGGCATCGTCCTGGCGATCATGGTGGTGCCGTTCACCGCCAGCGTCGCCCGCGAGGTGCTGAGGGCGGTGCCGGCCAGCCAGCGCGAAGGGGCTTACGCGCTCGGAGCGACCCGCTGGGAGGCGATCCGGATGACCCTGTCGTACGGCCGTCAGGGGCTCATCGGCGCCATCATGCTCGGGCTCGGGCGGGCTCTGGGGGAGACGATGGCGGTGACGATGGTGATCGGCAACACGCCGAAGGCTTCGCTGTCGCTCTTCGCGCCGCAGTACACCATGGCCGCGGTTCTCGCCAACGAGTTCACCGAGGCGGCCGACGACCTGCACCTGCACGCGCTCGTCGAGATCGGCCTGGTGCTTTTCCTGATCACCGTCGGCATCAATGCCTTGTCGCGGTTCTTGATCTGGCGTGTCGGCGCACGGGGCGGACGGCGCCGGGTCAGGGCGGCCGCGCCCGCGGTCTGGCCCGCGGCGGGATGAGTCGATGCTGAGGACCCGGCTGCGGCGTCGAATTCTATCCTGGGCGGTGTCCGGCTTCTGCGGCTTCTCGGTCGCCGCGGCGTTGCTGCCTCTCGGCTGCATCCTCTTTTATGTGCTGAAGCAGGGGGTCTCGACCCTCAGCTGGGATTTCTTCACCCGGATGCCGCAGCCGGTCGGAGAGGCGGGCGGCGGCATGGCGAACGCCATCGTCGGGACGCTGATCCTGATCTCCCTTGCGGCCGCCGTTGCGGTGCCGGTCGGCATCCTGTCGGGGATCCATCTCGCCGAGTACCCGGCCGGCCGCCTGGGGGTGATCGTCCGGTTCGCCGCCGACGTCTTGAACGGCGTGCCGTCGATCGTCATCGGGATCTTCGCCTACAGCATCGCGGTTCTTCCGTTCCGCCGCTTCAGCGCTTTGGCCGGCGGTCTGGCGCTCGGCTTCATGATGATCCCGATCGTGCTGCGCACGACGGAGGAGCTTCTGAAGCTCGTCCCTTCGACCCTGCGGGACGGGGCGCTGGCGCTCGGCGCGACGCGCGCCCGCGCCGCCTTCACCGTCGTCCTGCCCGCCGCCCTGCCCGGGATCGTCACCGGCGTCCTGGTCGCCGTGGCGCGGATCGCGGGGGAGACGGCCCCGCTGCTCTTCACCGCCTTCAACAACCGCTACTGGTCGACCCGGCTCGACCAGCCGATCGCTTCTTTGACGGTGCAGATCTACACCTACGCCATCTCGCCGTATGATGACTGGCACCGCCAGGCCTGGGCCGGGGCGACCGTGCTGATCGGCGCCGTCCTGGTCTTTTCGCTGCTGGCCCGCGCGTCCACGCGGCGTCTCGAGCGGATGCATCGAGGATGAAGGGATCTCTGATGACGGAAGTGAGGATCGCGCCCGCAACGAAGAGCTCTCCGCCCGCATCCGCCGCGGAAGAGACCCCGATGATCCAGATCGAGCGGCTGGAGCTGTTCTACGGCGCGAAGCCGGCCCTCAAGGGGATCTCGATGACCATCCTCAAGAACCGGGTCACCGCCTTCATCGGCCCCTCCGGATGCGGCAAGTCGACCCTGCTGCGCTGTCTCAACCGGATGAACGATCTGATCGAGGGGGTCCGGATCACAGGCTCGATCCGGGTCGGCGGCGCCGACATCTACGCGCCCCGGACCGATATCACGGCGCTCCGGAAGCGGGTCGGCATGGTGTTCCAGAAATCGAACCCGTTCCCCAAGTCGATCTTCGACAATGTGGCGTACGGTCCGCGGCTTCTCGGGCAGCGGGGCCGCGCCGCTCTCGAGGGGATCGTCGAGAAGAGCCTGCGCGCCTCGGCACTGTGGGAGGAGGTCCGGGATCGCCTGCACGAGAGCGCCCTCGGGCTCTCGGGGGGGCAGCAGCAGCGTCTGTGCATCGCAAGGGCCATCGCGGTGGAGCCGGATATCTTGTTGATGGACGAGCCCTGCTCGGCCCTCGACCCGATCGCCACCGCCAAGATCGAGGAGTTGATGGAAGAGCTGAAGAGCCGCTACACGATCGTCGTGGTGACGCACAACATGCAGCAGGCGGCCCGCGCTTCGGACTACACTGGTTTCCTGTTGATGGGCGATCTGGTCGAGTTCGGCGAGACGGCGAAGCTGTTCACCACCCCGGGGGATCGCCGCACCGAGGACTACATCACGGGAAGGTTCGGATGACCGAGCATACGAGTCGCCATTACGAGAGGGAGCTTCAGGAGCTCAAGGAGAAGATCCTGCTTCTCGGCGGGACCGTCGAGGAGATGATCGCCTCGGCGATGAAGTCTCTCCTCAACCGCGACGCCGGTCTGGCGCGCCGGGTCATCGAGACCGACCCCAAGGTGGACGCCGGCGAGCTCGAGATCGATCACCACTGCCTCAACCTGCTGGCGCTGCGCCAGCCGGCCGCCTCCGATCTGCGATTCATCGCCACCGCCCTCAAGATCGTCACCGATCTCGAGCGGATCGGCGACCTCGCGGTGAACACCGCCGAGCGCTCGATCGAGCTCTCCAACGAGCCGCCCCTCAAGCCGTACATCGACATCCCGCGCATGGCGAGCGCCGCGGCCGAGATGCTGCACCGGGCGCTCGACGCCTTCGTGAAGCGCGACCCGGACGAGGCGCGCGGGGTCCTCGCCGCGGACGACGCCGTGGACAAACTGTACGTGCAGCTGTTCCGGGAGCTTCTGACCTACATGATCGAGGAGCCGCAGAACGTCAGCCGGGCCCTCGGCATCACCTTCATCGCCAAGTATCTCGAGCGGATCGCCGACCACGCCACCAACATCGCCCAGATGGTGATCTTCATGTGCGAGGGACGGGACGTGAGGCATCCGGCGGCGCAGGACCTGGTCGCGCGCGAAGAATAACCTCCGCCGCGGGCGGTCAGGCCTCCGGCCGGCCCAGGCGTCTCAGGATCCGCGGCGTCAGGTGGAAGATCAACCGGCCCTCCCCGGGGCGCGGCGCCCCTTCGAAGTCGATCCGGCAGATCCCCCCTTTCCTGAACTCGATCGCCAGAGCGTCGTTCCCGTCGAGCAGCAGCTCGCCGGCGAGGCGTGACAGATCCGGCTCGTGCCCCACCAGGAGAACCGCTCCGAGGCGGGGCACGCTCCCGATCCCGGCGAGGATCTCCGCGGTTCTCCCTCCCGGGGAGAGCGTCCGTGCGATCCGGATCGGGGGATGGGGCCGGCAGGCGCGGGCGAGGATCTCCGCCGTCTGGCGCGCCCGCAGGAGCGGGCTCGAGAGGATCAGATCGACCGACTGCCCGGCGGTCCGGAGCCCGCGCGCGGCCCGGGTCATCCGTCGCCGCCCCTCGTGGGTCAGGGGGCGGACGGAGTCGTCCGGGTAACGCCGCGCGTCACGCGGTGCCGCGATCGCGTGGCGGGAAAGATAGATCCGCACGACGTGGCTCGACGGGGATGGCGGCCTGGGCCGTATCGACCCGATCGGCGGCGGCGCCCGCGGCGGAGCCGCGATCCGCCTCCGGCTCGAACAGCAGGGGGCGGAGCGTCTCGAGCGAGTCGGTCAGCGCGAGCATCTTGCGCTCCTCGAGGATCGTCTGGACCCGCCGCCTGATGCGGGCCTGGATCTCGTCTTCGGAGAGGGCGGCGTCGACGCTGATGAAGCCGAACTCGCGGGCCATCTTGTTGTATTCGCGGATCAGCCGCCACTGGTAGCGGCGGAACGACTCGTACAGGTCGGTGTCCAGGTGCATATCCATGCCCGCTTCCCAGTAATCGATGCCGCGCGCCCGCAGCACACGCGGGATCAGGGTCTCGGCGTCGATCTTGAGATAAAGCGTGGCGTCGGGGATCAGGGCGAAGCCGAACACGCTGCGGATCCATTCGGGATCCGCGCCGCGCACCACGCTGCGGGCGAACGCCGTGAACACATACCGATCGGCCAGCACCACGAAGCCGGAGCGCAGCGCCGGAATGATGATCTTCTCCAGCCGGTCGGCGAAGTCGGTCGCATAGAGCAGGCTGAAGGTGAGCTGGTTCAGATTGTGTCCCGCCTTCGCGGCGCCGATCGTCTCGGACATCAGCTCCGAGCGGGTCCAGCCTGTCTCGATGACGCCGTACCCCTGGATCTCGAGCCACTCCTTGAGCATCCGGACCTGGGTCGAGCGCCCGACGCCATCGGTCCCTTCGATCGTGATCAGGGTGCCGCGCAGGTCGCGCGTGTCGGCGTACGGCAGGCCGTGGCCGAAGAACTGTCCTCGAGGTGCTTCCTTGCCGCCCGCCATCATGCCCTCCGCGCCCGCCTCAGAGCCGCCCGACGATCTGCCGGACCTGTTGCTGCTGATGGTCGATGCTCCTGGTGCCGTCGATGACCCGCAAGCCATACTCGGGCGTCATCCGGTCGTACTCCTCCAGCACCCGCCCCTGGAACAGCCGGAAGCTCTCGACCGGGTCCTGGCTCAGGCCGAGATCCATGCCGGCCTCGTAAAACTTGATCTTCGCGCGCGCTCCGAGGATCCGGCCGACGGCGACGTCGATCGGCACCCGGAAGAAGAAGGCCGCGTCCGGCCTCACCGCGAACGAATAAAGATCGCGCACCCAGCGCGGGTCGACGCCGCGGGCGATGTCGCGCGCGAAGGCGGTGTAGATATACCGATCCGCCAGCACCGTCATGCCGGCCTTGAGATACGGGATGATCTTGTAGGTGAGGCGGTCCGCGAAGTCGGTGGCGTGCAGCAGGCTGAAGGTGCTGGGGGTCAGGAGGTTCTTCTTCTTGCCGCGCTTGGTCGCCTCGCGCACCAGGTCGGAGGAGTTCCACTCGGTGAAGAAGACCTGATGCCCGCGCGCCTCGAGCCATTTGTGCAGCAGCTTGATCTGGGTGCTCTTCCCCGACCCGTCGATCCCCTCGACGACGATCAGCTTGCCACGCGCGCGCGGTCTGGCCGGCGCGCCCGGAACTTTGACTCTGAGCATTTGCGACAGTTTACACCTTCCCGGGCGACGGACAAGGTGACGAATCGGTGACGGTTCGGTAACATCTCGTCCCGGAGCCGATTCCACCGGGCCGCGCCGGCGGGATTTCGGTATGCTTTGCCTGGAGATCCGGAGGGGTCTCGGGCGGCGGACGGACCATGGCGGCGATCGACAATGGAACGGGTCGGAGGCTGCGGCCGCTGGTGGCGAGGTACGCCGAAGCGGCGGTGAGGCAGCGCGAGCGGGTCCGCGCGGGCGGCTCGGCCGAAGCGGTCCACCGGTTGCGCGTGGCGACCCGGCGCCTCCAGGAGGCTCTCGATTTCTTCCGGCCGTATCTCCCCGAGGGCCCGTTGCGGCGGCTCGAGCGGCAGGCCCGGCGGGTCCGACGGACCGTCGGTCCGCGCCGCAACGCGGGAGTGATGGCGGAGCTGCTGCGAAAGCTCGAAAAGGGGCTCGGCGCCGAAGGGCGCGCCGCGGCGCGCCTCCTGGCGAAGAGCCTGCGCGCCGCCGCAGCCGAGGATGGCGAGATCCCCGGCCTCGCCCGGCGGGCCCGGGCGCTCATGAAAACGGCGGAGACGCGCGTGGTGCCGATCGAGGCGCGCGGCCGCGAAGTGGTGAGGGCGCGCCTTCGTGTCGCGGGCGCGGCGCAGCGGGCCGCCCGCCGGGGCGACCCGGAGCGGCTGCATCGCTTCCGGATCGCCCTCAAGCATTATCGGTACGCCCTCGAGATCCTCGATCGCGCCGGCGTGCGGGGGATGAAATCGTTCATCCGCGAGGCCCGGCTGCTGCAAGGCGCGCTCGGCCGCCTGCATGACGTCGATGTTCTGATCGAGACGGTGAAGCGGAACGGCCGCCCCGCCGGGCATCGGGCGCTCGAGGCCTCTCTGGCCCGCGAGCGGCGGCGGCGCCTCGGGCGGGGGCTTCAGGCGATGCGGCGCTTCAATCCGGAGCTGCAGGGCCGCGGTCTGGCGCGGCGTCTCCGGGCGGAGCCGGGCTCATGAGGCGCAAAGCGATGGAGGCGGGAAGGTGACTCGCAGGGCCCTGGCGGTGATCGACATCGGCTCGAACACCATCCGCTCGCTCGTCGTCGAGCCCCTGCCGGGCGGCTCGTACCGGGTGCTGGACGACGAGCGGGAGGTGGCCCGTCTCGCCTCGGGCCTGACGCGCCGGCGCCGGCTGTCGCGCGAATCGGAGCGGCGGGCGATCGAGGCGCTGCGCCGGATGGCGGAGATCGCCGGGGCGCGGGGCGTGCGGCAGGTGGCGGTGGTCGCCACGAGCGCCATCCGCAATGCCACCAACCGCCGGCAATTCGTCCTCCGGGTGCGGGAGGAGACGGGGCTGCGGATCCGGGTCATCTCCGAGACCGAAGAAGCCCGCCTCGCGTTCGAGAGCGCCTCGCTCAGCTTCGACCTCGGAGATACGCCTTGCGCGGTGGCCGACGTCGGGGGCGGCAGCACCGAGCTGATCCAGGCGCTCGGCACCCACATCCAGAGCGACCGGTCGTTCCCTCTGGGGGCGGTCTCGCTCACCGAGATGTTCCTGCGCACCGACCCCGTGAAGCGCCGCGAGTTCAAGGCGCTCCGGCGCGAGGTGCGCCGCCAGCTCGCGGGGGGCCGCCTCGATCTCGATCCTCCGCCGCAGTTCCTGATCGCCTCCGGAGGCACGGCGACGGCGGTGGCGCAGATGGCGATGGCCCGGCAGGGGCTCGAGCGCCGGCAGGTGCAAGGGTACGAGATGACCCAGGCCGAGCTGCTGCACCTCCGAAGCGCGCTCCTGCGCCGCACGCTGGGGGCCCGCCGGCGCTTCCCGGGCCTGTCGCCCGATCGCGCCGACATCATCATCGCCGGAGTCACGATCCTGTACGAGATCATGGCGCACCTCAAGGTCAACGTCCTGAAGATCAGCGCGCGGGGTATCAGGCACGCCATGCTGAACCGCCTGATCGCGCGTCTCTCCGGAGCGGCGCCAGACCCCTTCGCGCGCCGGCAGCGGCTGAAGGCGGCCGAGGTGCTGGCGCGCTCGCTGCGCTCGGAGCAGCCGCACGCCGGACAGGTGCGGCGCCTGGCGACATCGCTCTTCGATCAGATGAAGGCGTCGCTCGACCTCGATCCGGACGGACGCGATCTGCTGCAGGCGGCCGCGCTCCTGCATGACGTCGGGTACGTGGTCGGTTACCGTCAGCATCACAAGCATGCCTACAACCTGATCGCGCACGCCCCGCTCGACGGCTTCACGCCGCGGGAGCGCGAGATCATCGCCCTGGTGGCGCGCTACCATCGCCGCTCCGCCCCCAAGAAGAAACACCGGTTCTGGGCCAGCCTGCCGTCGGAGGACCGCGATCTGGTGCGGCGGCTCAGCGCCCTGCTGCGGGTCGCGGACGCCCTCGACCGGCGGCACTCGCAGAGGATCCGGGACATCCGCTGCCGCGTGACCCGGCGGCACGCCCGCTTCGATCTGGTGGCGCGCGGCGACGTCAGCGTCGAGATCCATGCCGCCGAGGCGAAGTCGAAGCTGTTTCGAAAGGTCTTCGAGCGGGACGCGTCGTTCAGGATGATGCGCGACCGCCGCGCGATCCGGCGCGTCGTGGAGTTTCCGGGGACGACGGGGTCCCCCCGGACCGGTCCGGCCGCACCTCATCGGTCGCCGGCGCCGGCGAAGGAGCCGAAGCGGGGTGGAGCCGCAGATCGCCGGATAGCCTCCGGATCGTGACCCTGGGGGCCGTCTCGTCCGCAACCGGCGCGGCGGATGGCGGGGCGGCGACGGCGGTCACTCGATCGGGCGCGATCCCCTTCGCCAGCAGGATCGTCCGCACCGTCAGGGCGCGCATCCGTGCGGCGCGCTTCCGGGCCGCCGGCGCGCCTCCCGGTTCGGCCGCGACGGCGACCTCGACTTTCAAATCGCTCCAGTAATCGAGCGCCTCGGCGGCGAGGGCGACCCAGGCCTCGGCCCCGGGACGCAGGTCGGCGCCCTTCAGGAAGAGAACGTTCTCCAGAGGCTGCGGCTCGTCGCGATCCAGCCTGACGCGCGGGCAGCCGTCCCGATCGTGCAGCCTGCCGGCGGGAGAATCGGGGCAGAGATCGAGACCGTCATAGACGCCGTCGCCGTCCGAGTCGATCGGGCAGCCGGAGGCGTCGACCTTCGCTCCCTGCGGGGTCCTGGCGCAATGATCGAGACCGGCCGGGACGCCGTCGCCGTCCAGGTCGTGGGTGCAGCCGGGGGTCGCGGAGCCGACCGGATCGACCTGGGCGCCGGCGGGCGTCGCGGCGCACTGATCGATCCCATCCGGAATTCCGTCGCCGTCTTCGTCCGAGGGGCAGCCGGCGGCATCGACCGTCGACCCCGGGATCGTGGCGGCGCACCGGTCGAGCGCATCCGGAACCTTGTCGCCGTCACCGTCGGTCGGACAACCCGAGGCATCGACGCTCCAGCCGGCCGGCGTCTGCGGACAGAGATCGATTCCCTCCGGCACACCGTCTCCGTCGAGGTCGTACGGACAACCGTTGGTCTTGTCGACCAGCGCCCCGGCGGGAGTCCCGGGACAGTGATCGCGGAAATCAATCACGCCGTCGCGGTCGGCGTCGGCCGGCGGGCGGCTGTTCAGCTCGAACGAGAGGCCGACGTTCATCCTCTGATTGACGGCGGTCCGCTCGAACGGAGCCTCGCCCGCATATTCGATCCGCAGGGCGATGAAGCGGTTGAAGTACTGGCGGAGGCCCGCCCCGAAGACGAAGATTCCCTGTTGGAGCAGGCCTCGCTCGGAAGCGGGGAGCCGCGACTCGGAAAAGAAGTTGAGCCTCCCGAGACCGGCCAGGACGTAAGGATGCAGCCAGACCCGCCGCCGGACCGGGCTGATCATCAGCCGGGCCTGGAACGACTCGCTGCGAAAATCGACCGGGCCTGTGGTTGTGACGACGCTTCGATCGCGGAACAGAATGCTCCCCGGATCGCTCACCGTCCTGACCGGTGCGCCCTCGTACCCTATCTCGAGATCGTAACGGGAGCTCAGATGCATCCCGAACCGCAGCCCGAGCTGCGAGGTTTCCGGCAGACCATACGAGCCGTCGCTGATGCTGTGCCCCCAGACGATGGTGGCGGTGCCGCCCCCCTTCATCCAGGCGTCCTCGCCGTCGCTCCGGGACGCGGCGCGGGCGGGCGCAAGAGTCATGGACACGAGGATGCCGATGATCGCGATCGCGCGTCTCACGGGAGTCGTCATCAGAATGAGATCTTCATGCCGAAGCGGAGCGAGCGCGGCGCCTGGCGCGCAAGAGTCAGCCCGTACAGGTCGTAGATCCCTTTGCACGACCCCGGGTCGGAAGGAAGGTTGTCGGGGCAGGTGTTGAAGCCCGGGAATGCGGACACCTGCTCGTCGAGACCCGTGTACGGATTGCGGTAGGGAAAGGTGGTGGTTTTCAGATAGTGATAGAGATCGCGGACCGAGCCGAAGCGACCCTGGAGCGATTTCGCCCAGGCGTCCCATTCGGACGGGTCGGCCTGGCCGTTGTGGTTGCCGGCCCCCGCGATCTGGTCGAGGAACTCCTTCGTCGGCTCGCCGCCGATGGTCACGGCGTCGTCATAACCGCAGAAGCCCGGGACCGAACCGCACGAGACGTTGTCGGCCGAGCCGGCCTGCAGAAACTGCTGCTCGAAGCGGGTCCCCGCCTGCCGGTTCAGCACGTTGAACACGTCGAGGAAGAACTCCGCCCGGACGTGACCCGACATCGTCCAGGGATAGGAGACTTGCAGATCCAGCTGCTGCAGGCTCGGCGTGCGGCCGGCATACCCTTGCGGCAGGAGGAAGATCCGGCCGTAAGCGAACGGGTTGTTGAAATTATCGGGGTCGGTCGTCGCGGAGAGCGGCGCGCCCGAGAGCCAGCGGTACGAGCCGCCGAACCGCAGTCCGATTGGAGTCTGGGCGCTCCCGAACAGCTTGAGCTGGTGCCGGCGATCCTGCGGCAGGTAACCGTTCGCGTTGTAAGTCAGGATCGGGAAGTCGAACGCTTCGGTCGGATGGGGATCGCGCTCTTCGACATCCTCGATGTAACGGCCGCGGTAGTTCCCCTCGGTGCTGCTGTAGAGATAGGTGGTGTTGAACTCATACCGGTGGGAGAAATTCTTGTGCAGGTTCAGCTCGAGCCCGCGGAATTCCCGACGCGGCTTCGGAAAGGCTCCGAACCCGTTCGCGATCAGGGCGGCGTTGTCGATGGTGCACTCGCGGCCCGGGCTGCAGCCGAGCCGGTCGCCGGTGCCGCAGAAGGCATACGTCGACGGGTCGCCCGGGACGCACCGCCCGTCGCCGCTGAACCAGGCCTTGTCGGCCGGGTCGGGCGTGACGTGGTACGACCCGCCCGGGTTGGCGATGATGTAGGTGCGGCCGTAGTCGAGCGACAGATCCTCCACCACCGAGTTGAGGTTCCGGCGGATGCCGCGCACGCCGAGCGCCCATTGCGGAGTGAAGGCCCACTCGTACCCGAGGATCATCTCGTCCTGCGTCCCCGGCTTCAAGCGCGCGTCGACCGGCGAGGGAAACAGGGTGCCGAAGTCGAGAGTCTGAAACGGCGTCAGGACGCGGCCGAACGGATCGTGCGCCACCGGGTCGGAGGGGCTGCGCTCGAAGTCCCAGCAGCCGAAGCCTCCCTTCAGGATGCCGGCGTTGTCCGAGGGGGTATCGGTGGCGCAGATCCGGCCGAAGGACGGGTCGACCGAGAACAGCTCGCCGGCGAACTGTTCGTACGACTTGTACCCCGCGCCGGAGGTGCGATAGAGGCGGATGCTGGTGATCCGCGGGTCGAA
>WNFM01165752.1_pt1 | contig 17143 bp, 15 predicted proteins | sample 5400271 | NCBI WGS metagenome assembly WNFM01 (sample SAMN13153352, study PRJNA577476) | soil metagenome | isolation source: 60 cm saprolite on Douglas fir-dominated hillslope | place: USA:California | collected 2013-09-17 | reverse complement strand
CGTCGCCCAGCCGATCACTTCTTTCGTATGACAGTCGATAACCGTCGCCAGGTAAAGCCAGCCCTGCCATGTCGGAAGGTAGGTGATATCGCCGACCATTTTCTCGCCCGGCGCGCCGGCGGTGAAATCCCGCTTCACCAGATCGGGAATGTCATGCTCCTGGCCGTCGCCCTCGGTGAGGCTGAACCGCCACCGCCGCGGCTGGCAAGCCTCCAGGCCCAGCTCGCGCATCACCGACGCACCAGCTCCGGGCCGGCTGGCACGCCCCAGGCCGCCAGGTCCGTGTGGACCCGCCGGTACCCGTACGTCCCATCCGATTCATCGAATGACTTCTGCACGCACAGCGCGATTATCCCGCGCCTTTTCGCCGTCGCCGATTCCGGCGCGTTCCGCCATTCGTAGAACCCGGACCGCGACACCTCCATCCACCGGCACATTTGCACGACCGACGGCACGTACCGTTCATCTGATTCCTGGTAAGCCGCATACTCCGCGTCGATGAACTCGAACTTGTCGGTCACCGATGGTCGCGGGCGAAGTATGCTGCGGCTTTTTTCAGGAACTCGAGCTCCATCTTCTGTTCCCGGGTTTCCCGCTCGAGCTCGCGCAGCCGCGCGCGCTCATTCACGGTTAGCGGCGGCTCTTCGCCGGCATGCTCACGACGGTAGGCGCCCACCCAATTACCGAGTGTGCCTTCGTTGATACCGAGCTCCTTTGCCACTCGGGCGATCGGGCGCGACGTCTCGATCACCATCTTCACGGCTTCATCTTTGAATTCCGGTGAGAAGCTCTTCTTCGGTCGAGGCAATTACTTCACCTTTCCAGACGTCCATCCTATTGGATGGACTGTCCGGAAGCTTCGGGGCACCCCATTCTTCCACAGCGCGTAGCGGGCGTGCTTGAGGTCCCTGGCGTCGCCGGAGGACAGGCGGATGGTCCGGCTGCGGTGCCGGACCGGGGTGGTGGCCCCGGCCTGGCGGGCGGTGCGCCAGACCTCGCGGCGGACCTCATCCAGGGCGCCGGTGGCCCAGGAGGCGCTGGCCGAGCGGGCAAGCTCCGGGGTCGGCCGCCGAACTGGAACAGTCCTGGGCATCAGACGCTACCGGGCAACCCTGCTGCACACCGACGTCTGCGCCGACGTCATCCTGCCGTCGTCGGCTCCTCCACACGGTCTTCAAGCCGATGGCGCCGCGCTTGCACGCGGTCGGGCTTTTATGGCAATAATCCCAGGCCGGCGGCCACGGAGGACAAACATGATGAAGCCGTGCTTGCGGTTCCAGACGGCAGCAGGTTGCCGCATGACCGCAGTCGGCCTTGCGGTAGAGCCCGCTCCGGGTGGGCTGACCGGCCTGGGCCTACTTCCCGCCGCCCTGCCGGCCCGTTGCGTGGTCAGCGGGCCGCGATGGGATCGAGCACAGTCAGGAACGGCCGACTGGCCGCTGGCGGCGTGGCGGAGAGGGCTGACGCGATGGCGTGGTTGATCGTTCTCGCCGCTGGCCTGTTCGAGACGGGATTTGCGGTGTTGCTGAAGCAGAGTCATGGGCTGACGAACCTGTGGCCGACTGCGGGGTTCGCTGCGTGCGCGCTGATCAGTTTCGCCTTGCTGACCGTTGCGCTGCGGGAACTTGAAGTGGGGGCCGCGTACGCGGTGTGGACGGGGATCGGTGCTGCGGGGACAGCCACGATCGGCATGGTCTTCCTCGGTGATGCGGTGTCTGCTCTGAAACTTGTGTCGATAGGCCTTGTTCTCGCCGGAGTGGTTGGCCTCAACCTGTCCGGTGTGACTCCCTCCTGACTCTTGCTTCGCCCGCTCTCGCAGCACCGTGTAGGCGCCCAGGGCTATTTATTGGTTGCCCGGGTAGCCCGGAACGTGCTCGCGAGGGGGATGGATCCGCTGGGCCGCCTTGATCAGCGCAACGCGATACGCTGGTCGGCGCTCCCGGCCGTAGCAACGCCTAGGGCGATGATGACGGTCTCGCTGGGCAGTCCCGGGAGAATCGTGCCCAGCGCGGGGATGACAACCGCGACGGCGTACGAATTCGCAGAGTCGACTTGCAGGCTGGTGAGGTGCCGGGAGGGGCGCGCCAGGGTGACCGGCCGGGAGGACTCTCCACGTGACGTGCACGACGATTTCACCACGTCTGCGTGGCGCCACGGAATGCCGCGGCGCGTCGCTCACCCGCTCGTGCCGGACAGCGTGACCACGCTCAACCAGGCCTCTTCGGTGGGCTCCTTCCTGCTCGGCGCGTCCACCCTTTTCTTCCTCTGGAATGTGTACATAACGTCCCGGCACGGGCAACGGGAGACCGCCGACGATCCATGGGGGTACGCGAACTCACTGGAGTGGGTGACGTCCTGCCCGCCGCCGCGGCACAACTTCACCTCGATCCCGCGTATCCGGTCTGAGCGGCCCGCGTTCGACCTGCACTACCCGCACATCATGTCCGGTCGGCGTGGCATGGCCGTTCCTGGCCCGGCTGCTCAACAGGGTCAGCAGCCGCCTCGGCCCTGACCCTGGCGTCGGCTGGTAGCTGGGAGACTGGTCACGGTCACGGTGATGATCACCGCGCCGATGATGGCCAGCGAGAGGCCGGTCCCGATATGCGGGGCGGGCACCGGACCGATCTGGTGAACGCCGGACTCCAGCAGCGCCTCGGCTATCAGCTTCACCCCGATGAAGGCGAGGATGGCGGACAGGCCAGCGGAGAGATGCGGCACGCGGCCGAGCAGGCCGCCGACCAGGAAGTAGAGGTAGCGCAGGCCGAGCAGAGCGAACGCATTCGCGGTGAAGACCAGGTACGGATCACGGGTTAGCCCGAAGATCGCGGGGATCGAGTCGAACGCGAACGCCAGGTCGGTTATGGCGATGGCGATGATGAGGACCAGGAGGGGCGTTGCATATCTCCGGCCGCTAATCCGCGTCGTCAGGCGGGCACCGTCGCTGTCCGGCGCGACGGGGATCATCCGGCGTGCCGCGCGCAGGAACGCGCTGTCCCTGGTCGCCTGGCCTTCGGGATGGCGGCCGAAGGCCATCCGAGCGGCCGTGTAGAGGAGGAACGCCCCGAAGATATAGAGGACCCAGCCGAAACGGCTCAGCGCCGCGGCGCCGACAGCGATGAAGATCCCGCGCAGCAGGAGCGCGAGGATAATCGCCAGCAGCAGGACCCGGCTGTGGAGTTCCCGCGGCACGGCGGAGCGGCCGATCAGGATCACGAAGATGAACAGGTTGTCCACCGAGAGGCTGTACTCGGTGAGCCAGCCCGCGAAGAACTGGCTAGCGGCGGCCGGGTGCCCGGTCCAGGCCAGGCCGGTGCCGAACAGCACGGCCAGGGCGACGACGGCAATGGTTCCCAGGCAGGCCTCGCGCAGCCCTGGTTCCCGCTGCTGGCGGCTGCCGAGGACCAGGTCCGCCACCACCAGCAGGATCAGGCCCGCGACCGTGGCGGCCCAGCCCCAAAGCGGGACCTGGATAACGTCCATGGCCTGGGGGCTACGCGGATCAGCGCGTTCGCCGACCGTTGATGCTGAATCCAGCGATGCGCATACCGCTTGCTCGGCGCCCGGGCTCAGCGCCCTGCCCGTTCGGCGTGGTATCTGGCATGCTCGTCATCGTCATGGTTCCCGTCCGAGGTGCGGCCGCGACGCCGACTCCGGCGCCATTGTCACGACGGGATCCGCCGGAGCCGACGAGCGCAGCGAATATCCGTCACTGCGAGGCAACCTGGCGTGGGTGCAGTTCAGGTGGGCCGTTCGTGGAGCTCGGGTGAAGACGCTCATCCTGCCCTGCGCCTGACCATTCCGGTCCGAGCGCGCCAGCCCCGGCACCGCAGCGGCCAGCCTTCACACCAGTGACGAGGGAGCTGAGCTGATGAGAATGACGCAACGCGCACGCCGCGCGGGTATCGCGGCGGTCCGGCACTCGTCGTCGTCGTGGTCGGCGTCGCCGTCGGCGCCGCCGCGCTGGCCCCCGCCGTGTCGGCGCCCGCTCCTGCTGTCGCGGTCGCGGCCAGCTATGCGGATGTGGTCCGCCAGGTACTGCCTTCGGTGGTGCTGATCCGCACAGCCGACGGGCTCGGCTCCGGCGTGGTGCTTGACCGGTCCAGCAACATCGTCACGAACGCTCACGTCACCCCGGACAGCACGTCACCGTCACGTTCGGGCGCGGGAGCCAGGACATGACCGTCCAGGTAGCGCTCGGCGAGCTAGCCGGCAGCTAGCCGGGACGGCGAGGCGTGGCGCCCGGCCGTCCCGCATCGGAGCCCATAGCCAGCACATCCTGGGCTCGGACGCAGTTTTACCTTGCCTCACTCGCTGGCCGCAGGCGTCGGTGGCCGTCGCGCGGGGCGATCTCGCCTGCGAAGCCGGGCCGTCTCCATCCGCCCGCCACCACTAACACATCCGGGTTCCAACCACACCGGCTTCCATCGGATCAGTGGTCACCGGCGCGCGGCTCGAGCGGCCTGGGCGGGTCGGCCGGTAGGCGGCTGGAAGGAGCCAGATGGGCACGGCGATAGCCACCCGAAGCGAGTTGCTCGCCCGCAGGTCACGTGAAGGCATCGCGGAGGTTGATGCCCTGCTCGATCTGGTCGCGGCCGAGCTCAATCTGCGACGGCTGCGCAGACCCGAACCGGACGATGACCCCCATCCCAGCCCTGAGCTCCGAAAGGTGCTGGCGTGACTGGGTACGACTACGGCAACGCCCGGCTGCGAGCCCGCGCTGGTGCGCTGCTGCGCTGCGACCAGTACGCCGCGCTGCTGGGCCGCGACAGCGCGGGGCTGCTCGCCGCACTCGCGGCGACGTCCTACCGGCCGCAGGCCGAAGCGGCGGCCAGTGCCTCCGGCGCGCGGTTGGAGTCGATCTACCGGATCGCACATGATCACCTGGTCGCGGCACTGATCGGCATCAGCGGCTTCTATCGCGGCCGGGCCAAGGATGTGGTCACCGCGCTGCTCGGCCGCTTCGATGTTCACGGCGTACTCACCCTGCTGCGGGCACGGCACCACGGCACCGCCTCAGCCGCGGCGTGTGCATTGCTCGTTCCTGTCGGCAGCCTCGACGAGGAAACCGCACGTGAAGCGGTCGGCGAGCCAGACCTCCCCGCGGCCGCGCGGCTTCTCGGGGCCCGGCGGCTGCCCGACCCCGACAGCGCCGCGGCGCTGCTCAAGGCACAGCGCAGGTACGAGATCGACATCGACCTGGCCCGGGTGGAGGAGATAGTGGCGCGTTCTGCACGAGCCCACCAGCTCAAGGTGCTGATCGCTGCGGGCTCCGAGGCGGAGCCAGCGGTCGAGGCTCTCAGGCGCGAAGCCGACGATCTCAACCTGCTCCTCGCATTGCGGCTGCGAGAGCAGGCGAACAGCCGGACGGGCGCTGCGGCCAGCGCGGCCGCCGACAGCGCTCAGACGTACCTGCGCGATGGAACCCTGCCGTTGCCGCTGTTCGCCGCGATACGGCGGACACCAGCGCGCGCAGATGTCCTTGCCGCGGCAGCATCGGCCCGCCCCGCCTGGTCTGATCCGCTGGCCGCCTGGGCGGACGGGAGCGACTTGGCCGCGCTGCATGCCGAGCTTGATACTGAACGGCTGCGCAGGGAGCTTCGCCTGCTCCGCCGCAACGATCCGCTCGGCGCCGCGCCGGTGCTGCAGTACGTACTCGCACACGAGGCTCAGGCGCGCAACCTGCGGCTGCTCGTGCAGGCCGCTGGGGGCGCCATCAGCACCGATGAGGCGCAGCGTCACCTGGTCGCGCCGAAGTGACATGACACCGAAGCGAGCGACCCAAGGAGGACAGCATGCCGGCCACACTCATCCGAACATGCCCGCTGTGCAGGCTCCGCTTCACCAAACGCCGCGCTCCTTGAACTGCACCTGCGCGAGGACCACCGGCGCCGCCGCCCCGGGACCGCGCCTGCGGACACTCCTGGCCGGCTGATGAGATCGCCAGCACCTGAGCCGCTGTCGCTCCCAAGGCGGCGCGGCACACGAAGTGAAAGCCGTCCATCGCCCATCGCCCATCGCAAGGATGAGGTCATGGCTGCCAATGAGGCGCAGATCCGCGCGCTGATCGGGCGTTGGGCGACAGCGGTTCACGGTGGCGAGCGGCACTCCGGAGGACCCTATTCAGCCGCGTCACGGCCCGGCTGGCTGCCGGTGCATACACCCATCCCCGATCGCTGACGGCGATCCAGGAAGCGCTGCCGGATCCGGCTGAGCTCCGCCCGGCACCCCACCGCAATCGCCGCGCCGATCGACCGGTGGCTATCGGGCCGGTTGCAGACCACCGACCGGGCCGAGTCGGTCCGCGGCGCCCGGGACGCCTTCCGCTACCTGCTGACCTGGCTGGCCGGCAACCACCCCGAGATCACTAGCCTGACCGGACTGACCCGCGACCACATCGAGGCCTACCTCACGCACCTGCATGACCGCATCAACCCGCGTAACGGACGGCCCCTGGCGGCCCGGACTCGTTACGGCTACATCAGCCCGCTGCTGATCTTCTTCCGGGAGGCCAGCCAGTGGGGCTGGGACGACGTGCCCTCCCGCCCGCTGCTCGGCCGCTCCGACTTGCCGAAGCTGCCGGCCCGGCTGCCGCGGTTCATTCCGCGGGACGAGCTGGACCGGCTGATGAAGGCCATCGAAGGGCTGGAGAATCCCTACCAGCGCACCGCGCTGCTGCTGGTGCGCTGGAGCTGCGCACGCAAGGGCGAAATCCGCAGGCTCACCATCGACTGCCTGGACGCCTACCCCGACGGCTACCCGCGGCTGCGGATCCCGGTCGGCAAGACCTACACCGAACGCATGATCCCGCTGCACCCCCAAGCCGCCGAGGCGCTGCGGGAGCTGATCGAGCTGGCCAAGGCCGCCGCCCCGGCGGCACGCTTCGACACCTGGGCCCAGCACCCGGTCCGCTGGGTGTTCATGCACCGCGGCCAGCCGATGGGCAAACTCTACCTGTTCGACGAGCCGCTGGAGATCGCCTGCCATGCCGCCGGGCTCCTCGACGCCCGAGGACGGCCAGCCGTGTCCGCGCACAGGTTCCGGCACACGGTCGGAACACAACTCGCGGAAGGCGGGGCTCAGATCCAGACCATCATGGCGATCCTCGGCCACCGGAGCGCGTCGATGTCGGCGACGTACTCCCACATCAGCGACCCGGTGCTGCGGGAGCAGTACGAGAAAGTGATCGCGGCCGGAGGACGGGTGGTCGGCCCCGCCGCCGAGGCGCTGCTGGCCAGCCAGTTCGACCAGGGCACCCTGGACTGGCTGAAGACCAACTATTTCAAGACCGAACTTGAACTCGGCCACTCGTTGCGCCTGGACCGGCTGATTCGCGCCCGGGCGATCCATTCCATGACCGGGCAGGTGTACCGGTGCGTGGGCCTGCAAGGCCCGCGGATCGCGGCCGTTTCGGCGGACCCGCACGGGCTGGACGACCTGGCTGGCCAGCGCACGGTGACGGTGGATGCCGGCGGCCTGACCCTGCTGCCTGCGTTCAGTGATTCGCACGAGCACCTGATGGAGGCCAGCCGCAACACCCTGCTGGTCCCGGTGGACAAAGCCCGCAGCATCGCCGAGTTCACCGCCCAGGTCGGCGCCGCCGCCCGTGACGCCGCGCCGGGGGAATGGGTCGTGACGTCGATGGGCTGGCATGAGTCGAACCTGGCCGAGAACCGGCTGCCGACCGGCGCGGAACTGGATGCGGCCGCGCCGGATCACCCGGTGCTGGCCCGCCGCGGCAGGCGCCTGGCCATCGCCAGCACCGCGGCCCTGACGGCGGCCGGGATCGGGCCGGGCACCCCCGACCCGGCGGGCGGGAAGATCGGCCGGCTGCCCGACGGCCGCCCGGACGGGCTGCTGGAGGGCGGCGCGGTGTACCAGGTCGCCGCGTTCGCCCCGGCCACGGGGAGGGCGCACCTGGCCGAAGCGCTGCGCCGGGGCTCGGCCGCCTACGCGGCGCTCGGCGTGGGCACCATCCGCGAGGCGATGATCAACCTGGACGAGCTGCTGGCCTACCAGGACGCCGCCGAGCGGGGGCTGCTGAGCGTGCGGGTCCGGCCGCTGATCCGGGTGGGCAACGAACTGTCCGAATCCGAGGCGCTGGCGCTGATTCGCGGGCTCGGCGCCCGCAGCGGGTTCGGGGACGACTGGCTGCGGCTGTGGGGCCTGAAGTTCGTCATGGACGGCGGGGTCGAAGGCGGCGCGACCGACCAGCCCTACGCCGACGACCCCGCCAACACCGGCCACCTCAACTGGGACCCGGCGGTGATGACCCGGGTGTGCGCCGAGGCGGTCCACCGGGGCTGGCGGATCGGCACCCACGCGGCCGGGGACCGGGCGGTGCGCACCGTGCTGGACGTGTACGAGGCGGTCGCCGCGCAGGTGGGTGACCTGCCGCCGTGGACGCTTGTGATCGAGCACGCGCTGCTCTCGGACGCCGCGATGCGGGCCCGGGCGGTGCGCGGCGGGTTCGGGGTAACGGTGCAGCACCCGCTGCTGTGGAACATGGGCAGCGAGATGCTCGCCGCCTGGGGCCACGAGCGCACCAGCCGGGTCAGCCCGCTGGATGAATGGCTCGCCCTCGGCGCGAGCCTGGCCGCGGGCACCGACATCGCCCGGCCGTTCAACCCGATGACCGCCGTGTGGGGCATGGTAGCCCGCGGCACCAAGTCCGCCGGCGTCCAGGGCCCCGGCCACGCCATCGATGTGGCCACCGCGCTGGAGCTGTACACCATGGGCAGCGCCCGGCTCAACCACGAGGCGAACCGGCTGGGCAGCATCACCCCCGGCAAGCTCGCCGACCTCGCCGCCTACCCCGCCGACCCCTTCACCGCCGACACCGACGTCCTGGCCGCCCTCGGCCCGGTGTTCACCATCGTCGGCGGGCGCCCGGTCCACGACCCGCACGGCCTGCTCGGCAAGGTGGAAGGGGAGCCGTGATGCGAATCGAGGCCAGCGCGGCCTGCCTGTCCTGGATCCCGCCCACGGCCGTGGAAGGAGCGTTCCAGCTGCCGTTCGGCATGGGGATCGCGCACTACGACAAGCCCCCACCCGACGCCGTGCCGGACATCGACGCCCTGCTCGCCGCCGATGCCATCCGGTTCGCCAACCAGCTACACGCCTGGATCGACGTCGGCGACGGCCGGATCGTAACGCATGGAATGTCGGGGGGAGGGCGGCTGGGCTCCACCACGGTGCGGCTTGGCGCGCACGGGCTCACCTTCGCCGGTGTCGCGCTGCCCGACCTCGCCCGGCCCGCGCAGGTCTACCCGGACCGGGTCCGCTTCACCCAGACCGTTGGCGGCCACACCGGCATAGGGGTACCTCGGCGCGTGGCGCACCCGCCGTACTGGCGGCTGACCGCCCCGGTCGCCTGGTCCACCATCACGCTCACCGTGCACGCCGATGGGTCGTCGGAGGCCCTCCTCACCGATGCGAGCCCGTTCCCGTGCCACTATCTGTACGACTCGGCGGGCCGGCTCACGCACAAGAGCGCCCTGCTCCGGTATCACGACTGGCTGCGGGAATCAGGGAACCGCGGCACCCCTGGGACGGCGTGACCGGCGCTGTCCCGGTGGCGGGCGTGAACTCACCAGGCGAACGGTCCCTGGCGAACACCATCCTGGTCTCCGGCGGCTACAGCCAGCACCGCCTGCCCGCCGGTGCCCTGCTCTGCGAACGCCCCATCGCCAGCACCGAGGTACACCTGCTGCTCGACGGGCTGCTGCTCATCGAGATCGACCACCAGCCCGCGGCCGAAGCCGGCCCCGGCGCCATCTTCGACCCGGTACTGCGAACCCAGCAGAGCAAAGATCACGTCACCGTCCGGGCGCAAACCCCCTGCCGTCTCGCGGTCGTGCCCCGCAGCCGGCTCGACGATCAGGCCCTGCTCGGCGCCGCCGCGGCCCAGACATCCCGCTTCAATGCCTTCCACAGCGACCCCGCCCAGACCGGAGACCGGTCATGACCCGGAGGCAGCCACGCCGGACGCGGCGCCGCGCCGGATCACCAGGGCGGCCAGTTCGACGCGGGAAGTGACGCCGAGCTTGCCCAAGATGGCCGACACATGGCCCTGCACGGTGCGGCGGGACAGGAACATGCGGCCAGCGATGACCGGGTTGGACAGTCCTTCAGCCACCAGGCCGGCCACGACCCGTTCGGTGCCGGTCAGCGCGTCCCAGCCCGTCTTGGGACGCCGCCTGGGCCCGCGCACCCCGCGATGAAAGCCGAACGTGCGCAACAGCGTGTCAGCCCGTGCGAGATCCCAGCCCGCCTCCATGGATTCGTAACCCGATACCGCCTCAAGCAGCGCGGCCCGCGCGTCGTTTCCTCGCCCCGCCGCTGCGAGCAGCCGCGCGCACTGCTCGCGGGCCTGGGCGGCGAACAACGGGCGGCCGGCCTGCTGATGCTCGGCGGCCACCTCGGCCAGCTCGTCCGCGTCCTGGCCGGCCAGGGCGCGGGCATGCCGTGCCGACCGGCGCAGCGCGGGAACGGGATGCTGCGCGGCGTAGGCGCCCAGGCTGTCGGCCGCCCGGCGGGCTGCTGCCGGGCCATCGGCGGCCAGGGTGACGGCGACCAGGTCGGGCACCAGGTAATGACGCAGGTACCACAGGCGGTCCTGGCCGATATCCCCGCTCCACGCCTGGTCCAGGATGGCGGCCGCCTCCCCGGTACAGCCCTCGGCTTCGGCGGCAAGGCCCAGCGCCCAGGCGGGCGTGTGCGCCGACTGGCGGCCGGGCGACGTGGGCGACGGCGGGGCCCGCAGCAGCGGCAGCAAGCCGGCCAGCGCGGCCCGGTCACGGCGGTGCACCGCTATCAGCGTCGCCATCCCCCGCAGGTGACGGCCCATGTCGAGGAGATCGGGCAAGTCCAGGCCAGCTCGGACCTCGGCCAGTGCCTCCTCCCAGCGCCCCTGGCAGAACCGCAGCCGCGCCGCACACAGGTACCGCCAGGCCAGGTAGTCGGTCCCCACCCCGCGCTCGGCCAGCCGGAGCGCGTCCTCGAACGCACGCTCCGCCTCCGCGTCGCGGTCCAGTTCGGCCAGGCAGATACCGCGGGACAGGTGGGGAGCGAGCTGCGCGCCCGCCCGCGATCCCAGTGCCTCGGCGGCGGTGATCGCGGCATCGGCGTCGCGGAGGGCCTCGTCGATCCACCCGTCCCACAGCCGGGCCCGGGCCGCCGCGTCCATGCCATGCGCGAGTGCTTCGGTGTCGCCGCTGGCCTGGGCTGCGGCGACACTGTCCCGCCAGGACGCGCCGGTGGCGGCTGGCTGGCTGAGGGTGATGCGGCATTGGGCGTCCAGGCCGTAGAACCTGCCTTGTTCGCCGAGCGTGAGCCGGCCGGTGGCAAGCCCGGCGGCGATCTCGGTCACGGCCCGGTCGACGGCGCCCTGGCTCGCGCAGGCGGTGGCCAGGGTCCACCGCAGCGCCGCCTCGGTCCGGGGAACTACTGGCCTCGCCAGCGCCGACCGGGCCACCTGCTCGGCCGCTTCCGGGCGGCCGCTACGCAGCAGTGCCGCGGCCAGAGCAGCGCGCAGGCGGCCGGCGATCTCATCCTGCGGCGCGGCCACGGTGCCCAGAACCTGGCTGAACAGCTCCGCCGCCAGGCCCGGCGCGCGTTCAGCGATCTCACCGGCAGTGCTTGCGAGCCACGGGAGCAGCGGTGCGGCGGCCGGGCCGGCGGCCAGCAGATGTCCGGCGATCCGTTCCGAGGCGGCTCGGCCGATCAGCGCCTGCGCGACCTGCCCCTGCAGGGCCTGGCGTGCCGACACCGGCAAGGCGTCCGCCAGCGCCGCGCGGACCAGGGGGTGCCGGAAGGCCAGCCGGTCGGGCAGCGCAGTGAGCACGCCGGTGCCGGTCGCCTCGGTGACCCGGCCGAGCAGATCCGTCACCGGGCGGCCCAGCACCGCAGCCACATCGGCGACCGCGAAGGCCGAGCCAAGCAGCGCGGCGACCTGCAGAAACTCACGCGTCCCCGGCGACAGAAACCCCAGCCGCCGGGAAATCGCGGCATCCAGCGTCGGGGACACGCCAAGGTGGTCGCTGCTGGAGTCGACATCGACAAGCTGCCCCGCGGCCCGCAGCCGCATCCCCTGGGCCAGCCCGCCCACCAGCTCCTGGATGTACAGGGGGTTCCCCGCCGCACCGGAGACCAGGCCGCGCAGGGCCGGGCCAGGCTCCCCCCCGGCGAGGTCAGCGACCAACCGGTTCACCGTCGCGTCCGGCAGCGGGCCCAGCACTATCTGTACCGCGCCGTGCCCCAGCCAGCTTCTGGCCAGCGCCTCCACGTCGGGGCCGCCAGCCCCGCTGCGCCGCACGGCGACCAGCAGCAACGGCAGTTGCCCGGCCACCCGCCCGAGCCGGTGCAGCAGCAAAAGCGAGGCAGGATCCGCCCAGTGCAGGTCATCCACGGCCACCGCTACCGGACAATCCGCGCACCACTTCTCGACCAGGCCCAGAACCGATTCGATGACCGGATACTCCGCACCGGCGCGCCGGATCAGCGCCAGAACCTCCGCCACTTGCGGGTCACCGGATGCCAGCGGCTCCAGGCAGGAATGCACCGTTGCGAACGGCAACGGCTGATCGAACTCCTCCGCCGCGCCAGTCACCCTACGGAAAAGCGGCCCAGCCGCATTCTCGAAGAACGCCCGCAGCAGCGAAGTCTTGCCGATTCCCGGCTCGCCCTCGATCAGAACCAGCCGGCCCCGGCCCGCTGTCACCTCACCGGCCAGATCGCTGAGGCAGTCCAGCTCGCCATCACGGCCCACTACCTGGGCCCCGCCCGTACTGGGCATACCGAGAGTCTCGCCGCCGGGGCCACGGTGCGCAAGCAGCCCCTTCACCGGCCACCACCCCGCCCGGCCGGGCGGCTCTTTCCAAGGCCAGTCATTGTCCGCTTGCTGAACCTCGACACAGAGACCTGGGAATCGATCTACCAGCAGATCACCAACACGCTCGCACTCGTCAAAGCCGACGGCACTCCGGTTGCCGAGGTCCTGTTCCACATCAAGGATGACGCCGCCTGGTTCCGCTGGAGCGACGGCCCTTCGACAACGACGACTGACCAAACGCCCGGAACAAACCATAACGGCTTAGCAACGTGTCCAGATAAAAGTTGATGTGATCGAACTGGATCGGGGACAGCCGGGCCACCAGGTCGTCGGTCACAGGGAAGCCATCGGCGGCCAGCTGTTTGACCGCGGCGTCGATGCAGAGGGTGTTGAACAGCACCACCGCGTTCAGGGCCAGGCCCAGGGCCCCGAGCTGGTCCTCCATGCCCTCTCGGTAGTGCTGGCGCAGTTCACCGCGCTGCCCGAAGAAGATCTTGCGAGCGAGGCGGTGCCGGGCCTCGGTGACATTCAGCTGGGCGCCGATCATGCGGCGGTAGCCCTCGTAGGAGACGAACTGCAGCAGATGCCAGGGTCTTGAAGATCCGCCCGTAGCGCGCGAAGGCGTCGCCCAGCCCGGTGGGGCGGCCGTCGCAGGACCGAAGCGCTCGCCGACTGCGGGGTAACGATCCCGGACTCCGACTCCGCCGCCGCCCAGGTCGCCTGCACCCACCTCGCCCGCCTGCACGGTAACGGGCTCGCCGCCGAGCGGTGGATCCTGGGCAAGGTCTGCGAAATCATCGCCCGCTCCGGATACGCGGACATCGTGATGAGCCTCCCGCTGGGCAAGATATTCGGCCCCGACGACGAATGGGGAGCCGGATGGGGACGGACTGAGCCGGAACTCAAGGCAGAGATCCGCGCAGCCTGCGCCGCACAGCTCGCCGCCAGCAGCATGTGATCACGATCGCCGGGTCAGCAGCCCCAGCATCGGCCCGGCGAACCCGTGCATCTTCAGCCGGTGCCTTGCACATGTTGCCGCGAACATGTGCGCTTTGCTGAAGGCGGCGTTGGAGGCGATCGCGATCGAGGCGCGTTCCTCGCGCTCGGTGCACACCTGAAACAGCAGCTCGGCGCCGCGGCGGTCGAGCTCGAGGTAGCGCCCTATCCGGCCGCGGCGGCTTGCAAGTGGTGTATGCCATGCAGGCCGCGCGAGTAGAAGCCTTAGGCTTCGGGCCGCTCAACGGCGCTGCCCTGGACTTTCCCGAGGGCATGGCGCTGGTGTTCGGCCCGAACGAGGCTAGCAAGTCCTCCTGGCACAGCGCCCTGTACGCCGGAGCATGCGGGATCCGCAGGGCCCGGGGGCGGCCGTCCGCTGCTGATCAGGAGTTCGAGCTACGTCATCGTCCCTGGGATGGCGGGCCGTGGAAGGTCCGCGCAGTGGTCGGGCTGGCCCGATGGCAGACGCATTGAGCTCATCCAGGACCTCGCCGCTCCCGAGGGTACGGCGATCGACCTGGCGACGGCCGCGACGTGACCAGCGGGATCCTTCATGAGCAGGTTCCTGACGCCAGCGGCTGGCTTGGGCTGGACCCGCATCATGATCACCTTGCGGGCCGGAGCGGTGAAGCCTGGTAAGCAGCAGCGTGACATCCGCTCCGGACTTCCAGAAGAACTCGCTGCCACCCTCGGTCCGGAGCATGCGCGGTACCGCCTTTTCTTCCTCTTGCAGCGCCGAGCGCTAAACGTTACTCTAGTGAAAATTTGATTTGCATATTGTCCTGGGGGCAACCGCGGATGGCAATCGAGGCGGACACCGGCGAGCACCCGATGGACGCGCTCGACCCCGAGACGTCCCGCCATCCCCAGCCGGGGTACAAAGCGTTGCGGGACGCGTCAGCCGTCGTGCACCTCGACGGCGTTGGGCACCTGGTCAGCAGGCGAGCGGCAGTCGAGCAGGTCCTGCACGACCCCGGAGTGTTTTCCTCAAGGGTGCCCATCGGCAGCCTTGGCACCGAACGCCCGCTGATCCCGCTCAATATCGACCCCCCTGACCACAGGAAGTACCGCAAGCTTCTGGACCCGCTGTTCGCCCCCCAGCGCATGAAGCTGCTCGAGGAGCCCGTGACCGCCCTGGTGAACGAGCTCATCGACGGGTTCGGCGTCTCCGGGGAGATCGACTTCGCTAAGCAGTTCTCGATCCCGTTTCCCTCCCAGGTTTTCCTCACCTTGCTGGGCCTCCCGTTTGAGGAGCTTCCCGGCCTGCTCAGGATGAAGGACGGCATCATCCGGCCCGGCCACGTCGTCGGCAAGCCCCTCCGACATCCGGACTCCGCGGCCTACCAGGAGGCCACGGCCCGGTCCATCTACGAGTACTTCCAGCAAGTGCTCGACCAGCGAACGCTCGAGCCCCGACAGGACCTGCTGAGCAGGTTCCTCACTGCCGAGGTCGATGGCGACCGGCTCAGCCGTGAACAGATACTGGACATCTGCTTCCTCTTCTTGATCGCCGGCCTCGACACCGTCTCGGCGTCACTTGACTGTTTCTTCTTCTATCTCGCCGAACACCCCGGCCGACGTAGGGAGATCGTCGAAGACCCCTCGCTGATCCCTGCGGTGGTCGAGGAGCTCCTGCGCTGGGAGACACCGGTTGTGGCGGTGGCCCGGGTCGCAGCCAAGGACACCGAGGTTGGCGGGTGCCCGATCAAAGCCGGCGAGCCGGTCATGGCGCTGATCGGGTCGGCAAACACCGACGAGTCCGAGCTCGCCGACGCCCAGGTGGTGCGGTGGGACCGGAGAGTAAATCGCCACCTTGGCTTCGGAGGAGGCATCCACCGCTGCCTCGGCTCTCATCTGGCCCGGACGGAGCTTCGGGTCGCCCTCCGGGTATGGCACGAGCGGATCCCGGACTACCACGTCAAGCCGGACGCCGAGCTTGCCTTCACCAACGGTGTTCGCTCGCTCGATACCTTCCCAATGCTGCTCGGCAGCTCGATCTGAGCGACGCTGGTCACCTCCGGCGCGTTTGCCAAGGTCGGGAGAGGCTCGACGGCGTTCTTGCGGCAGACTATGGGAGCGCAAATGGGAGCTTGGTTCGCCGTGAGCCGCCAGCGCCGCTGAGCAGCCAGGGCCAGGCCCGGGGGGGCGAAGTGACCGCGGTCAGGGCGCCGTCGGAAAGCGCGACGATGACGGTGAGCTGGTTGGCCCACGCTGTCGTGCATCTCCCAGGCGATCCGGGCCCCGGTACACCGCCGCGGCCAGGGCGCTGGTCTGGCCGCGTTCGCGTCGCTGCGCCGGGTCGCGCAGCTCGGCCAGGTACGCCCGGCGGGTGCTTACGTAAGCCCGTCTGGGTGAAGGAAAAGGTCCCGAACGACGCCACGGCCGTGAACAGGGCGCACCCGATGTCGAAAGCGCCGCGCGGAGCCGGCAGGCGACCTGGGTGCGGGCCCGGCTCAGGTCCCGGTACCGCCTAGCCCAGATCTTCAGCACCGCCCCGTGAGGCTGGTCGGCGTCAGCGGCTTCGGGCCGGGCGGCACCAGTTCGGCGACCCGGCTCCGAAGCTCGGGCTCACCGCCCGGAGATCACGGGGAGCGGGCTAGGGAAAAGCCAGGGGCCGGGGCCTTGCGGCCCCGGCCCCCGTATCTGCACTGGCCCTAGCGGTTATCCCCTCCTGCCGGGCACGGGTTCGTGATGATCTGGCGGAAGTCGTTGAAGAACTGCCTGGTCGTGCCGCCGCCCCCCAGCTTGAGGTAGGTGGATTGGAGCGGCGGCCCGTACTGCGAGTTGCGGCCGAAGTCGGTGGTCGCGCCGGGCAGGTCGTTGCCGAACGCCCACATGCAGCGGCCGTCACCCCGCTGATCGCCGAGGCCGTTCTGGAACGCACTGAAGAAGGGGTAGAAGGCCGCCGGGGTGCCCCTGTCGGTGGTCGGGAGCAACTGGCACCCGACGCCGGCCAGCCTGCACTGGCCGCCCTCTATTCTCGGCAGGTCAGCCTCGAAGGCCACGCGTGAGTAGTTGACCCGGTCGTCGCGCCCGGTTCGTGGGCTGGAGAACAGGAATGGCTGAGAGTGCAGCCGGTTGCCGTCCGGCCAGACCGGCTGGTAGTCGAAGCTGTCGAAGCCGGCATTGGTATCGGTACAGCCGCTGGCGTGGATCCGCAGCGCCTCGCTGGCCGGGAAGCAGAAGTTATCATCCCCGTCGGTCGCGGACGTTGTGCTTCCGAAACCCTCCGTGTTGCCCGTCGGGCAGCTGATGGGGTTGCCGCTGGCGTCGACCCCGAAGGGGGTGGCCGGGATGGGGTTCGGGCCGTTGCAGTTC
>WNFM01235977.1_pt1 | contig 17144 bp, 14 predicted proteins | sample 5400271 | NCBI WGS metagenome assembly WNFM01 (sample SAMN13153352, study PRJNA577476) | soil metagenome | isolation source: 60 cm saprolite on Douglas fir-dominated hillslope | place: USA:California | collected 2013-09-17 | reverse complement strand
CGTCGCGATCGTTCAATCGAGTTACATCCCGTGGAAGGGCTATTTCGATCTGATTCGCCAGTCGGACGAATTCATCCTCTACGACGACGCGCAGTACACCAAGCGGGACTGGCGGAATCGCAACAGGATCAAGACGCCGCACGGACCTATCTGGCTGTCGATTCCGGTCGACGTGAAGGGCAAGTACCTGCAGACGATCAAGGACACGCGCGTCTCCGATCCGAGGTGGAACGAGCGGCACCTGAAGACGATCGCCGCCAACTACGCGCGCGCGCCCTGGTATCGGCACTACAAGGAGGCCGTCGAGGAGCTGTTTCTCGGGTGCCGCGCGCAGTCGCTCAGCGAGATCAATTTCCGGTTCCTCTCGCGCATCTGCGAGATGCTCGCGATCACGACGCGGTTGTCCTGGTCCATGGACTATCCGTGCATGCAGGCGCCCGGGAAAACCGAGCGCCTGGTGGAATTGTGCCGGCAGGCCGGGGCCACGGAGTACCTGTCCGGCCCCTCGGCCCGCGACTACATCGACGCGACGCTCTTCGAGGCGGCGGGGGTGACGCTCACCTTCATGGACTATGCGGGATACCCGGAATACCCGCAGCTGCATCCGCCGTTCGATCACTACGTCAGCATCCTCGATCTGCTCTTCAACACGGGACCTGAGACCGCGTCCTACCTGCTTCCCGCGTGACCGATTCAGCAATGGGAGTGATGCCATGCACATGCGCGCTTCGCTGACCGTCTTCGTCATCGTCATGATGGCCGCCGTCCCGCCTGTCTGCGCGCAGGCCACCCGCACGTGGGTGTCCGGCATTGGCGACGATGCCAATCCGTGCGCCCGCCTGGCGCCGTGCAAGACGTTCGCCGGCGCAATATCGAGAACGGCACCCGGCGGCGAGATCGACGTCCTCGCGCCTGGCGGCTTCGGCACCGTCACGATCACCAAGTCCATCACCATCGACGGCAACACGATGTTCGGGGCGATCCTGGCGAGCGGCACCACCGGCGTCGTGATCAACGGCGCCGGCATCGAGGTGACGCTGCGCAATCTTTCGATCAACGGCGCGGGAACACCGCCCGGAGTCATCGGCGTCAGAATCATCGCCGCGAGCAAGGTGTTCATCGAGCAATCGGTCATCTTCGGATTCCAGATGGGCACGGGCCGCGGCGTCAGCGACGAGCGGACGACGGGGGGCACGCTCTTCATGACCGACACCATCGTGAGAAACAACAGTCAGAGCGGCGTCGTCATCATTCAGCCGGCGCCGGGCGCGGCACCCGTGAGGGCGTCGTTTCACAATTGCCGCTTCGAGGGAAACGGAAACGGCGGCCTGGTGATCTCGGAATCGGGCATCGCCACCGTGAAGGACTCGATCTCAACGGGCAACGTACAAGCGGGCTTCTTTGCGGAGGGCAGCGGGACGAACGTGCAGATGAACGTACAGTCGTCGGTCGCGGCGGGCAACGGGCAAGGCATCACGGTGCTGTCGGGCGCGATCGTCCGGATCTCGCAGAGCCACATCGTCAACAATACCGTCGGGCTGAACCCGTCGGGCGGCGGGCTCGTGCAGTCCTATCTCACCAACCACATCGAAGGCAACGGATCCGGGAATGGCCCGGCCAACGGGCCTAACCTGATCCTGAAGTAGGCGCGTCACGGCAGGAGTCGTCGCGCCACATACACGGCGCCAGGGACTGTGAAATGACCGTCATCCCAGGTGACGATGTTGTCCGGCCCTTCCCCCACGTGGGTCAGACAACCGTCCCCGTCGCACAACAGATCGCGAAGAGAGACGTACGTGACCGACGGTCCGGCGAGGAGCGCCTTCAGGAGCGAATCCGCCGGCGCGAAGGCGGGATCGAGCCCGGCATGCAGTCTGAGCGGCACGCGATGGCGAGGATCTCGTGCGGCAGACTCGTAGACGAGTCTCGGGAGACTCTTCCTCCATCCCGGCGCCGGGCCTACGACGATGATCCGTGGAACACCGGTGCGCTCGAGCGCGGAAATGGTTCGGACGAGCGCCCTGGTAAACTCGGATTCCCCCGCCCAGTCGCTCGAGTAGCGGTACCAGACGGCAAACAGGACGACCGCGCTCGGTCGGGTTTCCTGAATCCTTCCGAGCACGAAGGCGTTGCCGTCCGCGCACGGTCCCGGGAAGAATTCAAGCACGGGCGGGCAACTGTCCCGTGTAAATTGCGCCAGGCGGTACCGATCGCCGTAGACACTCCGGAGTCCAGGGTAGAGCCGTGCCGCATACGAGTCGCCCCATATGAACACCAACGGCCTGGCAGCGATCGTGGCCGGGGGACCGTCAACGCACTCGCTGGAATACTCTGTGAAGGGCTGGTCCGCCGTCAGCCAGCAGGAGCGGGGCCGCGCTCCGGCGCCCGCATCGAATCGATACGCCGCGTATCGTCTGATGGACTCGGGAAAGCGGGCTTCAAAACCCTTACGCGCGAATGTATACGCACCGGCAGCGCCGACCGCGAGCATCAGGACGACCAGAACGCCAATCTGTCGTGCGCTGTCGCGGCTCCGTACAGGGCGTTCGATGAACCTGTACGTGAGCCACGCCAGCAGAGCACTCGACAGCGCCAGACCGACGCGCAGGGCGGCGGACGGCGCGGTCGATCCGTAGATGTGCGCGAAGGACAGGAGGGGCCAGTGCCAGAGGTACAACGGATAACTGATCGCGCCGAGCAGCACCAGAAGGCGATGGGACAGCACGCGGCGGTTGAGCCACGCGTCCGGTCCGGCGGAAATGACGAGGAACGCGCCGACTGTCGGTAATAACGCCCACCAGCCGGGGAACTCCCGTGCCCTGCTCAATCCGAACATGGCGGCGGCGATCAGCAGCGCACCAGCGAAAGCCCTGAGGTTCCGCGCGTTGGTACGGTGTCCCTCGCGCGGACTGACGTAATGGATCGAGCCAAAGGCCAGGGCGCCGCCGATCACGATCTCCCAGAATCGGGAGATCGGCGAATAGAAGGCGGCCACGAGGTCGGTGCGGCTGGTGGTGATGCTGACCCAGAACGACACCGCGAGCACCGACAGCGTCAGCGACAACAGGCTGACGCGGCGCTTCCACGCCAGCACGAGCAGCAGCGGCCATGCGATGTAAAACTGTTCCTCGACGCCGAGCGACCACAGATGCAGCAGCGGCTTGAGCTCGGCGGCGGGGTCGAAGTAGCCGGATTCGCGCCACAGCACCAGGTTGCTGCTGAAACCGGCGCCGCCCGCGATGTGCTTGCCGAGCTGCGTGTATTCGTTCGCCAGGAGCGAGAACCACCCGGCGGCGAAGCACGCCATCAGCACGACGATCAGCGCGGGGAAGATGCGCCGGATGCGCCTCGCATAGAACGCTCGCAGGGTGAATCGACCCTGGCTCAGGCCGCGGTAGATGATGCTCGAGATCAGATAGCCCGATATGACGAAGAACACGTCGACTCCCACGAAGCCGCCGCGCACCAGCTGTGGGAAGGCGTGAAAGGCGACCACCGACAGGATCGCGACGCCGCGGAGGCCATCGATATCGGCGCGGTATGCGCCGGAAGGGTCGGACACCTGGCCGGCGACTCTACTATCGGGCCCCGGAAAGATCAACGCGAGGAGCACCAACACCGTGCTTGACGATTCGCGCATCGTGCCGTCGCTGAAGCTGTCGATCGTCGCGACGCTGTTCAACTCGGCGCCGTACGTGGAGGCGTTCTGCCGCCGCGCCTCGGCCACGGCGCGGGCGTTCGCGAGCTCGTACGAGATCATCCTCGTCAACGACGGCTCGCCGGACGGATCGCTCGAGATCGCCGTCGGCCTGTCCCGGATCGACTCCCATGTCCGCGTCATCGACCTCTCGCGCAACTTCGGCCATCACAAGGCGATGATGACGGGCATCGCCCATGCCGCCGGCGAGCTCGTGTTCCTCATCGACTCGGACCTGGAAGAGGATCCCGAGTGGCTCGGCCTGTTCCACGACACGCTCGAGCGCGAGCGGGCCGACGTGGCGTACGGCGTCCAGCGGCGGCGCAAGGGCTCGGTCGTCGAGCGTCTGGCGGGCGCGGCGTACTACCGCACGTTCAACGCCATGCTCGATCACCCGCTGCCGCGCAACGTCATCACGGCCAGGCTGATGACCGCGCGGTACGTCTCACAGTTGATCCGCCACCGGGACCGCGCGATCTGCCTCGCCGGGCTGTGGGTGATCACCGGCTTTACCCAGATCCCGGTGACGGTGGACAAGAAGACCCGGCGGACGTCGTCCTACGGCTTTCCCGCGCGCGTCGCGGTGATGGTGAACGCGATCACGTCGTTCAGCAGCCGGCCGCTCGTCTACATCTTCTATCTCGGGTGCGCCATCATGGCGTCGGCGGCGATGGCGGCCGTGTGGCTCGTCTGGCGGGTGGTGTTTCACCGCGTGGGCGTGGCGGGGTATCCCTCGCTCATCATCTCGGTGTGGTTCCTCGGCGGCGTCACGATCTTCTGCCTCGGCGTCATCGGGATTTACCTGTCGAAGATCTTCATAGAGACCAAGGATCGGCCCTACAGCATCGTGCGGGCGTACTATCCGGAGCCGGCCGGCATCGCGGATCGCGTCCATGACTGATGCCCGGTGGAAGAAGCTCGGCCTGGTGTCGCCCGGTCCTCACGGGTGCGACTGGGCCGTGAGCCACGCGGCGCTGCCGGTGGTGGACGTCAGCACGCCCGACGCGTGCCGCGTCTATTTCTGCGCGCGCGACGCCGAGGGCCGGGCCCAGATCGGCGTCGGTCACCTCGACCTGGCCCAGAGCAGGCCCCAGCTCGCGATCGACCCACGCCCGGTGATCACGCGCGGAGCGCTCGGCGCCTTCGACGACAATGGGGTGACGAGCTCGTGCCTCGCGATCGTGGACGGCCGGCGATATCAGTACTACACGGGCTGGACCCGCGGCGTGACCGTGCCGTTCTACTTCTACGTCGGGCTGGCCGTCAGCGACGACGAGGGGCAGAGCTACCGGCGACTCTCGCGGTCTCCCGTCCTCGAACGCGACGACGTGGACCCGTTCCTGACCGCGTCGCCCTGGGTGCTGGTCGAGAACGGCCTCTGGCGGATGTGGTACGTGTCCGGGGTCAAGTGGACGATCGAGAACGGGCACCCGAAGCATTACTACCACGTGAAGTACGCCGAGTCGGCTGACGGCGTGCGGTGGACGCGTCACGGCGTCGTGTGCATCGATTTCGCGTCGGCCGGCGAGCACGCCATCGCGCGGCCGTGCGTGCTGAAAGATCCCGACGGCCGCTACCGGATGTGGTACGCCTGCCGCGGCGAGCGCTATCGCATCGGGTACGCGGAATCGGCCGACGGCATCGCCTGGGAACGGATGGATGACCAGGTGGGCATCGATCGGTCGCCGTCGGGCTGGGATTCCGAGATGATCGAGTACCCCGCCGTGTTCGACGCCGGCGGCCGCCGCTACATGCTGTACAACGGGAACGGCTACGGCCGCTCCGGCATGGGCCTGGCCGTGCTCGGCGACTGAGCGCGGTCCGCCCACTCGATGCGTGTCTGCCAGCAATGCGACGGTCGGTTCGAGGGAGGAGGCTGGCGCTGCCCGGCCTGCGGCTTCGTCCCGGCGACGGCGGATGGCATCACCGTGCTCGCGCCGGCGTTGGCGGCGGCGAATGTCGGGGATGCGGCCTACCTGCACGACGATCTTGCGGCCGCCGAAGCGCGGCACTTCTGGTTCGAGGCGCGTAACCGCCTCATCGTCGCCGCCCTTGCACGGTCCTTCCCGGCCGCCCGTTCCTTTCTGGATCTCGGGTGCGGGACCGGCGACGTCCTGGCGGCGATCGACCGCGAGCGACCCGATCTGGCGCTGTGCGCGGGCGACGCGCTGCGCGCGGGCCTCGATCGGGCGGCGGTGCGCGTCCCGCGCGCGTCGTTCGTCAAGCTCGACATCCGGCGCCTGCCGTACGACCGCGAGTTCGAGGTGATCGGCGTGTTCGACGTGCTCGAGCACCTGGACGACGACGAGGCCGTGCTGCGGGAAGTGCGCCGCGCCACGAAGCCCGGCGGCGGCGTGATCCTCACCGTGCCGCAGCACCCGTCGTTGTGGAGCGCGGTCGACGAGTTCAGCCGCCACCGCCGGCGCTATACGAGAGCCGCCCTCCTCGCCGCCGTGCGCCGCGCGGGCTTCGACGTCGAACGCGTCACGTCGTTCATGACCTTCGTCCTCCCGGCGCTGCTGCTGTCGCGACTCCGCAAGTCCGACGCGGCGACGCTGGATCCGGCGGCTGAACTGAGAATCGCGTCCACGCCGAACGCCATCCTGCGGGGCATCTGCCGGCTCGAGGCGGCCACGATCGCGGCCGGGTGGTCGTGGCCGGTCGGCGGGTCGCTGCTCGTGGTCGCCCGGGCGCCCTCCAAGTAAATGATGATGCGCGTTCCGTTCAACAAGCCCTACGTCACGGGCCGGGAGCTCGACTACATCCAGCAGGCCGTGCAGAACCGCCACCTGTCGGGGAACGGTCCGTTCACCCGGCAGTGTCAGGCCTGGCTCGAAGCGCGGGTCGGATCGCCCCGTGCGCTGCTGACGCACTCGTGCACGGCGGCGCTCGAAATGGCGGCGCTGCTGACCGGGATCGGCCCCGGCGACGAAGTGATCGTGCCGTCGTTCACGTTCGTCTCGACGGCGAACGCGTTCGTCCTGCGCGGCGCGCGGCCGGTGTTCGTCGACGTCCGGCCCGACACGCTGAACCTCGACGAATCGAAGGTGGAGGCGGCCATCACGGAGCGGACGCGCGCGATCGTGCCGGTGCACTACGCCGGCGTGGCGTGTGAGATGGACACCCTGTGCGCCATCGCGGCGCGGCATGGGTTGTGCGTCGTGGAAGACGCGGCGCAGGGCGTGATGGCGACCTACAAAGGGCGCCCGCTCGGATCGATCGGCGATGCGGCGGCGCTGAGCTTTCACGAGACCAAGAACGTGATCGCCGGCGAAGGCGGGGCGCTGCTCGTCAACCGTCCCGAGTGGACGGAGCGTGCCGAGATTCTCTGGGAGAAGGGGACCAACCGCACGCGGTTCGCTCGCGGCGAGATCGACAAATACACGTGGATCGATCTGGGGTCCTCCTACCTCCCCAGCGAGATCAGCGCGGCATTTCTGTGGGCGCAGCTCGAGGACGCGGCGGCGATCACCGACAGACGTCTCGCGATCTGGCGAAACTATCAGGAGGGGCTCGCCCCGTTCGAACGGCGCGAGCTGCTCCGCCGCGCGATCGTGCCGGACGAGTGCGTGCCCAACGCGCACATGTGCTACGTGCTCGTGGCCGAACCGCCGCGGCGCGCGCGGTTGCTCTCGATGCTCGCCGATCGCGGCATCAACGCCATCTCGCACTACGTGCCGCTCCACTCCGCGCCCGCCGGCCGTCGCTTTGGACGGGTGAGCGGCACGCTCGAGGTGACCGAGCGCGTCGCCGAACAACTGGTGCGCCTGCCGTTGTGGGTCGACATGACGCCGGACGATGTGTCGGCCGTCGTCGACGGGATCGCGGAATGGGCGGGATGAAGACGGTCCTCGCCGAGTGCCTGTTGTTCGACGTCACGCGGCGGCTCTCACTGCTCCGCCTGACGGTTTACACGCTGATCGTGGCGGCGTCGGCCACGACGCTGGAGCGCGATGTGATCACGCGCAAGCAGCCGTTCACCACGGACGGTCATGCCATCACGACGCTCGAGGTGGCACTGAACGCGTCGGTGTGCGGCAAGCCGTCGACCTACGGTGCACGGTTTCACCCCGCCTACTTCATGTCGCGCAACGCATGGGCCAGTTATGTGCCCGCGCGGCAGATCATGGCGACGGTGGCGGGGTCCATGGGCGCGTATTGCGCGGACATGACCGTCCCGTACATCAATGAAGACAACTCGCTCGGTCTCCTGGAAGAGATCGTTCTGGACGTGCGCCCGAACGTGTCGGCCGATGAGCTCGGCCGGTTCCTGCTGCTCGTCAGAGTCGGCCTGGTCGTCGCCGTCGGTGCGCTCTTCCTGTCACTCGGCGCCAGCGTCGCGTTCTGCCTCGTCATGACCGTCGAAGCCCTGGAAGTCAGCAAGGCGCTCTTGAGTGCGGGCAGCGGGTTTTCGACCAATCCGTTCTTTTTCGTGCTCGTCCTCGTGAACGCCGCGGTCGTCTACGCGGCCCTTCGATTGACGGGCACCCGCCGCCTGTCTCTGGCGGTCGCCGGCGGGCTCCTCTCGGGTTTTGTCGCGGCGGCCAGCGTGAACATGCGTTCCAGCTATCTCCCCGTCTACCTCGCGTTTCAGCTGTGCTACTGTTGGGCCGTCTGGCGGTCCGGCGGCCGGCGGCCAACACCAGCCGTGACGGTGTCGGTGGTCGCGCTGGCCTTTGCCGCGGGATACCTGTTGTTTCAGTATCCGTTTGTCACCCGTCGGGCGCCTGCCGCCGCGGCGATCCAGTACACGTACCACACCGTCAGCCATCCCCTGGTCCTCGCGCTGGCCATTCCCCCCAACGATCTCGCGAAGCGGGAAGGCATCGAATGGCTCGACGAGGTCGGCACGACCCTCGCGCAGCGCGTCGATCCGGCGACGAGCTATCTCGGTCCGGGCTACGAACGCGCGCTGTTCACCTACTACCGGAGCCTCTGGCGGCGGTACCCGCGCGAGATGCTCGGCATCTACGTCGCGAAACTTCGCCTCGCCGGCGCGGACATGCTCGAAAAAGCGAGGTCGTCCGGGCACTGGACAAAGCTGGCGCTCTGGCCGCTGACATGGATCGCCAACGGGCTCTACCTGGGAGGGGTCTACGCGCTCTCGACGGTGATCGCATTCGTCGTCTACCGGCGCCGTGGGAGCGGCCTCGCCTTCTGCATCGGGCTGTTGTGCGTGGCGGGCGTGCTGATGTACCTGGAATCGGCCTTCATCATGCCGCTCTACTACGTCATGTACCACAACTACCTGCTGTTCCTCTCGATGTTCTGGTGTCTCCTGGTCTATCAGGCGGGTGTGAACGGTGTCGCCGCCGCAATTGCGTGGACGGCCGCGGCGCGGCGCGCGCCAGAGCAGACAGGCGTGTGACCATCAGGACGGCGCGTCCGAGCTCCACGGGCGGTTGAGCGCCGAGCTCGCGACGCTGCCCCTGGAGTGCAACTTCGTGTTCGTCGACGATGGCAGTACTGACGGCACGCTGCGGGTGCTCAACGACATCGCCGATCGCGATCCGCGGGTGACGGTCATCGGGTTGAGCCGCAACTGGGGTCATCAGATCGCGCTGACGGCCGGTATCGACTACGCCCATGGCGAAGCGGTGGTGGTGATGGACAGCGATCTGCAGCATCCGCCGGAGGCGATCGCGAGGATGGTCGGCGAGTACGAGCAGGGCGCCGACGTCGTGTACGGCGTGCGGCGCAACCAGCCGGAAGCGGGCTTTCTCAAGCGTCTGGCGTCGCGCTGGTTTTACCGGCTGCTGCGAGGGTCGACCAACGTCAGGGTCGTCGGCGACGCCGCCGATTTCCGGCTCATGTCCCGGCCGGTCGTGACCATGCTCAGGCACATGCGTGAGGTGCATCGCTACCTCCGCGGGATGGTGCCCTGGCTTGGCTTCAGCGACGCGATCGTGTACTACGACGAAGGGCCGCGCCTCGCGGGGGACGCGTCCTATACGTGGCGCAAGAGCCTGCGGCTCGCGAAGTACGCGCTGTTCTCGTTCTCCCGGCTGCCCCTGGACGCCATCTCGCTGGCCGGCGTCGTCTTCAGCGCGCTTGCGCTCGTCTATCTCGTCTACGTCGTGATCGTCGCGCTGAGCGGACGGGCGGTGGCCGGTTGGTCGTCGGTGATCGCCGTCGTCCTGATCGTGAGCGCGGTGCAGTTCCTGTCGGTCAGCATCCTGGCGCAGTATCTTGGCATGGTGTTCGAGCAGACGAAGGCACGGCCGCTCTACGTCCTGAAGCTCGAACGGCTCGGCACGTCCCCGGCGACGCCGCCGTCGCGATGATGGCCGCCGCCGACAGCCGCGACCGCGCGCTCGCGCACGATCGCCTCACGGGTCAGTACTGCCATCGTCGACGAACACGAAGTTGCACTCCAGGGGCAGCGTCGCGAGCTCGGCGCTCAACCGCCCGTGGAGCTCGGACGCGCCGTCCTGGCGGCGCGCGGCGCGCGGGTGGTGGCACTCGACCTCGGCCTCAACCTCACGACGTATACGGGGGCGCGGTACCGCTGCCGGCCGGTCACCGGCAGTCTGCTCGACCTCCCGTTCGCCGGCGACACGTTCGACGTCGTGCTCTCGTCTGAGGCGATCGAACACACGCCCGATCCGGCCATGGGCGTCCGGGAGCTGTCGCGGGTGTTGAAGCCCGGAGGGCACCTGGTGCTCTCCACCCCGAACCGGCTGTGGCAGCTGCCGGTCCGGATCGCCTCGCGGCTGAAGCTTCGCCCCTACGACGGTCTCGAAAACTTCATGACCCCCCGCGCGCTGCGCCGGGCCGTCGCGCAGGGGGGTCTCTCACTGGCGGCGCACAAGGGCATTCACCTGCTGCCGTTTCAGTTCGCGTTCCTGTGGCCGGCGCTGCGAGGCCTCGATCGGTTCGGCGGTCCCCTGCTGCCGCTCATGATCAACCAGTGCATTCACGCGACGAAAGGGACCCGCTGAGCGTCCGAGGGATTCTGAGCGATCTGTTCCTGCTGCGAACGGACCGACCGTGGCGCTCGTCGCTTGTGTACCTGGTGCTCATTGCGGCGTGCACCGGCCTGATGTTCCGACAGTCCCTGGGCGCGACGGTCCACATGCCCGCGGACGGCCATGCCATCGCCTCGGTCAGCATCGCCGTCAACCGCGCGTTCTGCGGCCGGCCCTCGTCGCTGTCGACAGGCGATTCGATCGGCGCCCTGCTGTACCAGCATCACACGCTGACGGAGCAACCGCTGCGGACGATCATCGCGGACCGCTGGGGCTCGGTCGATCGGTACTGTGCGACCGTCACGACGCCATTTGTGAACAACGAGAACTCGCTGATGCTGGCGGAGAGCTGGATGCTGCGCGTCAGACCGGGGCTGTCGCTCGCCGGCGTCGGGCGGGCGTTGCTCGGACTGAAGATCGCGATGCTCCTGCTCTTCGTGCTCGCCGTGCTGCGCGGAGGCGGCAGCGTCGTGGTCGGCCTGGGCATTCTCCAGATCGCCGCCGCGATTCTCGAGCAGTTGCTCCCGGTGTTCACCTATTCCCTGTATCCGTTCCTGTTCTGCCTCGTCGCGCTCACCATCGCGTGGTACGGCCTGCTGTTCGGCGCGAACAGTCAGGCCGGCGCGACACTCGTCACCGCGGGGATCGGCGGCGTGCTATCGGCGTTCGGCACGAACGTCCGCACGAGCTATCTCCCGCTGTTCGCGGCGCTCTTCGTCGTGTATCTGCTGGCCTCGCACCGCCGGGGCGCGTTGCCGGCGGACGGGACGCGGCGGCTTCGCCTCGCCGGCGCGGCGCTCGTGTGCTTCGTGCTGGGATACGCGGCGTTTCAGTACGTGTTCATCACGCGCAGCCGGCCGAACGTGAACGCCGGGGCGTCGTACCATCCCATCGCGCATCCTTTGGTGTTGTCGCTCGGAGCGCCGGCGAACGCGCTCAGCCGGCGCGAAGGCATTACGTGGGTCGACGGGGTCGGTCTCGATCTCGCGCACCGCGTGGATCCGCAGGCCCAGTACCTGTCGCCGGAGTACGAGTCGGCGCTCTTCCGGTACTACCGCAGCCTGTGGTCCCGGTACCCGGCGGAGATGCGCCAGATCTATCTGGAGAAGTTCAAGCTCGCCGGGAAGAGCATGATCGAGATCGCGAAATTCGAACGTGCCTGGATGGCCGGCGTGCTCTGGCTGCTGTCGTACGTGCGGAACGGCTTGTGGCTGCTGGCGCTCTTCGCCGGCTGCGCCGCCGCGTTCGCGTGGCGGCTCGCGCGATCGGCGCACTGCCTCGACCTGGTCGCCTGTCTGGCCGCCGTCACCGGATGCCTGCTGATGGTGGAATCGGCGATCATCATGCCTTTCTACGTCCTGACGTACGACAACGCGCTCCTGTTCGTCTGCGGGGTGTCCACGCTGCTCGTCCTCCAGCTGGCCCTCGACGGCGCCGTCCGCCTGACCGGCCGCGTCACCGGTTTCCGGCTCACCTCAGCGCCGTCCGCCCATGTCGCCTGACCTTCGCGGTCGCACGATCGCCGATTTCGGCGATCAGTGGACCACCTACACGGACAACGGCGGCTATTACGGATCGGTCGCGCTCCTGGAGGACGTCTTCGGGCCGTTGCTGCGCGTCGACGCGCTGCGCGGAGCGGTGGTCGGCGACATCGGCGCCGGGACCGGCCGCTACACGAACATCCTGATCGGCTGCGGCGCGACGAAAGTCGTGGCGGTGGAACCGTCGCGCGCCTTCGACGTCCTGGTGGCGAACACGGCGCCCGCGCGCGATCGGATCGAGTACCTGAACGTCGGAGGGGAGACCTTCGTCGCGTCCGAGCCGCTCGACTTCGCGCTGTCGCTTGGCGTCGTGCATCACATTCCCGATCCCGCGCCGGTCGTGGCGGCGATGTTCCGCGCGCTCAAGCCTGGTGGAACGATCGGTCTCTGGCTGTACGGACGTGAGGGCAACGGTCCGTACGTCATGGCGCTGTCCGTCCTGGCCGTGCTGACCCGGCCGTTGCCGCACCGGCTGCTGGCCGCCGTCACGTGGCTGCTCTACGGCCCGACGCTGGTCTACGCCCTCGCCTGCCGGATGCTTCCATTCCCGCTGGCCGGGTACATGCGAGAGGTGTTCCTCAAGATCTCTCCGGCCAAGCGCCGGCTCGTGATTTACGATCAGCTCAACCCGTCGTACGCGAAGTACTACCGGGAGCACGAGGTCCGGGCGCTCGTCGAGACCGCAGGCTTCCACGACATCCGTCTGTTCCATCGTCACGGCTACAGCTGGACGGCCGTGGCGACAAAACCCTGAGCCCCTGCATCCGTGGGTACACGCACCTCGCCCCTCCTCGTCAGCATCGTCGCCCCGGTGTACAACGAGGCGCAGACGGTCCCGGAACTGCTGCGGCGCCTGACGGAGGTGTGCGCCACGCTGGCGGATCGCTACGCCTTCGAGCTCGTGCTGGTGGACGACGGAAGCACGGACCGGACGGTGGCGATCGCGTGTGCCGGCCTCGTGAGCGAGCCGCGCCTGCGCGTGGTCGAGCTCCGGCGGAATTTCGGTCAGACCGCGGCGCTGCAGGCGGGGCTCGCCGCGGCGCGCGGCGACATCGTCATCTCCATGGATGCGGATCTGCAGCACTTCCCGGAAGACATTCCCCTGTTCCTCGCCGGCATCGAAGAGGGCTACGACCTGGTCTGCGGGTGGCGCCACGAGCGCCAGGAGGGGATCCTTCGGCGCTGGCCTTCGCGTGCCGCGAACCTGCTGATCGAACGGGTCGCGGGCGTGCGCCTGCACGATTTCGGCACGACCTTCCGCGCCTATCGGGCCGATCTCGTCCGGCACATGCAGCNNNNCGCCCAGGTGGGTGCGCGGATCAAGGAAGTCCCGATCCGGAACATCGAGCGGCCGTACGGCAAGTCGAATTACGGCCTGAGCCGGACGCTGAACGTCTTTCTCGACATCATCTTTCTGTATTTCTCGCGGTACTACTTCACGCGGCCGCTGAAGGCCTTCGGCAAGATTGCGCTGCTGCTCATGGTGATCGGCGGGGGCATCGCGGCGGCGCTCCTCGGGTATTCCTGGGTCACCGGCGTGCCGACGATACGCGAGCGCGGCGGATGGTTTCTCCTGTCGGCCCTCATGCTCCTGGCTTCGACGCAGATTCTGTTGACGGGACTGACGGCCGAAATCCTCGTGCGCGTCTACTACCGCAGCAGCGACACGAACAGTTACGTCATCCGCCACGAGTGGAACCGCGACACGGTGGCGACCGCGCGCACGGGAACGCCCCCGGACGAGGCGGATCGGACGCTGTAATGTGCGGCATTCTCGGATACTACCGGTCGGACGCCGGCGCTCCCGTGTCGCCGGCGTTTGCGAGCCTGGTGAACACCCTCAGCCACCGCGGTCCGGATGACGGCACGTACTGGCTGGACGGCCGGTTCGCCTTCGGCCACCGGCGGCTGTCGATCATCGATCTGGCCGGCGGCGGCCAGCCGATGGCGACCGATGACGGCGACGTCGTCGTCACCTTCAACGGCGAGATCTACAACTACCTCGAGCTGCGCGGCGAGCTCGAGTCGCGCGGCTGCCGCTTCCGCACGCAGTCGGACACCGAAGTCCTGCTCCACGGATACCGCGAGTGGAACCGCGAGCTCCTGGGAAAGCTCGTCGGCATGTTTGCGTTTGCCATCGCGGATCGGCGGCGGCAGGCGCTGCTGCTCGCGCGCGATCGATTCGGTGAAAAGCCGCTGCTGTACGTCGAAGACCGGGGCGCGGTCACGTTTGCCTCAGAGCTCCGGCCGCTCAGTCTGCTGGCGGAGGGCCGCCGCGAGCTGGACGAAGAGGCGCTCGGCCGGTATCTGTGCCTCAATTACGCGCCCGGGGAATCGACGCTGCTGGCGGGCGTGCGGCGCCTGCCGCCCGGATCGTGGCGCGCCTACGAACCGTCCGGCCGGGTGATCGCCGGCCGCTACTGGACGCCTCCGGCGCCCGCGGAGGATTTCGCGCCGTCGATGGCGCAGGCGGTGCCGCAACTCGAGGCGCTGCTGGACCAATCCGTGCGGCTGACGTTGCGGAGCGACGTGCCGGTCGGGTTGTTTCTGTCGTCCGGCATCGACTCCTCGCTCGTCGGCCGGAGCGCGGCGCGCTCGGGCCGGCTGGAACGCGCCTTCTGCCTCGGATTCGCCGAGAGCAGTCACAGCGAGGTCTCGGGCGCCACCGTCACGGCGCGTCATCTGGGCGTGCCGCTGACGGAGATCACGCTCACGCCCGCGGCACTCGCGGACTTTTTGTCGATCGTCAGCCACGCCGACGATCCGCTCGCCGATTCGTCGTGCGTGGCCGTCTGGACGCTGGCCCGCGAAGCCGCACGACACGTGAAAGTGGTGCTGGGCGGCGACGGCGGCGACGAGTTGTTCGGCGGCTATCTCACCCACCGCGCGTCGATGTGGCACGCGGCGGTGACGTCGAGGCTCCCGGGCCCCGTGCGGCGCGCCCTGGCGGCGCTGGCGCGCGTCGTGCCGACCGGCGAGTCGAAAGTGTCGCCGAGCTACAAACTGATGCGCTATCTCCGCGGCGCCGCGCTCCCGCCTGGTCAGGCGCATTTCAGCTGGAACGGCACGTGGCTGCCCGGGCAGGCCGTCGGCTTCGTGGATTCAGCCGCCGCGCGTGAGTCGGCCGCGGGCGCGCTCGAGTGGATGGCCACCCGACACGGCCTGACCGGCCGCCCAGGGCTGCGGCAGCTGCAAGGCGCGGACGTGGCGGACTACCTGGCGAACGACATTCTCGTGAAGGCGGATCGCATGTCGATGGCGCACGGCCTGGAAGTCCGGTCGCCGTTTCTCAATCCGCAGCTGGCCGACTTCGCGCTGCGGCTCCCGAGCGGCCTCAAGGCGGGACTCGTCGGTTCGGGGAAACGCATCCTTCGCGAGCTGGCGGCGCGGACCTACGGCATCGACGTGGCGCGATCGAAGAAACAAGGCTTCAGCATTCCGGTGCACGCATGGCTGAGAGGGCCGGCGAGGCCCCTGGCCGAAGATCTGCTGTCCCCGGCATCGCTCGCTCGCGTCGCTCCGTTGAATGCCAGGGCCGTCACCTCCGCGTGGAACGATCACGTCAAGGGCCGGCGATCGTATGGCTTCGAGCTGTGGGGATTGATGGTGCTCGTCGCCTGGCATCGCGAGCACGTTCAGGGCCGGCCGCAGTGGACGCCCGCGTCGGCGGCTCGAGCGGTGACGTTCGACGGCCGCACGGCCGGGGCATGGGCGCCGTGACGGACACGGACGCGAGATGCCCGGTGTGCGCGGGCGCCCTCACGCGGTGGACCCGCAAGATGGGGCGTGAGGTGTTCAGGTGCGCCCATTGCGGGCAGATCGTGGTCCCCGAAGGCGTGGCACGGCGCGCCGACGGGGCGTCGATTTATGAGAGCGCCGACACCATCTTCGAAGCGGACGGCAATGCGGAGTACTACCTGGACGAAACCAACGAGCGGGCCGCGCGCGCCAAGCTCGCCTACGTCGCGCGCTTCTGCCCGCCGGGCACGCGCCTCCTGGACGTGGGCGCCAGTTACGGCCACTTTCTCGCCGCCGCCGCGAAGACCTACAACGCGAGCGGCATTGAAGTGAGCGCGGCCGCCGCCGAGTGGGGCCGCACGACGTTCGGCGTCGACGTGACCGTCGGATCGGTGTACGGCATGAGCGAGGGCCGTGCGGGAACCTGCGGCGCGATTACGTTCTGGGACGTGATCGAGCATCTCGAGAACCCGGGCGCGGCCATCGATGAAATCCGGCGCAGCCTCGTCCCCGGAGGGTGGGTGTTCGTCTCAACGCCCGACGCCGGATCGCTCGTGGCCACGCTGATGGGCGCGCACTGGCACTACCTCGATCCGGTCCAGCATATCAACCTGTTTTCCCGCGCCAACCTGATCCGCCTGCTGTCCGATCGCGGATTCACCGTCGTGCACCGTCGGTATTTCGGCCGATCGTACCGAGTCAGCTATGTCGTCAATCGCCTGAGGTACCTGATGCCGGGAGGCGGGATGTCGTCGGCGGCGGCGGACGGGCGCGCGCCTGCATCGGGTCTCGGGAGGCTCGCGCTGCCGATCAAATTATGGGACGTCGTCGGCATCGCCGCCCGCCGGATTGACTGAATGAAAACCGTCGTCCACGTCGTCGGCGCGCGGCCCAACTACATGAAGATCGCGCCGCTCATCGAGGCGCTGCGCCCGGTGGCCGGCATCCGCCAGGTGCTCGTGAACACCGGCCAGCATTACGACGAGGCGATGGCGAGGGGGTTCATCCGCGATCTGCAGCTTCCGGTGCCCGATCGCGATCTCGAGGTCGGGTCGGGCTCCCACGCCGTGCAGACCGCGCACGTGATGATGCGGTTCGAGGCCGTCTGCCTCGAGGAGCGCCCGGATCTCATCGTGGTGGTCGGCGACGTGAACTCGACGATGGCGGCCGCCCTGGTGGGCGCGAAGCTGCTGATCCCCG
>WNFM01059614.1_pt4 | contig 17146 bp, 18 predicted proteins | sample 5400271 | NCBI WGS metagenome assembly WNFM01 (sample SAMN13153352, study PRJNA577476) | soil metagenome | isolation source: 60 cm saprolite on Douglas fir-dominated hillslope | place: USA:California | collected 2013-09-17 | reverse complement strand
GATCGCAGCGGCCACCAGGAGAGCGAGAACAAGATTATGCAGGTTCATTTTTTCAGCCGCATCATTCTTCAGCCGCCCTGGGCATCGGCCCTCCGCAATCAGATAGCGCGCGCGACTCGGGGATCAGCAGCTCGATTGCGCAGCGATCATCGTACGATGGTGACGGGGCAATGTGCCAGCGAGACGATATCCGAGGCCACCGATCCGACCAGCAGACGCTTGGCGCCTGTCAATCCCGCGGAACCAGCCAGAATGTGATGATAGTTGTTCTTTTCGGCATAGCTGACAATGAGTGGCGCCGGCGGCGACCCATAGAGGCGCACGCAGGTCAGATGCTGCAGCCCGCCGCGCACGGCGATATTGAGGGCGGCCAACAACTCACGATCGGGCGGCAAATCCTGTGCCATGATCTTCTGTTCGTCCCAGACCAACGGCTTCTGCTCGTCGGCATCGGCGATCACCGTGACGAAGGTGAGGCGCTGGTGCAGTTTGCCGGCCAAATCGACGGCGAAGATCACCGCTTTCTCGGAAATCGGCGAACCATCGGTGGCGCACAACAAGCCGGAGGTCATCCTCCCTTACTCCTCGACAAAAAAACTGACCGGTAGGAGTTTCTACCGGTCAGCGTTAACGGGTCGTTACCAAGCTTGCTTTCGCCGACCGCCGAGATGTGGTTCCCGGCGATCGGTCGCCTCGCGTCAGTATCCGCGGGGTCGCGGCCAGGCCATGGTGAACTGGTCGCCGCGCCGCACAAACTTGTAGCGGTGGAAGGCAAACCAGATCGAGGCCAGGATGTAGAAGCCCATCATCGCCAGCAATTGCGAGCCAAAGCCGAGGAAGACGGCGAACAAGGTCGCAACACAGAGGATGAAAAGCGTGATCGCCGGGATTGGATGCCAGGGATGCACATAGCCCCGTTTGATCGATCCCAGCGGCCATTTGCTGCGGAACTTCATGACATTGATCGGCATGTACGTATAGCCGAGCAGGCCGGAGAGGATCGAGAAGGTGATGGTCTGGGCAAGCAATCCGGTGAAACCGAACGCCACCGCGATCGGAATCAGGAACAGGATCGACCGGTAGGGTGTGCGGTATTGCGGATGGACCGCCGAGAACCATTGCGGCAGATAGCGATCACGACCCATGGAGAACCAGGCCCGTGAGGCATCGTTGATGCAGCCATTGGCCGAAGCCACGGCCGAGAACACCGTTGCCACCCAGAGCAGGATGTGCAGGAAGGTGCTGCCGCTCATCTTGGAAGCATCATAAAGCGGTGCCAGCGCCTGACCGAGATAATCCCAGGGCAGCATGCCAGCACAAATCCACCAGGTGAGGGCCGCTGCGATCAGCAAGGTGATCATGCCGCTCATGGTGCCAAGCGGCAATGAGCGACCGGCCGAGCGGACTTCTTCCGCCGCCTGACAGGTGCCTTCGATGCCAAGGTAATACCAGATGCCGAACTGGAACGAGGCCAAGACACCGAGCCAGCCATAGGGGAGGCCCGGCACGGTTGAGAGTTCCGGCAGGTTCTGGGTCGCCAGCATCTGCGCATGCTGGGTGATCTCGCCCGGTGAGAACGGATGCACGCCGATCCACAGGATGATGATCGAGACGAAGGCGATCGCGGTGATCAGGAAATTGACCGACAGCGCCATGAAGACGCCGCGATAATTCAAGAAGGCGAGCGCTGCCACTGTCAGGAACACGAAAGGATGCGGATCGACGTTGTCGCGCCCAAGCTCCCCCGCCCCTTGATGCACCAGATCGCCGATCACCAGCACATCGGCAGCTTCCAGCATGGTATAGGCCATCACCAGATACAGCCCGACATTGAAGGCCATCAACGGGCCGGTCGTATGCTTTGCCTGGGCATATTGGCCGCCCGCCGCCGCCACGGTCGAGGTGATCTCGGAATCGATCATGGCAACACAGGTGTATAGCAGGCCCATGACGAAACAGGCGATCAGCGAGCCATAGGCACCGCCTTTGGCGACGGAATAGTTCCAGCCCATGAATTCGCCAACCAGCACGATGCCGACGCCCAGCGCCCAGACATGGGCCGGACCCAGCACCTTTTTCAGGTTGATGATCGTGGGAGATGATTGACCAAGTGCAACGTCAGACATCCTCTATCTCCCGTTCTGATGTTGTTCTTGTTGCACCGCCAATTCGTCGATGCCTTCTTGCGAACTGGTCAGCACGTCTTCGCTGTAACGGCGGCTGACGCGGGTTGCGTCGATCACCATCCACAGCACCAGCAGGCCGGCAGCGAGCCAGGCGCCATATTGCAGCAAGTCCCAGAAATCCATTTTTCCCCCCTCATCACGAGCGGTGTCGTGCCGCGCGCTAGCCGCCGCCGGATCGGCAGCGGACCTGGATCAATCGAATTTTTCGGCGATGACTTCCTTGTATTCCCGCTCGGAATAAACCAGCAGGAAGCCGAAATAAGCGATCACGGCGATCGTCGTCAGCACCAGCATGGTCCAGCTGAAACTGTAATCGAACCATTGCGTGATCAGGGCCGCCGCCGAATTGACGTCGTAGCCCAATGCTTCCCACTGCTTTTGCATGACGGCGTTCTGGCCGAGATTTTCCCAGGTGGCACCGGGGAAGCTGATCGTGCCGTCAGCCGCAGTTTGCTGCGTGACACCCGCCGGCAGGATGGTCCGCGTGGCGGCGCCGGCAAGGTTCAATTTCAGCGGTACCCACAGCGCCAGGAACACCGCGATCAACACCAGAGCGGCATCGATGATCTGCCCGAAGACACTTTGTTTTGGTGGCTGGTATTTTTGTCTGGCCATTGGTTCCCCCAGTTGTCCATATCGACGCCTCCGGCGAACAGCTCACGCCGTCGGCACGTCCGATCATTCCGCCAAGCCAGTCGACGTAAAGCCGCAGCTGGTGCCGATCCGGCGCGCCGAATCAGTGACCCTTCTGGGCTTCGTCCAGATGGCGGATATCGAGTTCGTAAATGAAGTTCTATTGAACAGGCCGAGGATGACGGCGGATACCGCGATCACCACCCGCATCGTATCGTCGGGAATCAGCGAATTGACGCTGAAAAAGACGAAAGCCAGTGTTGACCAAAGCACAACGACGAAACCAAGAGCCCACAATTTATCGCGCCGAAACATGGCGTCGATGCGGGTCTGCAAATCAGTAGCCATCAGGCTCCCCCTAGCATGGTGGCGATTGCAGCTCGGTTCCAAGAGTGGAAGCGATACCGGCAATCACCCGTTCCTCTCAGACACCCTTTGTTGACCATTTGCGGTCTTATGCAGAAACTTTACCCTATTGAAATATTTTTAACTAGAGAGAATAATCTGGCGCCGATGAAAATATTTTATCGCGTTATAACAATAAGATAGATATCCGGTGCGATTTGCGTCTTGCACCACCGAACTGGCATGGCCGGTCTCCATGATCGCGGCGATTCGCTGGCGTTAAGGCTATGGAGGTTGTGGTCAGGATTCGCGTTTCAGCGGTCGCGCCAGCAGCGCCTGGACGGCGGTATCGATGGCGATCTCGCCCATGAGGATCTGATCCACGGCCTGGCAGATCGGCATCTCGACCGCGAGATCGGCGGCCAGCCGGCGCAGCGCCGATGCCGTGGTGACACCTTCGGCGATGCTGTGGCGTTGGGCGAGAATCTGCGCCAGGCTGCGGCCGGCGCCGAGCTCCTGGCCCAGCGAAGTGTTGCGCGACTTGGTACTACAGCAGGTCAAGATGAGATCGCCAAAGCCAGCCAGACCCATCATGGTGTCGCTGCGCCCGCCTTTGGCCAAAGCGAGGCGCGTCACTTCCGAGAGACCGCGGGTGATAAGCGCCGCCCGGGCGTTCTCGCCGAGACCCCGGCCAATGACGATGCCGCAAGCGATGGCCAGCACGTTCTTGGTGGCGCCGGCCACTTCGACACCGATCGGATCGGTGGCCCCATAAGGACGAAAGGCGCCGTGGCTCAAGGCAGCCATCAGCCGTTCGGCGAGGCCTGCCACTTGTGTGGCGAGAACCACGGCGGTCGGCAGGCCCAAGGCCACTTCGATCGCGAAACTGGGACCGGAGAGGACGGCAATCGGTTGTTCCGGCAACTCGGTTGCCGCGATCTCGGTCAGCAACTGGCCGGTGCCAAGCTCGATCCCCTTGGCGCAGATAACGATGGCCGTTGCCGGCTTGAGCTGTGGTTTGGCGGCGCTGCAGAAATCCCGGAAATGCTGGGCCGGCTGGGCATAGAGCACGACATCGGCATCCAGCGCCGTGGCGAGATCGTCGCTGATGTCCAGGGCCGCCGGCAGGTCGATGCGCGGCAGATAACGCTCGTTCTGGCATTGCCGACGCAAAGCCTCGGCTTGTTCCGGACGCCGGGCATAGAGCCGGGTCGCGCGGCCAGCCCGGTGCGACTGCAGCGCCAAGGCGGTGCCCCAGGCACCGGCGCCGATCACCGAGACGGACTGCAGCAGGTCATCAATCATGCGCAGCTCACTTGCTCTGGCTGGGCGGCGCGCCGGTCGGCACCGCTCCAGCGACGGTTATGGGATCAGTCAGAGATCTAGCGTAGCAGGAAGCCGCCAGCCAGGGGATCATCCGCCTCCACAGTGAAGAGCGAACGGCCGGTATAATAGGCCTGGCCGGTCACCTCGACACGGACGGCGGAAAACCGGCCATAGCGCAGCTCGGCCACGGCCCGGGCGGTAAACTCGCTGCCGGTGACGCTCTCGAAACGGCGCAGCTGGCCAAGCTCGATCTGGCCGCGCGCCATCTGCAGGGCGATGCGGGCGGTGACCCCGGACCCGGTCGGACTGCGATCGACTTCGCGTTCAGCAAAGACGCAGATATTGGCGCTTGGCGTCTCGGCGTCATAGGCATCGGCGCCATCTGTCAGGATGGTGCCGTAGAGGAACGCCAGATCGGCACTCTCCGGATGATCGAGGATCACCTGCGCCCTGACCGCATCGCTGACCGCCGTGGCGGCGGCAACCAGATCGCGGGTCGGCGATCTGCGCACATCGAGATTGAAGCGCGATGCCGGCAGAAAGGCGTAATAGGCGCCACCATAGCCGATATCGAGGGTCACTGAACCGAGACCTGGCACCTCGACCCGACAATCCAGCGCAAAGGCGAAGGCCGGCACGCTGATGAAGCTGACCGAGCCGGGCCTTTCCCGGCCGGCTGCGTCATAGGCCGTGCGCATCGTCACCTCAACCAGGCCGCAGGGACATTGCAGATTGAGCCGGCCGATGCCGTTTTCCATCTGCACCAGCCCTTGATCCACCGCATAGCGACCGAGCGCGATGGTGGCGTGGCCGCACATCGTGCTGTAGCCCTCGTTGTGGATGAAGAGGACGGCCATTTCCGCCGCCGGATCATCCGGCGGCACCGGCAGCACACCATACATGTCGAAATGCCCGCGCGGCTCCCACATGACGAAGCGGCGATAGGCATCGAGCCGCGTCTGGGCATCGCGGCGCTTGTCGAGCAGGGTTTCGCCGAGAATGGTCGGATAGCCCGCGGCGATGATTCGCACCGGCTCGCCGCCGGTATGCATTTCGACGGTCTCGATGCGGACCATGGGATCGACGATCCCCTTGGCGATGTCACGTGCCGCCGGGCTGTAGCCCGGATGGGCCGCGACCCCGTATGATGGTTGTTTCTCTGTCACCCGATTCCCCGCCTCGTTATCGTCAACCGGCCGGTTGGCCCGGCTTGGTGCGGCACGATCTTTGCCAGCTGCTGTCTTCCAGCTCTTGGGCCGCCTTGCCTTGACCAAATACGCCCGGTCTATAGTCTGCCGTCGCAATCTGCGCGAGACGGTCACCTCAATGCCACCCGCTCATCACGTCGCAACACCTCAAACCGCTGCCGCGTTCCCGGCAAACTGTCCGACACCGGAGACGCGGCGCATCCCTCCCCTTCAAAGCCCGCCGAGGCCCCGGCTGTCAAGTGACGGTGGCGCGCCAGCACGCAGCATTCGCCACCTGCCTCGGTTGCTGATGACCGTTGCGACCATCACCCTGGGCATGGCCGTCATCACCTGGCAATCCGCCACCATGGCCGATACGCCCGTCCGGCATCTGGCTGTCGCTTTGCCGGCCGGCCTCAGTCCGCGCACGGTCGGCTTCTATCTCGCCCAGCAGGAGGGCTATTTCCGCGAACGTGGCCTGCAGGTCGATTTCATCAGCATTCCGGGACAAAGCCCGAGCCAGTTACTGGCCGAGGGCAAGGCCGATCTGGCGGTCGATCTGATGCCGACCGCCTTGCACCTGCATCAGGACGGCGCCGCGATCCAGCATATCGCGCAATTTTTCCAGCATGGCAGCCTCGCCCTCTATTGCCGGCCGCCGATCGCCAAGCCGGCGGACCTGCATGGCACCACGATCGGCGTCTGGTTCGATGGCGAGGAAAGCTCGTTCTATGCCTGGATGACCGGGCTCAATATCAGCACCTTCGGCGAAGAAGACGGCGTCACCGTCTTGCGCCAGGGTCGGGTCTCGGCAGCCCTGACCGATGCGCGGCTGGATTGCGTGACCTCGACCAGCTATCTGGCGCCGATCGAGATGCAAAGGAGCGGCATCACCCCGGCCAGCCGCACGGTCTTTCGCTATGATGCGCTGGGCACCGCGACGCTGGAAGACGGCCTCTATGCGCAAAGCCGGGATTTGCAGAACAAGGATCGCCTGGAGCTCTTTGCCCGGTTCCTGGCGGCGACGATCCGCGGCTGGCAGAAACTGCATGACGATCGCGCCAGCGCCATGCGCCTGTTTCGCTTTCGCGACGGGCTCTCGGCGGATCAGACCGATTTGCCAGATGTCGGCCCATCCGCCGTCGGTGTGCCCGCGACCGGCAAGAAGCCGGCGGACCGGCCGGCGAAGAACAAGAAGCCCGATAAAGGCGTCAAGGACGATCCCGCCGATCAGGTGGATGTGGAGAGCACGCATCAAGCCGCCCTGGTCGGTGGCCCGACCGATGACGGCAAGCCGCTGACAACCTTGCCCACCGTCGATGCAACCGCCAGCGGCCTGAATCCGGCCGCCCTCAAGGCCAGCCTGGATGCCGTCGATGCGGCGATCGATCCAACGCATTATCCGCTCGGCCTGCTGGATGCCGACAGCTATGACCGCACCGTCAATCTGCTGCTGACCGGTGCCCCGGAACCGGTCCTCAAAGGGGCGCCGGTCGATGCCGTCAGCAATCTGGTGTGGAAGCGGCTGCACCAGGATGGCGGGCTGGCAAAACCCTGACTTGGGACCCGTTTGCCGCCGGCGATTGGCGCCATTTACGGCTTTTGCCAGACGCCGCGACCTCTGCTATAACCGCCCCGCCCCGCGTCCCCGTAGCTCAGCAGGATAGAGCAACGGTTTCCTAAACCGCAGGTCGGAGGTTCAAATCCTCTCGGGGACGCCAATTCCCTGCCGGATCGCGTGACTACCGAAAGTCAGAAAATCTGCGCCTCTCAACTGCGGCCCGCTTGCACGACGCATGACAAAAGAAAACAACAGCGCCTGGACCTCCGCCGATATGCCGGCGCAGCGCGGCCGGTTGGCCATCGTCACCGGCACCGGCGGCCTGGGATATGAAGCCGCCTTGGCCTTGGCGATCGCCGTCGCCGAGGTCATTCTGGCCGGCCGCAATGCGGTCAAAGGAAGCATCTCCGTCGGCAAGATCAAGGCACAGCACGCCACCGCGCATGTCACCTTCGAGAAACTTGACCTCGCCAGTCTTGCGTCCATCGCCGAATTTGCCAGGCGCCTGATTGCGAGGAATACGGCCGTCGATCTGCAGTGGGAGAAAAGGTATCGCGCATTTCAAGCCTATGGCCAGTCCAGGCTCGCCATGCTGATGTTCGCCTTCGAGCTGCAACGACGCAGCGATGTCCATGGCTGGGGCCTGATGAGCAATGCCGCGCATCCCGGCTATGCGCGAACCGATCTCATTCCGAACGGCCCCGGCACCAAGGGACTGCTGTATCAGCTCAACTTGCTGTGCCAATCTTATGTCAGCCATTCGGCGGCGGATGGAACGCTGCCGTTGCTGTTCGCGGCGACCTCACCCGAGGCCCAAAACAGCGGCTATTATGGCCCGAATTGGTTTTATGAGCTGAAGGGTCCGCCGGCGCCCGTTTTCGTCGCGTCGCAAGCCAAAGATGCAGCGGCAGCCAAGCGGCTGTGGGACCTATCCGAGCAACTGACCGGGGCACGGTGGGCGGCATGAAAGTTCTGCTGTTCGGCGCAACCGGCATGGTCGGCCAAGGCGTATTGCGCGAATGCCTGCTTGATCCAACGATCGACACCATCCAGACGGTCGGACGCACGCCAACCGGCCTGCAGCACGCGAAATTGCGGGAGGTGGTGCAGGCGGATTTATGGCATTACGCCGCAATCGAGCCGACGCTGTCAGGGTTCGATGCCTGCTTTTTCTGCCTGGGCGTTTCATCCTTTGGCATGACGCCAGCCAGCTACCAACACATAACCTATGACCTGACCCTCGCCGCCGCGGAAACCTTGTCCCGGCTTAACCCGCAGATGACATTCGTTTATGTCTCCGGCTCTGGCACCGACAGCACGGAGCAGGGGCGGAGCATGTGGGCCAGAATCAAGGGCAAGACCGAAAACGCGCTTTTGCGCCTGCCTTTCAAGGCAGCCTATATGTTTCGTCCTGGAATCATCCAGGCGCTGCATGGCATCAAGTCCAAGACGCCAGCCTATCGGCTTTTCTACCCGCTGGCGCAACCCCTGCTACCTTTATTACGTGCCGCTTTCCCAAGCTATATCCTGACCACCGAGCAGATCGGTCGCGCCATGATTTCTGTTGCGCGACATGGCCCGCAAAAACGACTTCTGGAAACCAAGGATATCTACGCGGCCGCCAGTGAGGGCGCTTTTCCGTCCTGATAAACATCACCATAGACGGGGATGCCAATTCCCAAAGATCGACCGACTGCGCTATCTGCCCGCTTTGGGTCGGGCGTTACTTCAGGCTGCTGAGATACTCGGCAATGGCCTTGACGTCGCTGTCGGGCAATTGCGCGAGATTCGAGGTCACCTCGCCCATGCCGCCTAGCGCCATGTGATCATAGCCGCCTTCTTCGCCTTCCTTGAGGGCGCTCGCCAGGTCCTCGGCATCCTTGAACAGACCGCGGCCGATCAGGTTGTGCAGATTGGGCACCTTGGTCTTGCCATTGGGATGCAGGCCGCCGCCCAGCGGATGCGTACCGTCGCTGATCAGCAGGGCATTGCGGGGCGTGTGGCATTCGGCACAATGACCGGCACCGGCCACCAGATAGGCGCCGCGATTCCAGCTGGCAGACTGGCTGGTATCCGGCTGATAGGTGAGATCGACGCCGCCGGCCGCCGGCAGGGCAATCCGCTTCCAGATGCCGATACCCCGCCGCACCAACCAAGGCAGCGGCAGATCGGCGTCATGGCGCGGCGATTTCACCGCCTTCAGGCTCATCAGATAGGCCTTGAGGTCGAGGACGTCGGTCGTCGACATATGCGCGTAAGACGTATAGGGGAAAGCCGGAATGTAATGTTCGCCGCTGGGCGAGACGCCATGCTTCACGGCATTGACGAATTGCGCATCCGTCCACTTGCCGATACCGGTTTCGGGATCCGGGGTGATATTAGGCGGATAGAGGGTGCCGATCGGTGTCACAAAGGGGGCGCCGCCCGATGGCAGCTTGGCATCGGCCGCATCCGCCCCCGCCGCCGGCTTGTGGCAGGAGATGCAGCCGCCCGCATGGAACAGCACTTCGCCATTCGCCTTGTCGCCGGCATAATTCGGCAGGGCCGATGCCTCGATAACGGCCGGGCGTGACGCCCAGATGAAGACAGCGATGGCGACCAGGCCGAGAATGGCCGTTGTGGCGAAGAGCTGTTTCGTCATGCGGAACGACCTCGAAGGACGCGGAACCTAGAGCCGGATGGCTTTGAACGGAAATCGCTTTGCGGTTGCCGCTCAAAACGCAAATCCGTCTTACCTCAATACTGCAGTAGCGGGCGATTCACGTTTCAGATGGCAGCAATATTGCGTCCATCCAAAACGATCGCGCTCTAATTGGCACGGTACTTATCGTGACAGCCCTTGCAGGCCGTCGATTGCTCATCAAAAGCCGCCTTAAAGGCGGCGGGATCGTTGATCTTCGTGAGATTGACCGCGGCTTCCTTGGCCTTATTCCGTGCCGTCTCGAATCCAGTGCGATCCTTCCAGATATCTGGGCTTGCCTTGGTGTCGCCGGCCTGGGACCCGTCGGGGAACAGATCCTTGAACTTGTCCAGATTGGCGGCGATGGCACTCGCCTCCTTGCTCACCGCGGCGGCATCGAACTGGCCGGATTTGGAGACACCGATCAGCACCTTGAACGACTTCATGACGTCCTTCATCACCGCCTCGCGATCATCGGGGATGGCGGCAAAGCCGGGTCCGATCAACGCCGTCATGACGACGCCGACAAGACCGGCGACGAGAATGGTCGATTTTTTCACACAAAGCTCCTTTGCTCGACGTTGCAACGACAACGATCCTGGATCAGTCACCGGTTGGATGTTCGAGACGCTCACCCGACCCGCTTGACCACGACATTTTATGGTCACCCCAGTGCCTTGCTAAAATTCAAAGTGCCTTGCTAAAATCCAGCGCAATCAGCGCGGCACTCCGATGATGCAATGGCGCAATCTCTGCGCGCTACAAACCGCCGGGATCCTAGTCAGAATATCTGACGAGCATCTGTCACCATCGGTTATCCGCGCGGCATCACCAGACCTTGGCCTACGCGGATCTTCACATCATCGTGGTCACACGGAAATGTCGCCGATCTGTCGCATCACGGTCTTAAAATATTCTCGACATCACCTCTGCCGCTCAATCTTGCGAGTGAAAATCATTCTCGCAGGACGTGTTGTACACCGACATATCTAATTGTTGTGACGCTAACCCAGGAACAGCGGAAAGTGGCCATCTATCGCGATCAAGTCACACGCAGACAAGGGCCCATTATGTCGCAGCATGATCGTGCCGCCTGGTCAGGGGGCTGTCAGTTATTCTCGGCTAAATCGCGGCACCGATGGCAGTCGATGACGCATCACTTGCCGATGACGCATCACTTGCCATCGCCCTGCGTCGGAAACTTTTACGGAGCAAGCCTAGATGAAAATTACCGCAATCCGCAGTTCACTGTTCGGTGCTGTCGCTGTTGCAATTCTCGCTTCCAGCGCACCGAGCTGGGCGGATGATAACGTCAATGTCTCGCTGACCGGCGATGGCAGTGACAAGATGGCGATGACGCTCGACAAGACGACAGTCAAGACCGGCAAGATCACCTTTGCGGTGAAGAACGATGCGTCGATGACCGACCATGAGATGGTCGTGATCAAGTTGAAGCACGCGGCCGACAAGCTGCCCATGATCGCCGGCGCCGACCGCGTCGATGAAGATAAGCTGAAATCCATGGGTGAAGTCTCCGAGCTGAAGCCGGGGACTGGTGGCAAGCTGGCGGTCAAATTGCCCGCCGGCAATTACGTCCTCATCTGCAACATCAAGGGCCATTATATGGCCGGCATGTTCAGCCCGTTCACGGTCACCAAGTAAGCACGACCGATCGAGCGCAGGGATTTGCACCTGCCGGTGCAGGTGCAAGAGGTGCAGTTGCAAGACTGGGGCCGCCATCGCGCGGCTCCAGTTGTTTCCGGCGCCGGCAGAAAATCCGCTCCGGCCCCCATGTCTCAGCTAAAAATGCCTCGACTGAATGCCTCGACTGACGCCCGCTGACGAAGCGCACAGGGTAAGCCTCATGAACATCCATCTCGGCCGAGCGGGAGGATGGGGGCGGGCGGCGCGCCAACAGCGGCACCGCTTAGATAAATTTATCGCGAATGCCAGCTGTCAGCAACTGATGGTCACATCAATGTGAGAGTGATGATGCGACGAATCGGCGCAGCAGCGATGCATAAAGACGGGTGCTGATCGTCACGTCATGCAACTACTGCGCATCACCTGCAATACTGCGCATCACGTCATGGCGATTCATGACTTCTTTAGAGTCGGTGTTCATAATTTGTGCTAACATGCTTATCGAGTCGACCAAATCCGCGTCCTGCCGTCGGTCGCATCTTGAAACTGGTCGATCGCGATACCTTTTTCTAAACTGACGGCACTTTGTCGATGCAATGAAGCGCTGGAGCAGACCAAAGTAACAAAACCTATCATCGGGGAGAGGGGTACCGGCGCGATAACGCGTGGAGGCCTTCATATGGCTGAACGGAAGGATCAAATTGCCGATCTCATCGGCAGAGACCATGCCAACCGTCAGAAGCAGCACTGGCGGGGCAAGTTCCTCGATTATCTCGAAATGCTGCGCGAAAATCCCGACATCTACAAACTGGCACATGCGCATCTGTTCAACATCATGATGCAGGCCGGGGTTAGTAAAGTCGATGAATCGGAAGCCGCCCGGCTGAGCAAGATCTGGGGCGGCGAATCACCAAAGAGCTATGAGTTCTTCAAGAACGACTTCTTCGGCATCGAAGACGTGATCGAGAAGGTCGTGCACTATTTTCACGCGGCGGCGTTGAAAGGCGAAGAGAGCCGGCAGGTTCTCTATCTGATGGGACCGGTCGGTTCCGGCAAGAGTTCACTGGCCGAGCGCATCAAGGAAGGCCTGGAATCGGCTGAGCCGATCTATGTCATCGAAGACTGCCCGATCCATGAAGAGCCGCTGCATCTGATTCCGCGTCATTTACGGCGTGAATTCGACAAGATGCTGGATCTGCATATCGAAGGCGAATTGTGTCCAGTCTGCCGCAATCGCCTGGACCAGGAATTCTCCGGGCGGTACGAAGACATGCCGGTGACCATGATGGAGTTTTCGCGTACCCGGCGGGCCGGCATTGCCGTGGTGCCACCGGTCGACCCCAACAACCAGGACACCTCCGTCCTGATCGGCTCGGAAGATATTTCCAAACTGGATCGCTATGCCGAAGGCGATCCACGCATTCTCGATCTCAACGGCGCCTTCAATGCCGGCAATCGCGGCATCGTGGAATTCATCGAGGTTTTCAAGAATGAGACCGAGTACCTGCATGCCATCATCACGGCGACGCAGGAGAAGTTTGTACCGGCACCGGGCCGCCATGGCACCATCTATACTGATACCGTGATCCTCGCCCATTCCAACGAAGCGGAATGGCGCAAATTCAAGGCCGATCATACCAATGAAGCGATCATGGACCGCATCGTCGCGATCCGCGTTCCCTATAATATGCGCCTCACGGAAGAGGTGAAGATCTACGACAAGATCTACAAACGTTCGGGCTTCCGGACGCATATCGCACCCCATACCATCGATATCGCCGCCATGTTCGCGATCCTGACCAGGCTGCAACCCTCGGCGAAATGCGATCTCCTGACCAAGCTGAAGCTCTATAACGGCGAGGAAGTGGTCGAGAAAGGCCATACCAAGAAAGTTGACCTGGCCGAGCTGAAGGAAGATGCCAAATCCGAAGGCATGAACGGTATCTCGCCCCGCTTCATCATGAAGGCCCTGGACAATACCCTGACCCGGCATCCGGAAGGGATCACCCCGATCCATATCCGGGAAGTCCTCATCCGCATGGTCAAGGAAGCCGATCTGCCGGATGATACCCGCAAGCGCTATCTGGAATTCCTGCAGGACACCATTCACAAGGCTTATCTGGAAATTCTCGAGCGCGAAATCACCAAGGCTTTCGTCTTTGCCTATGAAGAGCAGGCGGAGACCCTGTTCCAGAACTACCTCGATCATGCCGAGGCCTATGTCAACAAGACCAAGGTCAAGGACCGCAATACGCGGGAGGAATTGGAGCCCGATCTCAATTTCCTGAAATCGATCGAGGAGCAGATTGCCATCATCGGCTCATCCGCCGATGGCTTCCGCCAGGAAGTGATCGCCTATCTATGGTCGGCCAATCGCCGTGGCGAAAAGGTCGGCTATGCCAGCTACGAGCCGCTGAAGGAAGCGATCGAGAAGAAGCTGATGGGATCGGTCCGTGACATCAGCCGCATCATCACCAAGACCCGCACCCGCGACGAGGACCAGAAAAAGAAATACGAGGCACTGGTCGAGAATCTCCTGGGCAGCGGCTATAACGAACAGACGGCGGAGGTGGTGCTTAAATATGCCGCCAACCATCTATGGAAGGATTGACCTGATAGCAGCCACGATCGGCAGGTAGCACGTTGAGCACAGTTTTTCGCGATTATTCATCGAGTGATGCGCTGCAGTCCGATCGCAGTTCCGGCGATCGGCTGCGGCACCGGCAGAAGGTACGTGACGCCATCCGCGACAATGTCGCGGATATCGTTGCCGAGCAGGCCATCATCGGCCGCAGCCGCGATACCATCATCAAGGTACCGTTGCGCGGCATCAAGGAATACCGCTTCGTCTTTGGCAACAACAATGCCCAAGCCGGCCAGGGCGAAGGCGAGAGTCAGCCGGGACAGCGGGTGGGGCGGGTGCCACAGCCGGGTGACGAGCCCGGTGATGGTGAGGCCGGCGATCGGCCCGGCGTCGACTATTACGAGACCGATATCACCCTGGAAGAACTGATCGACCTGATGTTCGAGGATCTGGAGCTGCCGGATCTCGAGCGCAAGGCGCTTCGGGAAACCATCAGTCGCAGTGCCACCAAGCGCAAGGGCTATCGCAAGGTCGGCATTCGCGTGCAACTGGACAAAAAACGCACCGCCCTGGCCCGCGTCAAACGCAAGATCGCCACCGATCATGGGGAAACGGACGAGGCGGTAGCGGACGAGTCCCCCTTGGACGAATCCCCCTCGGCGGAATCCATGGCCGACAATCCCGCAGCTGACATGCCGCCACGCTCGCGCTTTCCATTTCTGCGAAGCGACATGCGGTTCCGTCGCCGCAGCGAGGATACCGACTACGAATCCAATGCCGTGGTGCTGTGTCTGATGGACACCTCCGGCTCAATGGATCGACAGAAAAAATATCTCGCCCGCAGCTTTTTCTTCCTGCTCTATCAATTCGTCCGCACCCGCTACGAACATGTCGAGCTGGTCTTCATCGCCCATGACGCGGAGGCCCAAGAGGTCAGCGAAGAAGACTTCTTCCACAAAGGTGAATCCGGCGGTACGTTGATCTCAACGGCCTATGCCCGCGCCTTGGAGATCATCGATCAGCGCTATCATCCCGCCCTCTGGAACATCTATGCCTTCCATTGTTCGGATGGCGACAACATGCCCGGCGACAATCCCCGGGCCGTCAAATTGGCGGGTGAATTGTGTCAGGTCTGTAATCTGTTCGGCTATGGCGAGATCAAGCCAACCGGCTATTTCCGCGACCAGGATGCCATGCTGGGTGTCTTCAAGGCCTTGAAGGCCGATAATTTCCAGGCGCTGCGCATCAGCGACAAGACCGATATCTGGTCCAGCTTCCGCAGCTTTCTCACGCGCGATCGCGCCGGCCTCGTGACGGCCGACTAACGCAGGTCAGGAGGTGGTTGATGTCGGAGCCCTGGACCCTGCGTGATCTGGAATATTGGGATGGTCGGATCCGTGAAAAGGTGGCTGAGTTCGGGCTCAACTGCTATCCGCAGGAATTTGAGCTCTGCGACCATAATCAGATGCTGAGCCTGATGTCGTATTCCGGCATGCCCTCGCATTACCCCCATTGGTCCTATGGCAAGAGCTTCGAGCGGCAGAAGACCCTGTATGATCACGGGGTTTCCGGCCTGCCCTATGAAATGGTGATCAACAGCGATCCCTGCATCGCCTATCTGATGCGGCAGAATTCCCTGGCCCTGCAGATTCTCACCATGGCGCATGTTTACGGCCACAACGATTTCTTCGCCAATAATTTCACCTTCAGTCATCTGCGCGCCGATTTGGTGGTCGAAACCTTCAAGAACCACGCCAATCGGGTCCGCGGCTATATCAGCGACCCCTCGATCGGCCAGGAGCGGGTGGAAGCGGTGCTGGACGCGGCCCATGCCTTGTCGCTGCAATGTCGGCGTAATCCGGCGATCCGTAAACGCAATGAGGCGGAACAGAAGGAAGCCGCCATGGCGGCGCCGGCCAGCGATCCCTACCAGGCCATCCACAAGACCCAACCGGTGAAAACGCCGGATCTGCAGCGTGTGCCCTTGGAGCCGGAAGAGGACCTGCTGATCTTCATCCGCGATCATGCCAGCCATATGCCGGTCTGGCAGCAGGATTTGCTGACCATCGTGCATGAACAGACGCAGTATTTCCTGCCGGCCGACCGATCTGCATCTGGAGTTTCTCGTGCGCCACAATCAGGTGGTGCGGCCGATCCCCCATGACATCAATCCCTATCATCTCGGCCTGAAGCTGTGGGACGACATCGTGCGGCGCCATGACGAGCCGAGCTTCGACGAGATCGAGGAGCCGCATCCATCCGGACGGGCCCGCGCCGAACGGCCCCGTGGCCGCGACGCGATCTTCCATATCCGCGAGGTCGATCGCGACGCCTCGTTCCTGCGCCGCTTCCTCACCGGCAAATTGATGCATGAAATGGACATGATCGAGATCGAACCGGAGGGCGAGGATCTGATCATCTCCCGCATCTCGGATGACGAGAATTGGCGTCAGGTCAAGCAGACCCTGATTGCCGCGACCGGCATGGGCAGCACGCCGGTGATCCGCGTCATCGATTCCGACCATGGCGGCAACCGCACCTTGCTGCTGCGCCATGAATTCGACGGTCGCGAATTGCTGCTGGAATATGCCGAGCGGACCTTGCGCTATGTGCAACAACTGTGGGGGCGCCGCGTGGTGTTGCAGACCATGCTGGATGGCAAGGACATCGCCTTTTCCTGGGACGGCTCCGATTTTCATCAGAATTCCGGGTGAGTTCTGCCGCCAATCACATAGGCCCCGCGGCCGGCCGATGTCGGCTTCAACGGCTTCGATTGCCGATCCAGCAAAACAACACTGACGTCGAGCGGCTGCTCAGGCGAGGAAGGGTAATCGTATGCCGCAGGTCTGTAGCAGCAGGACGGTATTGAGGCCCAGGATCAGCAGCGCCGCCCCGCCCGCGAGCAGCATAAGTAGCGGCCGGATCGCAAGCTCGCCCATGACGCTCTGCCGGCTTGCGAAGGCGATCAGGGTCAGCATTGGCAGCGGCAGGACGAGGCTC
>WNFM01331422.1_pt1 | contig 17150 bp, 16 predicted proteins | sample 5400271 | NCBI WGS metagenome assembly WNFM01 (sample SAMN13153352, study PRJNA577476) | soil metagenome | isolation source: 60 cm saprolite on Douglas fir-dominated hillslope | place: USA:California | collected 2013-09-17 | reverse complement strand
ACGCTCTTACGCAACGCGGAGGTCGTACGTGCCGATGCTGAGTGGATAGAAGCCCAGGTGGATAGCGCCTGGCCAGCGGTTATTGTTTCGACCCTGGAGACCAGGATCACCTTAAACCTTAGCGCTCTACAAGTCCTGCCTCTGAGTATCCGGCGTCACCTCATCAGGCGCGTCACGGCCCAATTATGTAAGGGGCAATCCCCCCTGGAACTACGTCACTATATGTTGCTTGAACAGCTTTTACAACACCACCAGGCCCCTATGAGTATACCAACACAGTTGGATTTGCCTGGGCAGTTACACATTACCTGCTCGAGAGGCGTCCTTGTTTTTGAACGTCTCCCCAGTCATGAGCAGGCAACAACTATTTTTTCTGCTGCTGACACCATACAACTTTTACCTGTGCCAGGACGCGTCGAGATAGCGAACACGCCCTGGGTGGCTGTAGCTGAACCAGTAACAGGAGTACGCTTGCAAGAGGTGCGACAGGCCCTCCTTCGTGAAGATTGGCCGTGCGTGTGGCGATTACTTCCATCGACTCGTCATAGTGTATATATAGATGCCATTAACATTGATACTTATTTACAGGTTCGTACGCGACATCCTGGTGATCGCATTCAACCCTTGGGGATGGCCCATGAGAAAAAGGTGCAGGATGTGCTGGTAGACGCCCATATTGCGCGTGCAGATCGTTCATCGATCCCGCTCTTTTTTTCTAGCTCGCATTGCGTGTGGCTGGCGGGTATTTGCCTGGATGAACGGGTAAAGCTCACCAGTAAAACACAACAGATCATACAGCTATTCATTGAACCGGGCAAATGAGTTTCATTGAGAGGCATGCAATAATAGATTGTTGCATAGACATATGGGTGAGGTTAATATGCACGAGGACATTTCGGAAAACATGCACGAGGACATCTCGGAAATCTTGATACCTGAGGAACAAATACTCCACAAGGTTGCTGAACTGGGTGAGCGCATCACTCACGACTACCAGGGTAAGGATTTACTATTGCTGGGTACGCTCAAAGGTGCGGTGCCGTTCATTGCTGATTTAGCCCGGGCCATCGCATTGCCCGTTGAAATTGACTACATGGCTATCTCCAGCTACGGCAATAGCACGCAATCAAGTGGCGTAGTGCGCATCCTCAAGGATTTGGAAGGTCCTATTCATCAGAAACATCTTTTAATTGTTGAAGATATTGTCGATAGTGGTCTGACCCTGCATTACCTGATGGAGGTTCTGCGCCAGCGGCGACCCCTCAGCCTCTCCGTCTGCACCCTTTTAGATAAAGGGCGTGAGCGAGTTAAGGTGGTTAAACTGGACTACACCGGCTTTCGTATCCCGGATCGCTTTGTGGTTGGCTATGGCCTCGACTATGCCCAGCGCTATCGTAACCTGCCCTACATCGGCATTCTCAAGCCCTCCGTATACGCAGGCGAGTCAGAGAGTCCCCAAGCCGAGCATCGCAGTCCCCTCGAACAGAGCTCCTGATTCATTATCTGCTAATGCGCGGGTAGCGCGCTGATAATACTGCCATCGTCAGCGGGTTCAGCTTCAAGCAGAGGATGCTTGATGAACCAGGCCTGGCTATCCAGGAGCGCCTCACCTGGCTCAGGCTGGATACGTACATAGCTGCCTTCCGGCTGCAATTCACTGGCGTTGACATTATCGGCCAGGATAATGTTCAGAATATTTTCGCGGATGGCTTCGCGTAAAAGAGGATCTTCTATCGGAAAGAGCGTTTCGACACGTCCATCCAGATTGCGCTGCATCATATCAGCGCTGCCCAGGTAGATCTCCTCATTACCGTTATTGCCAAAGAGAAAAATGCGGCTGTGTTCCAGGAACCGTCCCACGATGCTCCTGACACGGATATTATCGCTGATACCGGGTATCCCTGGACGCAGGCAGCAGATGCCGCGTATCATCAGATCGATGCTGACGCCTGCACGTGACGCCTGGTAGAGTACGTCTATAATCTCTGGGTCCACCAGCGCATTCATCTTAAAGATAATGCGACCATTGCCAGAATCTTGCTGCGCCTGTATTTCTCGCTCGATACGCTCAACAATGCCGCGTCTCAAGCCTATAGGCGCCACCAGTAGTTTGCGATAGGAGTGCAGGCGAGAATAGCCTGTAAGCAGGTTAAAGAGATCGGTCGCATCCGCTCCGATCTCGGGACGGCAGGTGAAGAGGCCGAAGTCTTCATAAATACGCGCGGTTGAGGCATTATAGTTGCCTGTGCCCAGATGCACATAGCGCTGTAGACCGTCCTCTTCCCTACGCACAACCATCGCTACTTTCGCGTGAGTCTTCAAACCAACTAGCCCATAGACGACATGTACCCCTGCCTGCTCTAGCGCTCTGGCCCACTCAATATTGTTCTCCTCATCAAAGCGCGCCTTTAATTCCACCAGGACTGCCACTTGCTTGCCGTTCTCTACAGCCTCCAGCAACATATCGACCACCGGTGAATTAGAACCAATACGATACAGTGTCTGTTTGATAGCAAGTACCTGGGGATCATGTGCGGCGATACGAATAAAATCAACCACCGAATTAAAGCTATCATAGGGATGGTGCATCAAGATATCATGGTCGTGCATCAGGTTAAAAAGATTTTGCTCTCTGCGCAGAGCTGCCGGTTGACGTGGCGTAAAAGGCGGATCTTTTAACTGCGGGCAATCCAGGCTGTATAACTCCATCAGGTCTGCCAGGCCCAGTGGCCCATCGATGATCCTCATATCGTCAGGCGTAATCTCCAGGTTGTCAAGCAGCAAACTGCGAATACGCAGCGGCATGGAAGGATTGACGGCCAGGTCAACCACCGAACCAAAGCGCCGTGAACGTAAGCCCTGTTCAATCGTTTCTAGCAGGTCGTAGGCATCGTCCTCCTGCAATTCGATATCTGCATCACGCAACACACGGAAAGGGTAAGATTCCCATACCTCAAAGCCTGGGAAGAGCATATTTAGATTGGCGGCAATGATCTGCTCAATCCACACATATGCTACAGCCTGGGTTTCCTTTTCGGCAACTGGTACAAGCACCAGCCGTGGCAGGCTGGGTGGAACCTTGACGCGTGCAAAGCGTTCGCTATGACCAGGATCGGTAATCACCACCGCCAGGTTCAAGCTGCGGTTAGAGATATGCGGGAAGCGGTGGCCGGCATCGACCGCCAGGGGCGTCAGCACAGGAAAGATTTCGCGTTCAAAGTAAGAGAACATTGTCTCTCGCTGGAACGCATCCAGTTGTTCATAGTTCAAGATATGAATATGTTGCTCGGCCAGTAGGGGGACAATTGTATTCAGCCAGTACTGGTGCACCTCGTGAGTGAGCGGTGTTAGACATTCACGTATAGCATGCAATTGCTGTTCCGCTGTCAAACCGTCAGGACTCAGCGAAGTTACCTTGGCATCAATTTGATCCATGAATCCCGCTACGCGAATCATCATGAATTCATCGAGATTTGATTCGTAAATAGAAAGAAACTTGACACGTTCCAGTAAAGGATGACGTTTATCCTGTGCCTCCGCAAAGACACGACGGTTAAACTCGATCCAACTCAATTCTCGATTGATATAGAGGTCTGGTCGTACAAACTCCATCGTAGAAGTTGGGGTTGTCGGGTTCTGGTGCATATCTCTGTCTATCCTGTGGCTTTTAGACACTACGTCCATTCTATCACCCACAGGAGGAAGCTGCAAACGCCGCTCAGCAAGGCTTTTCCGCGCAGCGGCATATTCCACCTTATAAACTGCCTGAAACTGAATATCTCTAGCTTCCCTCCTCCTTCTCTATCACATATATTACGTATAAGCCTCGAGAAAATGAAGCATAATTTGTATCGTCCTAAAATATCCCTTGCCAGGTGCACTGGTCACACCTGTAGAAATAGACAGGTTCTCTCCCGTTGCTTTCCTCGGGAAACAATCTCGTAAAAATGGCATGGCATAACATGATAGAATCAATTACACTTCGTTTCATTGGTGATAGTAAAACCCGGGGAAGGAACAATTATGAGCGAAACCAATATCCCGACCGTCTACGAGTGGGCCGGAGGCGCGCTAGCCTTTGAACGGCTCACCACCGTCTTTTATCGCCGCGTTTTGGCAGATCCGATCCTGTCACCCATTTTTCAATCGATGCCGCCTGATCATCCTAAGCATGTAGCAATGTGGTTAGCAGAAGTGTTCGGGGGACCAAAGACCTATACGAACGAGCTTGGTGGGTATCCACACATGCTCTCAAAGCATCGACTTCTGGCCCTGAAAGAAGAACAAAGGGCACGCTGGGTTCAACTCATGGCTTCATCTGCCGACGAAGCCGGGTTGCCCTCTGATCCAGAGTTTCGTTCGGCCTTCGTTGCCTACCTTGAATGGGGCACACGTATCGCTCTCGCCAACTCGCAACCTGGAGCAACTCCACCCACCGAAGCTCCTGTGCCTCGTTGGGGATGGGGTGAAGCGCCACCTTTTCCAACCACAAGCGATAAATCCAAATAAGCGCCAGCGAGGCACAAGTGCGCTCGAACTTTCAAAGAGATGATAGTCAGGATGACTGGTCTAAGCACCACCATTGCCTCTCGCAAAGTAACCAGCGTAAATGTGCCTCCCTCCAAAGCGGTGTTGACACATCTATAGTGGGGCAACCGTGAAACTGCTTAGTTCAATTTGAGCGTTAGCGCACCACAATCCCACTTCTCCAGCAGAGATGTATCTATTATCAACTACACTGAGGACGGCTGAACCATCTATCAAGAAGGTAATAGTATTACCCTTTACTTCAGCACGGTAGACGTGAAAATTCGTGCCGGGACTGAAAGGAGCACTTTTAATTACATCCCCTCCTACAGCAGAAATCCCTGCCCCGCCAAAGCTAGTAGTATCTATATAGGTCGAGTATCCTTTTTCACTAGCTGAAGATGGAACACCTCGCATATTTATTCCGAAACCCGCGTAATTGTCACTGGATTGCACCACCTGAATCTTTGCTTCCACGGCGTAGTCCATTGTTTTTGGCTGACAAGAGGCTGGAGCGACGAGTGTTGGCCTTCCATTATAGCCGCCATTTGAGCCGTCATTCAATAGCACATTACCCAGCCGTTTCCAGCCACTTCTGAGAGGCCAACCTTTCCAGTTGTCGCTACTGCTTGATTGACACAACACGACCGCTGTTTTGGGGGGGACGAACAGATGCGGCGTCAACAGAGTGAAGAGCAGGAGCACTGCGAGCACAGTAGTGATAATTTGCCAGAGATAGCGCCGCCAGAAAGGCATTGGGCGTAGATAGCTCATCCTTTCTCTGCTGCCAAACCTGTTATTTTCGTCATCCATATTCTCTCTCCTCAAAGAACAACCTACCTCCCTGCATTTCCAAAAACTGGTTGCAAAAAAGTCATAGGCCATATAGTTTGGCGCAAAATTAGTCTAAACATCAATTACTGAGAGAAGTGACCAAACAACATGGCCAGATTGCATTTGTGACAGGTCTAGTGAAAGCCAGGCCAATTCTGGCGTCGTTCCCACTCTGGACTGTTGATCCCGTCGGAACTATTGGCTCCCCGCTGGAGAGCAGCTATGTCAAGTACAATCAATGCAATGAGTAGGAAGCACAGAGCAACCATGTTTTTCTCCTCCTTTAGGCCGCCTATTGAGGCGCGTTTCACGCTTGAAAAACTCTCAGAGTGACGGGCTTTCATGCCAAATTAGTCTAAACACCAATAGTATAAGGAGGAAGCGCCATGAAAGCGTTATGAGCATCGTCATGTATGCACCATATCGGAGTATAGTAGGGGCGGGGCTTGCCCCCGCCCTGGAACACCGCCCCCGCCTCCTAAAGTCCTCGCCTATGGGGCCATCCTCTTGCGGGTGTCCTGTTTCCTACCCACGTAAATCCTCAGGTAAAACAGCCAGCCCTGCCTCAGTCATGCGCCCCTCCTGCAACAGTCGGGCCACACGGGTACGATTAGATGCAGACCAGGGACTTTTAGCGCGGCGTGGGGTGAAGCGACCCGCGTACGTCTCTTCATCGATACCCTTAATTGCGCCATCAATCCAGCCAAAACACAAAGCTTCTTCCACCGACTCTTCATAAGAAATACCGCTTTTGCCAGAACTTTTCTTATAATAAATCAGCCAGATCTCTTTTTGCTCGGCATGATGCTGGCTCAACCAGTTGCGCCATCCTTGCCGCGACGTTACGAGCAATGTTTCTCCGATATCCATATATATGTAACTCCCTTCGAGAGCATTTCTTAACTGCAAAAAGCAGGGAACAGGAAGGTCAACTATGACGAAAGCTGCTATTGATCTCGCGAGAGAGAGCAAAAGTTTGAGGATAGGAAGCCGATAGGAAAGAGTATGGGAGCGTCCAAAAAAGCCGATTGGCGAGAAGAACGGTATCTGCCGTGCCTGGGAACCGCGAGTACCAAGGAGAGGAACAAAAAGACAGAGCTGGAGCGGATAGCGAGTGAGCGAAGGTGCAGTGAACCTGGGACAAAAACGTTCAGTTGAATGGGCGCATTTCCATCGAAAGGAGGACCGCCATGACAGCAGTCCATTACCGAAAGGTGACGATCGACGACATTCAGGTGTTTTATCGTGAGGCAGGAGAGCACCATGCACAGACGCTTGTGTTGCTGCATGGGTTCCCTTCTTCGTCACATATGTTTCGGAACCTTCTTCCAGTCCTGGCCGAGCACTTTCATGTGGTCGCGCCGGATTATCCGGGGTATGGCTATAGCGATAGCCCGAGTGTCGAGCACTTCGCCTATACGTTCGATCATTTGGAAGAGGTGGTGGAAAACGTCCTCGACGCGATCAAGCTCAAGCGCTTCAGCATCTATGTCCAGGATTATGGGGCTCCTGTGGGATTTCGCCTGGCAGTCAAACACCCAGAGAGGATTGAGGCCATTATCAGCCAGAACGGCAATGCCTATCGCGAGGGATTGACCTCCTTCTGGGATGCGGCGTGGCCGTTCTGGTCCAATCGCAACGCCGAAACAGAGAAACCCATCCGAGGCTTGTTCACGCAAGAGTCAACCATCTGGCAATATACCCATGGGGTGCGCGAGAAAGACCAGATCAGTCCCGATGCCTGGACGTTTGATCAGTTGGGACTGGATCGTCCAGGCAATGCTGAGATCCAACTGGCCCTTTTCGAGGACTATCGCACCAATCCGCCGCTCTATTCTCAATGGCATGAGTACTTCCGGCAATACCAACCGCCGCTCCTGGCCGTGTGGGGCAAGAATGATCCGATCTTTGGACCCAGCGGTGCAGAGGCGTTCAAGCACGATCTGCCACACAGCGAGGTGCATTTGCTGGATACCGGTCACTTTGCGCTCGAGGAGGATGGAGAGGTGATCGCCGAGCATATCACCCGCTTTCTCACGACAAAAAGAGCAGCTTGAGAGGTGACGTCACGGAGCGTTGTCACCTGATTACCGGGGATCTTCCTCACCTCTGCAACGAATGAGCCAAGATCCCCTCTCATTTCCTGTGGGATGGCTCGCCCATCCATCGTGCCGACGTAATCAAAGCGTTTCTCGCCAGTCCAATGGGGAAACGGCTGCATCTGGAACGCTTGCCTGGCTATGCTCCTGAGCTCAATCCGCAAGAACAGGTGTGGAACCTGCTCAAACGCCGCGAACTCAAGAAGCTGTGATGTCAGGATCTTGCTCACCTGCGTCAAGAGTTGGTTCGTGCCAGAGAACGCCTTCGCCATCGGCAGGAAATTCTTCAACACTGCTTTGCCCATGCTCTTGATGAGATTTAGTTGTTTATCGCGAGGTCAGTAGAAAGGCACACAGAAGGAGATACGAAAGATATGAGTCGATTTGATGTAAGAAAGAGACTGCCACACCTGGGATTCTGGCAAATCGGAATCATTGTGCTCACTCTTCTCACAGCGGTGATACACCTCTACCTTGGCAGGCTCTTTCTCACGAGTAATGTCCTCAACCAGGTCGATGCTTGCGGTCCTGTTCATTCTCAACTGCGTTGGCTACATGGTCCTGGTGGTCGCGCTCTATCTGCCAACGCTCCACCATTTTCAGCGTCTCACACGCTGGCTGTTCATAGGGTATATCGCACTTACTATTCTCCTGTGGTACCTCATGGCGAGGAGTCACCCAGATATGATGGACTATTCTGATAAGTTAGTAGAAGTAGCGCTTATCGCTCTCTTACTGAGAGAGGCCTGGCAGACCCGTCGGCGTCCCCTGAGCAAAGACATCTAACGACACCCTGAGATATCTCTCACATGAGGGTAGCTGGTTTTTGCACGTTCGCAGCAAAAAAAACTATGGCGAAATGCCCTCTCCCTTCTGCACTTAAACAGAAGTATAGCTTTTTGCAGACATTTTATCAAAGAGATGTTGATACCTTACTTTTGCCACCTCCAAAGCGTCTATACTTTAAAAGAGGCTAATTTTAAAAGGAGGTCCCAGTGCATGCTTTCTTCTGAACGTTACTGCATAAACTGTGGTGCTGCCAATGCATTGGAAGCAGAACTATGTTTTGCGTGCGGCCTCTCGCTCAAAATTACCGCCCCTCTCTCGTTGGAGACACCTGGTAATGGCCATCGCTTGCTCCTCGAGCGCTACCGCATTCTGGCACAGGTGGGTAAAGGCGGTTTCAGCGCCGTCTATAAAGCCGCAGATACGCGTTCTAACGATCAACATATAGCGATTAAAGCGATTACTCTGAGCGGCCTCAAGCCCCAGGAAATCATTGAAGCCACCGAGGCGTTCAATCGTGAGATGCAGCTATTATCTGCGCTCAAACATCCCAACCTGCCGCGCATTTATAATCATTTCGCAGACAAGGAATGCTGGTACCTGGTGATGGATTTTATCGAGGGCTCCACCCTGGAAAAACACCTGGAAACCATGCCGGATAAGCGCCTGCCCCCTGGCGAAGTCTTTGAGTTAGGTCTCCTGCTCTGTTCAGTGCTGGAATATTTACATTCGCGCCAACCGCCCATCATTTTTCGCGATCTCAAACCGGCCAATATCATACTGAAACCCGATGGGCGTATCGCCCTCATTGACTTCGGTATTGCGCGGCAATTTAAGCCAGGCCAGGTCAAGGATACCATGCCCTTTGGCTCTCCCGGCTACGCGGCTCCTGAACAATACGGCAAGGCACAGACGACTACGCGCACGGACCTCTATGGGCTGGGCGTCATCCTGCACCAGTTGCTCACAGGCGATGACCCCGCGCATGCCCCCTTTCACTTCGCACCGCTGCGCCTGCTCGACCCATCCTTATCAACTGCTCTTGAGTCGCTAATCATGCAGATGGTAGAGATAGATGCCGCTAAAAGACCTGCCGACGTCGTTGCTGTCAAAAAAGAATTGTTGCACCTGGCAAATACCTGGTCCCGCCAACATGTCTTTGGCCTCAAGGTCCAGGGCATCTACACAAAACAGCAAACCCTCTCCTGGCAAGCACAGGTGCCCCCGCTGCCTGACACAACTACCAGTGGCACCGCTGCCATGGTAAGTGGTGCTGCTCAGCTATCTGCGCCCCAGGTGAGTGTCATGCGCAAATCATATGCAGCACCACTACCGGCTAAAAAACGCAACAATATGGCTATTGCCAGCCTCACCTCCGGTTTCGTGAGCATTTTCATCCCACTTTTTATCTGTGTTACCGCTATGGCTCCTTTTCGTGTTGAAGCACCAGCTGACCCTCAAGTCCGCTTTCTCCTGGCAGCTTTGCTTATGTTTACCCCGGCGCTGCTAGCGATTATCTTTGGCCATATTGGTTTACGTAGAGCCGACAAAATCCATGGCATGGGAGATAGTAGAGATATAGCTATGACGGGTATGATCTTTGGCTATATCTTTGGGTCTATCTACCTGGGATTTCTCTGTCTTGTACTGGCGTTTGTCTCTTCTGCCTATATTTTGAACTGAAATTTAAAACAGCAGAAAAACTGTACAGTAATACACTTTTCTCCCATTGTCAAAGCTTGACCAATTATGTTATACTTACCTTCAGTAGGGGAGGTGTTTGGAATCGCTTGACAGCAATGCCTGGCGAGACTGGCACTCAAACTATATAGCCCTATCTGAGTAGGATAGGGACGGTGATGAATCACTTGCACGGTTTGTCCAACCGGGGTGTAGCGCAGTCGGCTAGCGCGCAGCGTTCGGGACGCTGAGGTCGGAGGTTCAAGTCCTCTCACCCCGACCAGGATGGCACATGAATTCCTTGATGTCAGTATACCCGTATAAAAATAAGGGTACTGCAAACAAAGAAGTGTCATATTACGTTTTCAGGTTATCAAGTAATTAAAGGAGTTTTGGAATGCGGACATATCAGATACAACCAACCGCTTATGCAGGATGTTGTCATCTGATGCCTACCTGTACCGCTCCCGCTGTTAGAGGGCGGGCGGCAAGTAGCGTATGTTCCGCTGTGCCATGCTCACCTGGACGTGCAAGGCGCTTATATCCGTATCCATCTAGTCGTCGTCACAGACGGCAGTAGAAGCTGAGGGGTCTAGTTCTTCTCTCCCCTTCTGTCCCTCACGCTTCTTCCTCGCTGTCTGTTGTGATTATCGGCTCTGACAGAGAGGAAGGAAAGCCATTCATGCCTGTTCTTGTATTGAATTCCTCACTACAGCCTCTCTCGATCATTCCAGAGCGTCGTCTCATCGTGCTGCTATCGAAGCAGAAAGTTACCTTTGTGGATGAGAGTGTTCGCAGCTTGATCGAAGAGAGTATTGAAGCTCGACGTCTTGAGTTGGAGCGGCCCGTAATTGTGCAGTTATTAGCCAATATACGGGTTCCGCGTGTGGCCCTCCAGCCAACTCGGACCAATATCCTGTTGCGCGACGATGAAACATGCCAGTATTGCGGCAAACGCAGCCGCGATCTGACGCTTGACCATATTATCCCGCGCTCGCGAGGTGGCCAGAGCACGTGGGAGAATCTCGTCGCCTCTTGTAAACACTGCAACGGCAAAAAAGGGAATCGCCTGCTGAAAGACGTGAATATGCACCTGTTGCGTCAACCTCGCCCTCTTTCGCAGGAGTACGCCGGCTTTTTCCTGCTGCGCTATCCCAAATTGCGTGAGGCTTACGAGGAATTTCTTATGAGCGCGCACGGTGGTAGCTCACTGCTGAGCGCACACGGTTCACTGCGCGGATTAACGGCGTAAACAATTTTGTTATGATACATGAGGTGAGTGGCTTATAGCTCAACCATGAGCCACCCACCTGCCCAAGGTTTTTGAGTCTTTTCGCGTATATATAACGTAATAATTATAGATAATATGCTTTAGCTTATTATTTGTTAAAACTCGGTGACTAACATGTTTCTTGTTCGCGATAATCATCTGAGTGCTGGCAAGACAGCCGTAACTCGTAGCGCCCGACCAGGATGTCGACTTCGGTCTTGTTCGCGGATAATCATGTGAGTGCTGGCAGGACAGCCTACGGCTGTCCTGCCAGCACTCACATAAAAAAAACAGTGCGAACTGCCGCAGGCAGTGAGGATTCAAGAAACCTGAAAAGTTACTATGTTGAAAAAGAGTTACTATGTTGAAAAAGAGTTACTTTACTAAATAAGTATAAGAAACTTCTGTCTGGTAGGAAGAACGTTGACTCTACTTTTTACCAGTGAAAGTGGTTATATGCTCGAACAAACAATTTCGGAAGATTCACAGTCAGGCCCACAGCCGGGCCCAGCTTACCTCTGCTTGTATGGACATTTCTATCAGCCTCCTCGCGAAGAACCATTTACTGGTACCTTGCCGCCGGAACCCGGGGCAACTCCCTTCGCTAATTACAACGAGAAGATTACCGCTGAATGCTATCGCCCTAATGCAGAGGTAGGCAATTTTGCGCACATCAGCTTTGACCTGGGACCAACCCTGGCTTCATGGCTAGAACAGACCCATCCTGACGTCTATCGCCAGATTATTGATGCCGATCACCAGCATCGTATGCGCTATGGCGTGGGCAATGCCCTGGCCCAGGCGTATAATCATACCATTCTGCCCCTGGCGACCACTCACGACAAGCAAACGCAGATCATCTGGGGTCTCAACGACTTTCGCCATCGCTATGGTCATGCCGCGCATGGTATGTGGCTGGCGGAAACAGCCGTAGACCTGGAATCCCTGGATATTATGGCCCGGCATGGTGTGACATATACTGTGCTGGCTCCATGGCAGGCGGCAACGCCCATCGATCCAACCGAGCCATACCTTGTACGTTTACCGGGTGGGCGCAGCATAACCGTTTTTTTCTATAATGCCCCCCTCTCCGGTGGTGTATCCTTTGACTGGGATACGACCAGCAACGCCGACCTCTTCGCGGCCTCCTACTTGTCCGGCCACCTTGTCGCCAGTAAACGCGAGGCTGGTAAGGCCCAGTTGCTGCTCATTGCCACCGATGGTGAGCTCTATGGTCACCATAAGCCCTGGCGCGATCAGTTCCTGACACACCTGATCCACTCTGGTGCGCCTAGCTACGGCTTTGAAATCTGTACGCTGGAACGCTACTTACAGCTACATCCTGCTACCAAAGAGGTGAAATTGCGTGTGCCCAGCGCCTGGAGCTGTAGCCATGGCGTTGCTCGCTGGGATACTGGCTGTGAGTGTACCGAAGGGGATAGCAGCTGGAAAGGGCACCTGCGCCACGCCTTGAATAACCTGGCCACGCGCGGCGATCGCCTCTTTGAACAATACGCGGGCGCAACATTAAATGATCCCTGGGCTGCCCGTGATGCGTACCTCGAATTGCATAACGGTTGGATGACACCAGAGCATTTCTGGCAGCAATTTGCTAAAGAGGGACATCTCCCGGAGCAGGCCCTCGCTAAGGGCACGCTCCAATTGCTTGAGGCGCAATACTACCAGCAGTGCAGCTTCACTAGCTGTGGCTTCTTCTTTGAAAACCTGGACCGCATCGAGCCGCGCAACGATATCGCCTTCGCGCGCCGTGCCATCAGTCTCTACTGGCAGGCAACCGGCTTTAATCTCCAGCAGGGCTTCTTAACGGACCTGCAACAGGTCAAAGGTTGGCGCACCGGCGTCACAGGCGCGGAACTCTACCGCCAGCTCCCTCGCGTACAGCAAGGCCTGCTGCCGCCCTTAGCCCGCTAGGATTAATAAATTGTGGGTGCACGTTTGTTTACTCTGCCTCCGACAGGATAAACAAACGTGCACCCACATTACTCTCCCCGCAATTTGCTATAGACCACCATGTCGTGCCAGTTCCCCAGGCGCCACTGTGCCTGGCGCAGCACACCTTCACGAGTAAAGCCTGCCTTCTCCAGGGCCCTGTGTTCGCGCGTGTTTTCTATATCGGTCGTGGCTTCTACACGCCTGATGCTGTAGGTTAAGAAGAGATACTCGGCTAAGAGTTCCTGGGCTTCGACGCCATAACCTTTGCCGCGATGCTCTTCAGCAATGCTGATACCAATGTTGTAGGCTCTACTGCCCTCGTTCGGACCATAACCTACCTGCTGATAGCTCACCAGTCCCACCACTTCGTCATTGGGTAGGACTATCAATAACTCACCGAGGCGCGCCCCCAGCAATCCGTCGTCAGCGAAGGCCTGTTCGAAGCCGCCCGAACGACGGAGACCGAAAGCTCCGTATTCGCTGTGAACACGCACATCATTTGCCCAGGCCTCAATGAGCGCCAGGTCGGCATGCGTGACGATTCGCAGCCGTATCTTTTCCCCTCGTAGCATATTTTCTTCAATACCTTTCAACATTAAACATGGGTTCCATCACCCGTCCGGGGCTACCCATAGGACCCGGCAAATCGAGTCCCCACAGTACTTATCCAGCCTGCCACACCTGCACCACTGTATTATCACTCCCTCCGGAAGCAATATATTGACCATCGGGTGACCACGCCAGGGTGCGCACTTCGGGTGCGACAGTCCAGGCGGTAGGCGCATGACCTCTATACGTAAAGAGGTGGCGTCCCGTGTTGGCATCCCAGATTTGTACCGTTGCATCCGCTCCACCAGAAGCGATCCGTGTACCATCAGGCGACCACGCCACGGCCCACACTGCCCCAGTGTGACCTTGATAGGCGCAAATGGATTGCCCTGATACGGCATCCCACACCAGTACCTTCATGACTGAGCCGGTGAATGTGAAAACAATACGCGTGCCATCGGGTGACCATGAGATAGACCATATACAGCCGTCATACGCAGAGTTGGCTAGTAGCGTTTGTCTCGTGTTAGCATCCCAGACGTAGAGCGTGCTATCAATAATTGATGTGGCATAGCCACCAGAGGCAATATATTTGCTGTTGGGGGACCATGCAACGGAACATACTCCCCCACTGTGCTCGCGGTAGGTAAGCAATTTAATGCCACTGGTGGCGTTCCATACCTGTACGGTCTTATCATTACTGGCCGAGGCGATGTGTACTCCATCAGGAGACCACGCTACGGCATTGACGCTGCCGCCGCCTAACCATCTCGCGTGATCAGTATAGGTAAAAACAGTAGCTCCTGTGCTAGCATTCCAGATCTGCGCGGTTTTATCACTGCTGGCCGAAACGATATGCGTACTATCCGGTGACCAGGCTACACCATTGATCCGGTTAGAATGCTTCCTGTACGTCAGAATAGGGCTTCCCCACATAGCCTCCCAAACCTGCACGGTCATATCCTCGCTGGCCGAAGCAATCCGTGTGCCATCAGGCGACCACGCCACTGAACGTATTTTATCTGTGTGATTGCTATATTTAGTAATGAGCCTACCAGCGCTTGTGATCGCATAGGATACTGTACTGGCAGGCTGTGACTGTGAAGCTGGATAGATCGGCGTTAAACTCGCTCCTGCCTGTAAATTGATATTACCATCCTTGAGTTGGGTGGCAATATCTTGCAACCTCTGCTTCACCTCTGCGAGTTGGGTGGCAATATCTTGCAACCTCTGCTTCACCTCTGCTATGCTTGCGGGCCGCTTGTTTGCATCCATACTCACCATATGCATAATCAACTGCCCGAACTCCGGCCCAGATACCTGTGGTGGAGCGAACGCAAAGGGTGCCTCCGAGGGATCACTCCCCGTTAACATCTGGTGCAAGGTCGCTCCCAGGCTATAAATATCGGCACGCGCCGTTGTCTGTGCCTTGCCATATTGTTCAGGAGCCGCGTAGCCCGGTGATCCAAAGGCGATCGTATCTTTCGCCTGGCCTGGTTTGAAGAGGCGCGCAATCCCAAAGTCAATCAAATATATATTGCCATCAGGCGTCACCATAATATTCGCTGGCTTCAGGTCGCGGAAGATGATCGCTGGTTGGCGTGTATGCAGGTAACCAAGAACCGCGCACAACTGCATACCAATGGCCAGTACCTCTTCCACTGGTAGATGACCGCCACTCGCCTTCTGCAGGCGCTCTTCAAGCGTCTCACCCTCGATGAAATCCATCACCAGATACCAGTTGCCCGCCTCGGCAAAGTGATCGTAAATGCGCGGCAGCGATGGGTGCATCAGGCCGCCCAGCATCAGCGCTTCACGCTTAAATGCCTCGCTGGCGTCATGAATTTCCTGCGGCCTCAAGCCGCTCTGGCTCAGTTGTTTCACCGCCAGGATGCGGTCGCCCAGCCTGGTATCAGCCACCATATAAACAGCCCCAAAGCCGCCCCTGCCCAGGCGGCTCAGAATACGATAGCGCTGCTGGAGGAAGACACCAGGCGCAAGCTCGCTCGTATCAGCAGCCTGTGCAGTCTCGCTCGTATCATCAGGTGCAGCAGCCTGCGCCGCCTTGCTTGTATCATCAGGTGCAGCAGCCTGTGTCGCCTCGCTTATATCATCAGGTGCAGCAGCCTGTGTCGCCTCGCTCGTATCATCAGGTTCAGCAGCCTGTAAAGATTGCCCACACACCGCACAAGCAGGTGCGCCTGGCTGGTTAGCTGCACCACAAGCATTACAATATAACGGGGCAGATACCATCTTTGCTCAATCTCGTTTCCATGAGTTTACAACAGCGTAAGTATAGCATACGCCGCCATCACATATCTATGAAGGTATGCATGAAATAGCTGTAGGGGCCGATTTATCGCGCCCACCGCCGATTTATCGGCCCTCGTCATGGCTAGTGTATCGGCCCCCATCATGGCTGGTGAGGCACCGACCACGACCAACGTCTTGAAACCAGGAACGTCCTCTGGTATCATCTTGCCAGCACTCACCTGCTCAAGGCCGGTGGGGGTATAACCTCACGCAAAGGGGAGAGTTCCCATGTCCAAACGCTTAGTCGGCTATGACTACAGTCAACCTGGTTACTATTTTGTCACCATCTGTACGCAGCAGCATCGTCTGGTATTTGGCCATATTGTAGATGGTCAGATGTCTTTGCGGGGCCCAGGGCAGATTGCACAGTCGGTGTGGGTCACCCTCCCTCGACGTTTTGCCCATGTCAAACTGGATGCATATGTCCTTATGCCCAACCATCTGCACGCCATCGTTGTCTTGAGCGACTTGGATCCGACACACACTGGCTCCAGAGCAGCCCTATGGGAGATCATCCGGGTGTTCAAGGCGGCAACATCGTCCCACATCCGTCGTTCTGAAGGCAAGCCGTGGTTTGCCTGGCAAGATGGCTATTACGATTCGATTATTCGCACGGAGGCGGCTTTGCAGCAGATTCGTCAGTATATTCTCGCGAATCCGATGCGTTGGACCCAGGACAAGTTGTATAAGCGGTACTAATCCACGACCAAGATGCTGGGGGCCGATAAATCGGCGCTGGGCGCGGTGAACCGGCCCCTACTCCTTTCCTCCTGGGTTGCCTGCACACAATTCATACACCCTATGCAATTTCACGCTGTAGGTCTATTTAAAGCCCACCCGTTGGGCCCCAACTTCTCGACCATGCCTTCGCGCTCCAACTTGATCAGGTGCGCTTCGACGGACCATGCAGCCACGCTATGCAGTCGCGGGTCCACATCCGTGTAGATAACCGAGACTATCTCGGGAATAGTCACACCGCGCGGCAAGATCTCCAGGGCCTGGATGACCTGCTGCTCGCGCTGCATCCGATGATCGATATATTCACTAAACTTGGCACGTGCATCAGCAATCGTCGGACCATGGGCGGGCACGATCTCGCGAATATCCATCTTCTGCAGACGCTGCAGGGTATCCAGGTA
>WNFM01262066.1_pt3 | contig 17150 bp, 14 predicted proteins | sample 5400271 | NCBI WGS metagenome assembly WNFM01 (sample SAMN13153352, study PRJNA577476) | soil metagenome | isolation source: 60 cm saprolite on Douglas fir-dominated hillslope | place: USA:California | collected 2013-09-17 | reverse complement strand
ACCGTGATGATCGGAACCGCTGCGTTTTTCAGCGCATGAACGAACAGGATGCTGCGCTGGTCCAGGCCCTTGGCGCGGGCGGTGCGGATATAATCCTGCTGCAGCACCTCGAGCATGGAGGCGCGGGTAATGCGCGCGATCAGCGCGATATAGACGCAGCCGAGCGCGACGGAGGGGAGGATCAGGTTCTTCAGCCATGGCCAGAAGCCTTCGGCCAGCGGCGTGTAGCCCTGCACGGGAAGCCATTCGAACTCGAGCGCGAACACGTAGGCGAGCACGTATCCGACAACAAAGACTGGGATTGAGAAGCCGAACACGGCGAATCCCATGATGGTGCGATCCACCCAGCTTCCCGCCTTCCACGCCGCCACCACGCCGAGCGGCACCGCGATAAGAATGGTCAGGACCAGGGTAATCGCCATCAGCGAGAGCGTCGGCTCAATGCGTTGCGCGATCAACGAGGCGACCGGCAGGTTGGTGAAAATCGAGGTGCCGAGATCGAAGTGCAGGATGTGCCAGAGCCAAGTCCCGAACTGGACCAGAAACGGCCGGTCGAGGCCGAGGCTCTGGCGAATACGTTCCACGTCGGCGGGGCTCGCCTGGTCGCCCGCGATCACCGCCGCCGGATCGCCCGGCGCGATGTAGAGCAGACTGAAGACGAACAGCGCGACGATGGCCATCACGGGCAGGGTCGCGAGAATGCGGCGGAGGATATACGAGACCATCTCGGTTCACCGCACCGTCATGCGGTCTTCGACACGCCCCAGAAGAAGGGCAGCGGTCCCTTCGCTATACCGGAGATATTCTTGCGCCACGCCGTGTAGCTCAGGAAGAAGCCGGTCGGCGCATAGATGACGTCTTCGAGCGCCGCCTTGTTGAGGCGATTGACCGCGGCCTTCTCCTCATCGAAATTCTTGGCTTCGAACCATGCCGTGACTTCCTTTTCCACCGCCGGGCTTGTGGGCCAGCCAAACCACGCCTTGTCGCCATTGGCGCGAATGGCGTTGTAGACTGCCGGATTGACGCAGTCCGCGCCGGCGTGCCAGGTGTGAAACACCTCCCAGCCCCCCTGCCCCGGAGGGGTCTTCTGGGCGCGGCGCGAACCGACCGTGCCCCAGTCGGTCGCGACGAAGTCGACATTCATGCCCATCTGCTTCAGCAGATCCGCGGTGACATCGCCCTGCGCCTTGGTGATCGGTTGATCCTGCGCCACCAGGCACGTGACCGGCTGGCCCGAATAACCGCTCTCGGCCAGCAGCTTCTTGGCGGCCCCGATGTCGCGCTTGCCTTTGAGGATCTCGCCGCCCTCCTCGGTGTAGAACGGCGTGTCCGGCGTGAAGAAACCCGGCAGCGGCTTCCAGAGCGAGGTGTCGTCCCCGACCAGCGCCCGCATATAGTCTTCCTGGCTGAGCGCCATGAGCACGGCACGTCGCGCCTTCACATCGTTGAAGGGCGGGTGCAAATGGTTCATCCGGTGGTTCATCCGGAACGAACCGATGTTGCCGAGCGGGTCGGCGATGTCGACGCTGATGTTGCGGTTCTTCTTGAGCACCGGCACGAGATCGGGGATCGGATTCTCCCACCAATCGACCTCGCCGTTCTGCAGCGCTGCCGCCGCCGTGGCAGGATCCGGGATCACCACCCATTCGACGCGGTCGACCAGCACCTGCTTGCCGCCGGCGAGCCAGGACGCCTTCTCCTGCCGCGGCATGTAGTCGGCAAACTTCTCGAACACCGCCTTGGCGCCTGGCACCCACTCGCCCTTCACGAACTTCATCGGGCCCGAGCCGATATATTCGTTGATCTGCTTGAACGGGTCGGTCTGGGCCATGCGCTCCGGCATGATGAAGGCGCAGGGTGTACTGTTCTTGCCCAGTGCCAACAGCATTTTCGGATAAGGCTGCTTCAGCGCCCATTTGAAGGTCTTGTCGTCGACCGCGGTGAGCTCGTTCTGGATCGCCTTGAGCATCAGCCCCATCGAATCGCGGGCCGACCAACGCGCCAGGCTTGCCACCACATCCTTGCTCAGCACCGGCTCGCCGTCGTGGAACTTCAGCCCCGATCTGAGACGAAAGGTCCAGATCAGACCGTCATCGGACACCTCCTCGGACTCGACCATCTGGCGCTGCGGCTGCAGCGTGGCGTCGATGCCGTAGAGGGTGTCCCACACCAGCGCGGCAGCGTTGCGCACGACATACTGCGTCCCCCACACGGGATCGAAATTCGCGAGGTTGGCCTGGGGCACAAAGCGCAAGGTGCGCGCCGCAGCGCCTTGGGAAAGGGCCGGCATCGAAAGACCGCCCGTCGCCGCCAGGCTGCCCACCCCGGCCATTCCTTTCAACAGAGTCCTGCGATCCATAGAGCTCTCCCAGTCTCGAGTTGTAATAGTGGTTCTGGCCATTTTATTGGCCAAGGGTTCGTCATTGACCAAGAGTTCGGCGAAACGGGCCAGTCAGACGATGGCGATCGACCTCTTTTGCGTGCAAATGGTATGCCAGCGCGGCCCGCTCGCGTCGCCGCCAAGATCCGGTCGGCCACGAAGGAGAAAGCATTTTTGAACGATCACATTTTCGAGCGATCCCATCAATGTATGGCCCACCTTAGCCTGCGAGCTGCTTGAATTTCGAGGATTCTTTTGGGTGCCACCAACGACCGCGAATGACGACGCCTTCGGACACGATCTTGCGGTCGCCGATCAGGTGCTCGCCGACGACGTCAAAATAATCGAACTGGCCCTGCTTGACCGAGATGAGGGTGGCGTCTCCGACGCTCCCCGGCTTGAGGCTGCCGAGTTCGGGACGCCGCAGCGCCATCGCCGCATTGACCGTCGAAGCCGCGACCACATCAGGGAGCGGCATGCCCATGCACAGGAACTTGGACATGGTCGTCACCTGATCGAAGGCCGGGCCGTCGATGCACAGGACATGGACGTCCGAGGAGATCGTGTCCGGATAGAAGCCGTTGGCAAGCATCGCCCGCGCGGTCTTGAAGGCGAATGAGCCTTTACCGTGGCCGATGTCGAACAACACGCCACGCTCGCGCGCCTCCAGCACGACCTTTTTCACCGTGCCCTGCGCGGTGGCGGGCGTATTCGGAAACGGCCGGAATGCATGGGTGAGAACGTCGCCCGGACGGAGCCGAGCGACCACCTCCTCGTAGCTCGGCGGCGGATGGTCGATATGCGCCATCAGCGGCATGCCGACTTCGGCTGCGACCTCAAGCGCGATTTCGAGCGGCACGATCCCCGAGGTGCCCGAGGCGTGGAGGCCTACTCGCACCTTGATGCCGACGATGAGGTCGCGGTTCTGCTCCGCCACCTTGACGGCGTCGATCGGATTCATCAACCGGAGCTCCTCGCTCTCGCCGACCATGACCCGATGCGAAAAGCCGAAGATGCCGGCATGCGAAACATGCAGATAGGCGAGGATGCGGACCTGGCTCGGCTCGATCACGTGTTTCCGGAAGCCGGCGAAATTTCCCGGGCCGGCGCTGCCGGTGTCGACCGCCGTAGTGACGCCGGAGCTGCGGCAGAACTCCTCGGCGTCGATGCCGAGCGAGGTGCCGCCCCAATAGACGTGGGTGTGCAGATCGATCAGGCCCGGGGTGACGATGTAGCCCGACACATCGCGCAATTCGGTTCCCGCATCGACCTTGAGTTCGTTTCCGACCATGACCACCTTGCCGGCGGCGAAGGCGACATCCATCACGGCATCAAGCTTCTGGGAGGGGTCAATCACCCGACCGCCGCGCAGGATCAAATCGAAAGCCATTGTAATCTCCTGATATGACAGTGAAGGAAGCGGCGGGAGCGTGCCTCGCCTATCCACGGGCGCGCGTGCATCGACGAGCCGTCAACCATTGAAGGCGGCCTGGGCTTCCGGCAAGTCCCAGATTTTGCCGATCGCCGCGGTTGCGGCCGAAATAATCGCGATCTCGTCGCCGTGAATGTACCGGCCGGCATCGATGAGCATACGCCCATCAACGATGACCTGGTCGATATTGGCGCGGTTTCCAAGCGCGACCAGCCCACGTCGCGGATCGGACAGCGGCTGCAGATGCGGATGGGTCAAGTCGACGACGGTGAGGTCGGCGGTTGCGCCCGGCGCGATGATCCCGAGGTCCGGCCGCTTGATCAGCGCGGCCGCGGTTGCGGTGACCGACTCGATCAGGTCCGGTGCGTTTGCCACATCCGCGCGAGCGGACACAATCTTCGAGATCATCGACGCGGCGTTGAGTTCGCCGAGAAGGTCCATGTTATAGCCATCGGTTCCGACCACCGTCCTAACGCCGTGCCCCGCAAACCGGCTGAACGCCGCGGCGACGCCGGCGCGTGCAAACACGCGCGGGCAGTTCAGCACCGTTGCGCCTCTCGCCGCCATCAGATTCAAATCGTCGTCGGTGCTCGCGATGCAGTGCGCGGCCAGAAGGTCTGGCGCGAGCAAGCCCAGCCAATCGAGATATTCCGCGGGCGTGCGACCGCCGTAGCGGTTGCCGATCGTCGCAACCTCGGCCTGGCTCTGCGCGAGATGGGTCGTGATCGGAACCTCGAGTTCGCGCGCACGGGCAGCGCAACCCCGCAGCAGATCCGGACCGCACGTATCAGTCGCGTGCGGGCTCATCGCGAGGCCGATCCGGCCGTCGCCGCGCCCATTCCAGCGATGGTACAGCGCGTTCCAGGTGTCGAGATCGACTTGGCCATCGTCGCCGGCATAGCGGACCAAGCCATCCGGACCGGCCTTGGCGTCCGACGTGGAGAACAGGTAGGGAGCGCCATAGAAGCGGATGCCCATCTCCTCGGCGGCGTCGAACATCTCCGGGATGGTGTTGCGAAATGGCTCCATCACCGTGGTCGCGCCGCCCTTGAGCAATTGCAGGATGCCAAGCCGCGCGATGGCGAGCCGCTCGGACGGCGACAGCAGGTCGGCGCCACGCTTGGTCAGCGGCAACAGCACCGTATAGACGATGCTCTGGTTGTTCCGACGACCATTGCCGTCTTCCGTGTGCGTCCGGGCGACGGCTTCGCTGAAGCAGTGGTTGTGCAGATTGAGAAGGCCGGGCAGCACAAAACGGCCTGGTCTGTCGAAGACCTCGGTGGTGGACGGCCGGTGGCGCGTCACGGCGGCGATCCGCCTGCCCTCNNNACCTCCTGCGCGCCGTCCCTGCGCGACAACACATAGCTGCCGAAGATCGCGATTGTGTTCATGTCGGACGAACATTCCAGAAAACAGCCGTACCGTCGAGAATACCGGTGACGCTCGTGCGGTACGCGGTCGGTTGCTTGTACTGACCAATCGGGAAGTAAGGAATTTCCTCGAACGACAACGTCTGGATATCTCGGCAGATCCGTTGTTGCTCGGCAAGATTGGCGGCGGCGAGCCACTGGCTTCGCAGTGCCCCCATCCTCTCGCTCTTGTACCAGCCGGGGGCCTTACCATCGCCGCGCAAATTCGAATTGCCAGCCGGATTCAGCCAATCGATGCCTTGCCAGTTGCCGACGCCGGCGCTCCAACCGCCTTGGGCGATGGGGTCCTTTTTCAGCTGCCGCTGCAACACCGCGCCGAAGTCCAGTCCCGCGTATTCGACGTTCATGCCGGCCTGCTGCAGCATGTCGGCGGCCACGTCGCCGAGTGGTTTTTGTGCAAGCGAGTTGGTGGGAACGAGGAGCACCACCTTCTCGCCATTATAGCCGGCTGCTTTCAGATCAGCCTTGACCTTCGCCATGTCGCGCGGTCCGCGGAACACATCCAGGCCGACATCGCTCGCCATGGGCGTACCGGGCGCGAAGAATCCGATTGGCGAGGATTGATAGGCGGGATCGTCGCCCGCAACCGCCGTCATGAAAGCGGACTGGTCGATCGCCCCCAACAGCGCCCGGCGGATGGCTGGATTTTCGAACGGCGGCTGCAGATGATTGACGCGTAACATGCAGGTGTAGCCGCGCGGATCGAGAATCCGCGTGGAGATGTTGCCCACGCGCTTCAGCACCGGCAGCAGGTCGTGCGGCGTTGTTTCCTGCCAATCCTGCTCGCCCGTTTGCAGCGCGGCGACCCCTGTCGCTGCATCCGGCATGGTCGTCCAGACCACGCGATCGTAATGAACGATCTTGGGACCGGCGGTCCAATCCGGCTTGCCGTCCTGACGGGGCTGATAGCGATCGAAGCGAGCGTACACGTTGCGCGCGCCCTGGAGGCGCTCGTCCGCGACGAAGCGGAAAGGGCCGCTGCCGATGACCTCGGTGAGCGGCTTGAAAGCATCCTGGCTCGCCAGCCGCTCGGGCATCATGAACGGCGCCTGGATCGCGGATTTGCCGAGCGCCGCGGGCAACAGAGGGAAAGGGCGGCTCAGCCGAAAGCGGATGGTGCGGTCGTCCGACGCCGAAAGTTCGTCGGTCGCCGCCATCAGCTCGGCGCCGAACCCGTCGCGGGCCGCCCATCGGCGAATGCTCGCGACGCAATCGCGCGCCAGGACGCGTTCGCCGTCATGCCATAGCAGGCCTTCGCGCAACGTCAGGTCCCATTGCCGATCGTCGTTGGAAACGACGTGCCCGGACACCATTTGAGGCGAGACTTCGAGGGCCGCGTTCATGCCGTAGAGCGTGTCGTAGACCATGAATCCATGGTTACGGGAGACCTGCGCCGTGGAGTAGATCGGATCGACGAAGGTCAGATCGATCACCGGAATGAAGCGCAGCGTGGTCTGCGACTGAGCGCGCAGGATTCCCGGCAGCGAAAACGCCGGCGCTGCGGCGGCGGCCCGTAATAGCGATCGACGGGAGACGAGCATTGAAGACCCCTAGGACGAGAAGTCAGCGTTGATCAGGGAGACGAGGGCCATCGATCCCATTCATTTGGTGCGCATGATCTGGCCCTGCAGCGCGCGCGGATCGCGCGGCAGCCAGCGGCCAGCCTCGACCTGCGCGATGAACTCGGCCAGCAGCGCATTGAACGCCGCCGGCTCTTCGAGGTTGAGAGTGTGGCCGGTTTTGGGGAAGACCGAAAGCCCGCAAGCGGGAATCGTCTTCTTCAGGAAGATGCCCGGCTGCAGGCAATGATCGTCTTCATCGCCGACCACCACCAGTGTCGGCACATTCATCTTCTTGAGCCCATCTTCGAGATCGTAAAATGACGGCCGGCGCGCTTGTACGCCGCGCATAGTGTTGGCCGCACCGCGATCGGAATGGGTGGCGAGACGGTCGGCGAACTCCTGCCAGCCGCGCGGATCCTTGTTCTGGAACTGCACCCGGCTTGCGCCAAGCGCATAGACCTTCGAGAATTCTTTCGCGCCCTGCTTTTCGAAATTGTCCGCAACCTCCAGCGAGACGCCGCGAAAATACTCCTCATACTCCTTCTCGCAGCCATAGCCGGCACCGGCGACTGTGAGCGACAACGCACGCTGCGGCGTGCGCAGCCCGAAATGCACCGTGCAGAATCCGCCCATCGAAAGCCCGACGATATGCGCGTTGTCGATCTTCAGTGCGTCGAGAACGGCGACCGCATCGTCCGCAGCCAACGACTGCGAATAGGCGTTAACGCTCTCCGGCACATCCGACGGCGGATAGCCGCGCGCCGCATAGGTGACGCAGCGGTGGCGGCGGCTGAAATAGCGCAGTTGCGGCTCCCAGCTCGCGTGGTTGCCGCCGAATTCATGGATGAAGAGGATCGGCGCGCCTTCGCCTGCCTCCTCCACACAGAGCTTCACGCCATCCTTGGTGGTGATCATCGACATCAGCAAAACCCTTTCAGAATTGCGGGGACATCGGCCTGTCGCTTCAGATCACGGAGCCGCGGGCGGCGATGCCGCCGTCAATCGTCACCACCGTGCCGGTGATGTAGCCGGCCTTCGGCGAGGACAGAAACGCGACGAGGTCGGCGACTTCCTCGGAGGTGGCCGGGCGCTTGCCGGGATATTTGTCGAACAGCTCTTCCCAGCGGCTCTCGTCGCCGAGCATGTCGATCGCCTTGCGCTTCATGATCTTGAGCATGCGGTCAGTGGCGACCGGACCCGGATTGACCGCGACGACACGGACGCCGTGGTCGAGGCTCGCGCCGCCGAGCGCCTTGGTGAAGGACATCAACGCCGCATTGCCGGTGCTGCCCGCGATATAGCTCGCGTCCCAGTTCTCGCCGGAATTGCCGATGATGTTGAGGATCACGCCGTCCTTGCCCTTCATCCGCGGATAATAAAGACGCGACAGCGTGATGTAGCCGAACACCTTGAGATCGAAGCCGCGTCGCCAGGCCGCATCGTCGAGGATCTCGAGCGAACCGGCCGGGATATCGCCGGCATTGTTGACCAGGATGTCGACGTCGCCAACTTCGGCAGCGAGTTTCTCCATCGCCGCGGTGCTCGACAGGTCGAGCACGTGGATCGTCACCTTTACGCCATGGCGGGCTTCGAGCGCCTGCTTGGCCTGCAGCATGGCCTCGCCGCTGCGCGCCGCGAGATGCAGATGACATCCTTCGGCGGCGAACACCTCGGCCACCGCAAGCCCGATTCCCTTCGACGCGCCGGTGATCAGGGCCGTCTTGTTTGTTAGCTTAAGTTCCACGCCAAAATCCCCGGAATGCAAATTGGATATACAAAGCGAAGCAATTTGCATACCAAGAGGTCGCGAGCATCACTCGAAGGCGGCGAGAAAGTCCAAAAGGTTGTCGCCGAGCAGGTTGACGTGATCGCGCATGGTGCTGTGCGCCCGCTCCGGATCATGCGCAAGGATCGCCTGCATGATCGCCTCGTGCTCGCGCACGGTGTCGGCGATCCGGTTCGGCATGTGCGTCACCCGGCGGCGATAGGCTGCCACCTGGTCGCGCAGCTTGCGCGTCTGATCGGCCAGAAATGCATTGCGCGAGGCTTCATAGATCGCCTCATGGAACTCCTGATTGATGTCGTAAAACAGGTCGATGTCGCCGGTTTCGCCGGCAGCCACAAGGCGCTGATGAATCTCTGAGATTTCCGCACGCCAAGCCTGCGACACGCGACGTGCGGCAAGCCTCGCGCAAAGGCCTTCGAGCTCAGCCATCACCTGGAACATCTCAATCAGCGCCTGCGCCTTGATGGCGCGGACGGTCGCTCCCTGGCGCCCGCGCAATTCGACCAAATTGTTGGCGGCCATCAGCCGGAACGCCTCCCGGACGGGGGTGCGCGAAACGCCGAAGCGCTGCGCAATCTCCTGCTCGTCGAGCCGGCTGCCGGGCTCGAGGTGACCGGCTGCGATCGCCCCTTCGAGCTTTTGGCGCAAGCCCTCCGCTAAGGTCATCCCAGGCGTCGCGGCAAGGCTATCGTGCCCGTTTTCGGCACGTTTGCCTTCATCATGTGCACCAAGATCCACCATAATGTTTCTCCTTGATCGCCTTAAGTATACAAGATTGCGCGCATCGCTCCAATAAAGCGCTCAAATTCACCAAAGAGGCGCGTGACTCACCCGCATGAGATGCCGAGGCCCGGCAAATTTCATGCCCAATTTGCCGGAAACAGCTCTGGCACACGAGTTGCTAAGAGCTTTCGGATCGGCCCCGTCTCCGTATGCGCGAGATGGCCATCATTATACAAAAGGGGTGTTCCCTACGTGCAGGCCGCGCTCCAGCCCAATTTCATGCCCACCGCCGGATCGCCGGAAGCCGCGGCGAAGCCCTCGTCGCTGCTCGAACTGCGCGCGGTGACCAAGACGTTCGGTCAGCTCACGGCGTTGGCGAGCCTCGAGGCCAGCGTCGCTTCCGGTGAGTTCGTCACCGTCGTTGGCCCCAGCGGCTGCGGCAAGAGCACACTGTTCAACATCGTGGCGGGTCTGGAGGAGCCGGACGCCGGTGGCATCCTGCGCTTCGAAGGCAACAGCTGCCACGCAGCCGAACTGCTCGGTCGCGTCTCCTTCATGCCGCAGAGCGATCTGCTCTTGCCCTGGCGCAATGTCGTGGACAACGCCATCCTCGCGCTCGAGGTCGAGGGCTTGCCGCGAACGGAGGCGCGCGCCAAGGCGCTCAAGATGCTGCCGGAGTTCGGACTGGCCGGCTTCGAGAAGCAGTATCCGCATCAATTGTCCGGCGGCATGCGCCAGCGCGTGGCGCTGATGCGCACCTTCCTGTTCGAGCGCGACCTGATGCTGCTGGACGAACCGTTCGGCGCGCTCGACGCGCTGACGCGCGCGATGATGCAGCGCTGGCTGCTCGACGTTTGGCAAAAATACCGGCGCACCATTCTCTTCATCACCCATGATGTCGACGAGGCGATCTTCCTCGGCGATCGCGTGCTGGTGATGACCGCCCGCCCCGGCGCTGTGAAGCTCGAACAGGTCGTCGACCTGCCGCGGCCGCGCCGGCCCGAGATCGTCACCGCTCCGGAATTCGTCCGTCTCAAGCGCACGCTGCTTGATGCCATCGAGGAGGAGAGCATGAAGTCCTTCCAATCCACCATTGCCCAGGAGAAGGCCACGTGAAGCTGAACTCAAGCAGCCAACCGATCTCTGCCGCGGCGCGCTGGATCCTACCGCAACTGATCCTCACCGATGCCAGGAGTCCAATCAGGAGCACACCCATGTTGAGCCGACGCCATGCCCTCGCCGCCTTTGCCGCCGTCGCGCTGACGGCCGGCTCCCTGATGACATCTGCTCCCGCCGCGGCCGAAACCCTCACCAAGGCGAGCCTGCGCCTGAAATGGCTGCCGCAAGCGCAGTTCGCCGGCTTCTACGTCGCGCTGGCGAAGGGCTATTACAAGGCGGAAGGGATCGATCTCGCCATCAATCCCGGCGGCCCCAATCTGCTGACGGAAAATCTGGTCGCGACCGGCGCCGACACGTTCGGCCTGTCGGGCGGCACCGACAGCGTGTTCGCCGCGCGCGACAAGGGCCTGCCGATCGTCTGCATCGGCGTTTCGCATCAGATCACGCCGTTCATCTTCGTCACGCGCAAGGACGGACCGGTGAAGACGCTGCAGGATTTCAAGGGCAAGACGGTGACCACCTGGTTCACCGGCGCCAATCATGTGCTGACGGGCATGCTGGCGAAGGAAGGCATCAAGGCCGACGAACTGAAGATCCAGCCGCAGCAGGTCTCGGTGACGCCGTTTGTCGATGGCAGCGTCGACGTCATCACGGCGACCTATTACAACGAGTTTTATACCATCCAGTCGCGCATGCCGAAGGACAGCCTCAAGACCTTCGTCGCCGAGGACTACGGTATCACCTTCCCTCGTGACACGCTGATCGTCTCGGAGACCACCGCCAAGGAAAAGCCCGAGCTCGTCAAGGCGTTCCTGCGTGCCTCGCTCAAGGGCTGGAAGGATGCCTTCGCCGATCCGAAAGGCGCCGTCGACACCGTGATGGCGGTTGCGCCGACGCTCGATCGCGCGCAGCAGGAGTTCATGCTCACCGAGGTGAAGCGCCTGATGACGGCGGGCAAGGCCGCGCAAAACGGCCTGTTCTGGATCGATCCCGACGCCATCAAAGCCGCTCACGACTTCTTCCTGAAATACGGCGTGATCTCCAAGCCGCTCGATCTCGCCGCCGCCTATGACGCAAGCTTCCTCGAAAGCGTGCCGGTCGCGGAACGGAAGCCGTGAGCGCCGGCTCGACGGCCTCGTCCGTCGAAAAGAGTCAGGCCGCCGGCTCGCGCCGCACCGCCCTGCTCGGTTCGTTGCAGAAGACGGCGCGGCTGCTGCTCGGGCTGGTCGTCGTCGCGCTGGTCTGGGAAGGCGCGGTGCGGTTGCTCGGCATCAGGCCCTCTTACCTGCCGCGCCTGAGCGTGATCCTGATGTCGATGGCGGCGACGCCGCGCGCCTATGTCGACGGCTTTTTGCGGACGCTCGCCGAAACGCTGATTGGATTCGTGACAGGCGGCGCCTTCGGCGTGCTCACCGGCATCGTCTTCTTCCGCGTGCGGGCGCTGCGCGAGATGATTTTTCCGATCTTTGTGGTGTCGCAGACCATCCCGGTCATCGCTTTCGGCGCGCTGGTAGTGCTGTGGTTCGGCAACACCCTCCTCGCCAAGGCGGTGATCGCGTTCTATCTCACTTTCTTCCCGGTGACAGTCAATACGCTGCTCGGCCTGGAGACGGTCGATCCCAGGCAGGTGGCGCTGATGAGGAGCTTTGGCGCATCAAATCATCAGCTGCTGCTGCGCCTGCAGCTTCCCACTGCGCTGCCGCAGATCTTCGTGGCGCTGCGGCTCGCCTCGTCGCTTAGCCTCGTCGGCGCCATCGTCGGTGAATGGTTCGGCGACACCACCGGTCTTGGCGTATTGCTGCTGCAGGCCATGTTCACCGAGAACGTGGTCGCGATCTGGGGCGCGTTGCTGGCCGCGGCGCTGCTCGGCACCGGCTTCTATGCCGTCGTCGCCACGGCCGAACGGCGACTGGTGTTCTGGGGCGCGGAGCAATGAGCGGCGCCACCCTCAAATCTTCTCCGCTCGCCGTGCAACGGGGCATCCTCGGCGCGGTCCTGCTGGTGCTGTGCTGGGAGGGTCTCGCGCGCGGGCTGCATCTACCGTCTTACGTGCTTCCCGCCGTCAGCGAGATTTTGACCGGCATCTGGTCCAAGCGCGCGCTGCTGGGCGAGGCGGCCGGCTACACCCTGCTCGAAGCGCTGTTGGGCTATGGCTCCGGCTGTCTGATCGGCATCGGTCTTGCGGTCGTCATCACCATGCTGCCGGCGCTCCGTGGCGTGATCCTGCCTGCGGCCACTGCGATCAATTCGGTGCCGGTGGTCGGCTACTCGCCGCTGATCCTGCTCTGGTTCGGCATCGGCGTTGCGTCGAAAATGGTGATGGTGGCGATGGCGGTGAGCTTCACCGTGTTCCTGTCGACGCTCGCCGGCCTCGACCGTGTCGATCGCCGCGCGGTTGATCTCATGCGCAGCTTCGGCGCCGGCCGTGCTGCTTGCCGGGATGCGCGTTTCCACCGTCCGCAGCGTCATCGTTGCGATCATCACCGAGATGCTCGGCGCCTATGGCGGGCTCGGCTGGGTGATCTACCAGGCCGTGCTGCAGATCGATTTCGTGCAGGTCTGGTCGGCGATTTTCGTCGCATCGGCGGCGAGCCTGACCTTCTTCGGCCTGATCGGCTTGCTCGAACGCAAAATCCTGTTTTGGAAATGATCCGATGAAACGACAGATGCATCTCGGCCTGTTTATCTTAGGCACCGGCAGCCATGTCGCCGGCTGGCGTTATCCAGGCGCGGTGGACAGTTTTCAGGATTTTCCGGCGATCCAGCAGATCGGCCGCACCGCCGAGCGCGGCAAGTTCGACCTGATCTTCATGGGCGACAACCTCTATGCGGACGCCGCGGCGCATCCCTCCTACACGCTGCGGCTCGAACCGCTGACGATGCTGGCCGCGCTCGCCACCTCGACCAGCCATATCGGACTCGGCGCTACCGTTTCCACGACTTACAGCGATCCGTTCTCGGTCGCGCGGGTGTTCGCCTCGCTCGATCACATCAGCAACGGCCGCGCCGCCTGGAATGCGGTGACGACGGCCAATCCCGCGACCGCCGCCAATTTCGGCACCACTCATCCCGACCACGCCCGCCGCTACGAGATGGCGGGCGAGTTCCTCGATGTCGTCAAGGGCCTGTGGGACGGCTGGGCGGACGATGCCATCGTCGCCGATCGGGCGAGCGGGCTCTATATAGATCCCTCCAGGCTGCGTGCGATCGATCATGAGGGCGCGTTCTTCAAGGTGAAGGGACCGCTCAACATCGGCCGCAGCCCGCAAGGTCATCCCATCGTGCTGCAGGCCGGCGGATCCGAAGCCGGCCAGCAGCTCGCCGCCCGCACGGCGGACATCGTGTTCTCGGTCGTCCAAGACATCGAGGAGGCCAAGGCCGGCTACGCTTCGCTCAAGAACCGCCTGCCGGCGTTTGGACGCAAGGCAGAGGACATCACGGTGCTGCCGGGGGTGATGCCGATCGTCGGCCGCACCGACAAGGAAGCGTTCGAGAAGCTCGGCGTGCTGCAGAGCTTCGTCAGCGGCAGCAACGCGCTCGCCCTTCTCTCCGATCGGTTCGGTCAGGACATGTCGGCCTATGATCTCGACGGGCCTGTTCCGGACATGGCGCTGCCGGATAGTTATCATAGCTTTGCCAGCGTCATGCTTGCCAAGGCGCGGCGCGAGAACATGACGCTGCGCGATCTCTACAACCTCACCGCGGCCGCGCGCGGCCATTGGGTGCTGTGCGGCTCGGCCGAAAGCATCGCCGACACCCTGCAGCAGTGGTTCGATGATCACGCGGCGGACGGCTTCAACGTGATGCCGCCGTATTTCCACGAAGGTTTTGAGGATTTCGTGCGGCTGGTGGTGCCGATTCTACAGGCGCGCGGCGTGTTCCGCGCCGACTATGAGGGGACGACACTGCGCGATCATCTCGGCCTGCAGCGACCGGAGAACGCCTTGTTCTAGATCTGGATTCGCGAGCGATTTGCTCAGATTTGGCCATCAAGTCCTCCGAAAGAGGCTGAGCCAGATTGCCGATGTGAAGCGATCACGCCCAGCGTCCCTTGCGGCCATATAGACCCGCATAAGCAGCCGGGCTTGACCGGCTGCATTCCAACTAAGCCTTGGTCTTGCCGTTCCCGCTTTTCTCGGTGGCGCGGCGCAAGGCTTCGGCGAGCGCTCCGCCGTCGGACTGCTGTTGCGGCTTGCGGGGTGCCGACGATGCCATCGATGGGCGGGAATTGTCACGTGGAGTGCTTTGCGTCGGACGCTCGCTTCTGCCGCCGGGTTCGTCATCGAGACGCAGCGTCAGCGCGATACGCTTGCGGGCGACCTCGACCTCCATCACCTTTACCTTGACGATGTCGCCCGACTTCACCACTTCGCGCGGATCCTTGATGAAGGACTTCGACATCGCCGATATGTGCACCAGCCCATCCTGATGCACACCAATATCGACGAAGGCGCCGAACGCCGCGACGTTGGTTACGGTGCCTTCGAGGATCATGCCGCGCTTGAGATCCTTCAGCGTCTCGACCCCCTCCTTGAACACCGCGGCCTTGAAGGCCGGGCGCGGATCGCGGCCGGGCTTTTCCAGCTCGCGCAAAATGTCGGTCACCGTCGGCAGGCCAAAGGTATCATCGACGAAACTTTGCGGTTTGACCTGGCGCAGGGTCTCCGCATTGCCGATCAGCGCCTTGATGTCGCTCTTAGTCGCGGCAAGAATCTTGCGCACGATGGGATAGGCCTCCGGATGGACGCCGGAGGCATCGAGCGGATCATCACCCCCCGTGATGCGCAGGAAGCCGGCGCATTGCTCGAACGCTTTCGGCCCAAGCCGCGGCACCCGCTTCAGCGCCTTGCGTGACTTGAACGGGCCATTGGCGTCGCGGTGCTGGACGATACTTTGCGCCAGCCCCGCGCCGATCCCCGATACCCGCGCCAGCAACGGCGCCGAGGCGGTGTTGGCATCCACACCGACAGCATTCACGCAGTCCTCGACCACGGCATCGAGCGAGCCTGCCAGCTTGCTCTCGCCAAGGTCATGTTGATATTGCCCGACGCCGATGGCCTTCGGATCGATCTTGACCAGCTCGGCCAGTGGATCCTGCAGCCGCCGGGCGATCGACACCGCGCCGCGCAAGGTGACGTCGAGCTCCGGCAATTCCGCGGATGCAAAGGCCGAGGCCGAATAGACCGAAGCGCCGGCTTCCGACACCACGATCTTCGACATCTTCAGGTCCGGCAGCTTCTTTACCAACTCCATGGCGAGCTTATCGGTTTCGCGCGACGCGGTACCGTTGCCGATCGCGATCAAATCGACGCGATGTTGCACGGCGAGCTTGCCCAGCACCGCCAACGCTTCGTCCCAGCGCCGCGCCGGCTCGTGCGGATAGATCGTGGTGGTGGCAACCACCTTGCCGGTCGTATCGACGATTGCGACCTTGACGCCGGAGCGGAAGCCGGGATCCAGACCCATCGTCACGCGCGCGCCGGCCGGGGCCGCCAGCAACAGGTCGCGCAAATTCGACGCAAACACGCGCACGGCTTCCTGCTCGGCCGCGGTCCATAGCCGCATCCGCAAGTCGATGTTGAGATGGACCTGGATCTTGGTGCGCCATGCCCACCGCGCGGTCTCCACCAGCCATTTGTCGCCGGGGCGGCCTTGATCGGAAATGGCGAAGCGCTGCATGATTTTCTGTTCATACGAGCTGATCGCGGGCGGCGTCGCGGCGACCGGCTCCGGCAGGACCTGTAGCTCGAGGATCTCTTCCTTCTCGCCGCGGAACATCGCGAGGATGCGGTGCGAAGGCAGTTTGGTGAGCGGTTCGCTGAAATCGAAATAATCCTTGAACTTCTCGCCCTCGGTTTTCTTGCCTCTGCGAACGGTGGACGCCATCAGCCCGTTCGACCACATCTGCTCGCGCAGCGCGCCGATCAGGTCGGCGTCTTCGGCGAAACGTTCGACCAGAATGGCGCGCGCCCCATCGAGCGCGGCCGCGGCATCGGCCACCTGCTTGTCGACATTGATACCCGCCTCTTTGGCGATCTCGGCCTTGGTGCGGCGCTTCGGCTTGAACGGCAGATAGATGTCTTCGAGACGACCCTTGCTATCGGCCGCGAGAATGGCCGCTTCTAGTGCGGCATCCAGCTTGCCCTGCTCGCGGATGGAATTGAGAATTACGATGCGACGTTCTTCGACTTCGCGCAGGTAGTTCAATCGCTCCTCGAGCGTGCGCAGCTGCGCATCGTCGAGCGAGCCGGTGACTTCCTTGCGGTAACGCGCAACGAACGGAACAGTGGCGCCGCCGTCGAGCAGCGCCGCCGTCGCCTCGACCTGTTGTTCGCGAACGCCTAGTTCTTCGGCAATCTGTCGATAGATGTTTGCCAAGTTCAATCTTTCTCGCAATCTTTCTAAAGCCATCGCGGTGGGTGAATCAACAGCCGCGGGAGGGACGCTTATGGACCATCGCCGATTGCCTCATCAACCCGCAGCACGAAACAAATTGATCTGTGGATGGACGTTTGTTCCTGTTCCAGGTCATGCAGTCGGCGAGCCAAGGATAAGCCGAGCATCGTCCGATCCGCTACGGTTTGCCTCCGTCTCACTTTCGCGACATCGGATATCGACGAACGTCCGCTTAGCGCCACAAGCGGTCGGTCCCGCGAAATCGGCCTTTGACCGTCCATTCATCATACCGGCACGGGAATGTCGAACGCGTTGATCGTCA
>WNFM01343419.1_pt1 | contig 17151 bp, 18 predicted proteins | sample 5400271 | NCBI WGS metagenome assembly WNFM01 (sample SAMN13153352, study PRJNA577476) | soil metagenome | isolation source: 60 cm saprolite on Douglas fir-dominated hillslope | place: USA:California | collected 2013-09-17 | reverse complement strand
CCATGATGCAGATTGTACAGAATGAAATAGCTGACCGTACAGTGCTCGTTGTCAATAGTCATGCAGATTGGGACCATGCCTGGGGCAATGCCTATTTTCGAGGTAAGCGTACCGCGCCAATTATTGCTCACAAACATGGCCTGGTTCGTATGCAATCACAAGAAGCCCGCCAGGAGTTGTCTGACTTTCAACAGCGCCATCCTGTCTTTCGCAATGTTGAACTTGTTCCACCGACCATTACATTCAAAGACGAACTCACCATTCATGACAGTGATTTGACAATTGAACTTTTTTCTACCCCTGGTCATCATCGCGATCACATTGCTGCGTGGCTACCTGAATTAGGCGTATTGCTAGCATTTGATGCCGTAGAGAAGCCACTACCATGCATAGAAAATGCGGCAGCAGTGCCATCAATGTTCGCTACTTTAGAACATCTATTAACCCTACAGCCCAGACGTGTACTGTGTTCACACGGTAAAACCACCAGTTCAGAAATTATCAAAGAGAACCTTGCATACCTGCGTGAAATCGAGCGACGGAGCCGCACAGCTTTATTAACGCACAGACCCACAGAGCAAGAGTTGGAACACGCAGATGAATTTATCCAATATCCCTTTGATGAAGTAATCGCTAGCTCAAATGACGAGATCGACCATACATTCTATAGTTGGGCCCACAACACCAACGTACGCTACATGCTTGAATGGCTAATGACAAAAGCACATTTGACAGCGAACCCGCCAAACGCATATAACCAATAATGAATAAACAGGTACAGGAATATGGATTATGGCGGATAACAACTACTTATTTTGCCCACTATGTGCGACAAAGTTGGTTGAGAAACACATCTACGATGCCCAGCGTCAAACATGTCCAATGTGTGGTTTCATCAACTTCCTTGAACCCAAATTGGTAGCAGTAGTCATAGTAGAATACCGTGGCGATTTTTTGCTTGGTCGCCGGAATATGGACCCGGGTAATGGCTTGTGGAGCTTCGTGGGTGGCTATGTCAATAGGGGTGAAAAGGTTGAAGAGGCCGCTATACGTGAAGTTAAAGAGGAAACCAACCTGGATGTGCAGTTAAATCACTTGATTGGAGTCTACAGCGAGCGCGGCAATCCCCACGTTGTCATTGCTTACCAGGCCAACATTGGCAACAACGATGTGAGCAGCATGGCACCCCAGGAGAACGAAGTAAGTGAACTCGCCTTCTTTAGCCTTCAGGGGATGCCAGAGCTGGCCTTTCCCGTTGACGAACAGATTAAACGGGACATACGCAGGCCATAGGCCTATGGCAGATTACCTGGCGTCGAACGATCTGGATTTTCCGTCTGATCTGGCTGCTCGCTGATCCGCTCAGGTTTCAACATATTCTGTTTTCCCCGGCGATTGCGCCTGGTCAGACGATAGAGCATGTAGAATAAGAGCACAACAAAAAGGATTGGCAGCAGGCGTGTGATACTAAACTGGCTGCTGCTGCCAGGAAACATATAGACATCGTTCGTAGCCGCATACAGCTCAGCGTAATTACTTGCCCCCAGCAGCAAGGTATAAACAGGTTGATTCCTGGGCAGTCCCGGACCAATGCCACCCCAGTTTTGTCCACTATCATCACTGCGCAAAACACCCACGCCAGTACCAGCGTAAACTGTTACAGGGTGTCGGAAATCAACGAAAAGGGAGCGTACAGAGGTACGTGCCAGGGATTGCTGGCTCTGCACCCAATGTGCTCCCGCATCTTCTGAACGGTAGAAGCCCTGATTTGTACCTGCGAATATGAGGTTAGGCGCTCCTCCACTGGTAGAAGCAGGCTGTACCGCATAAACAATACTATTGCCCGGCAGGCCATCATTCAATATTTGCCAGGCTGCTCTTTTACTATCAAAGCGATACACACCGGCTGTAGTTGCTACCCAGAGCTGGTGATTATCGGTATCAAAGGCCAGGCTGTTGACGCTACTACCCGCAGTTAAAACCCGGCTCAGGCCGATAGAGGACCAGGCATGACCATCATTCTGGCTCACAAAAATATCATTGCTTGTGGCTATATAGATACTATGAGGGGCATTGAGATCAAAAGCCAACGCAACAAAGTTGTTCGTAGTCAGGCCCGTAGCTGTGGCCCCCACATTATTCCAATGTTGGGCAGCATCTGTACTTACAAAGAGGCCACCAGCCGTAGCGGCATAGAGTTTCTTGCCCGTTGCATCAAATGAGAGAGCATTGATAGCCTTAGAAACAGGATGCAAAGCATCGTCAACTGGCAAACCACTGCTACGTTCAGCCCAGTGCTGACCACCATCGCTGCTCGCAAAAACTTTTCCCTCTCTATCACCTGCATAAAGAGACTGTGGATTATTGCTATCTACCGCAAGAGTACGAATATGTTGATGGACTAAACCACTCGACTGCCAACTTCCCCCTGCAAACACACCTGTATCCGCCGAACATGCAGCAAGCATGATCGGCAGCCCACATAGAACGAACACAAGATGGAACAAGGGGTAAAAACCCCTCCTATTCCGATCTCGCAAAACTCTTTTTTGCATAGATGCCTCTTAAGAGAGAATTTGGAGTTCTTCGCCCACTTTCCTTTCTCTTGCAAGCTTATAGACATGGGCAGCTGTAGCAATATCTTCCAGGGCAATCCCCAGACCCTTATACAGAGTGATGTTTTCAGGTGCATCTCGTTGTGGGCCCTGATGCCCCACCACTTCGGATAGTTCAATGACTCTATTCCAATCGAATAGCCCCTCATCAGCAGGAATAATAAAATCGCCAGCTTCCAGGTGAGCCTGATCGCGCGAATCAGTAACAATCAGATAACTGCGTTGTAACGTGGATAGATCTATCTCACGCCTATTCTCCCAGTTAGAACCTATAGCATTGACATGACTGCCAGGTTTCAGCCACTCCCCATGAATGACCGGCTCTGGCGAAGAGGTGGCAGTAATCAAAATGTCCGCTAACTCTACTGCCTGACGAGCAGTGGCTACCGGCTTTACCTGAATACTTAGTAGACGCGTCATCTCATCACAGAAAATTTTACATGCCTGGGGCGTTCGACTGTAAACGTAGGCGGTCCTCACATTACGTACAGTGCACACACCTAGTAATTGTGTATGAGCCTGGTTACCGGCCCCGATGAGCCCGACAGTCGTAGCATTCGGACGTGCCAGGTATTTGGTCGCCAGTCCACTTGTCGCTCCTGTCCGCATACGCCCAAGCCAATCGGCTTCAATAATGGCCAGGAGTTGCCCATCATGAGCACTATACAGCATAACCACAAAACGCACGCCATTGCGAAAGGCGGTATATGTTTTATAACCCAGCACACCCAGGGTCGGAATAGCAGCAGCAAGTATGTTTAAAACACCATTTGCCAGCATTATACGGCTACGTGGTTGATTCTCCACACAACCATCGGCCATCGCACCGAATGCCTGCTCCAGCACTGCCACAGTATCAGGCATAGTCAACAGGTGGCGCACATCTCCCTCACGTAATACCAGAGCCATGATAATGTCTCTACATCCCATTAATCTTTACGACGAATCACACGCTGCATATATACAACTGTTTCTTGAATTTCGTAATTCTTGGGCAACTTGTACTTCTTCTCGTTTTGAGGAAACAAGACATCCTTTAACCTGTTTAGCGTTGGCAACGTATTGCTTACAGGCTGAGGCAATCTTGATGGCTGTGTAGCACGAGCCACCAGGCTACGACGCAATAATTCCAGTCCAACCCCCACGGCAACAGCTCCCACGCTGGCTGCAACCCGCGGAATTTGTGGGTTATGCAAGACAGCGGGCAGGCGATTCTGTATTGTCACCAGGCTCGTTGAAGGTGCAGCTAAATCTGCCCCGCAGCGACGACAATTCAGATCATCCTCCAGGTTTTCTGTATGACAAGTGGGACATAACATTTAATTTCTCCTCCATGAAAAAACACTGTGATTCTCTACTTCCTGCTTGCCAGTATCTCCGCAATAGCATCGATAACGATAGTATTTTCCTCAATCGTATTGTAAAAGTACGGGGAGATACGTAACAAACCAGGGCGCGAGTCGGTAATAATATTATGAGTAACGAGAGCCTTGACAACCTCTTCAGGATTTTCTATCTCTAACATCACAATAGAACTCCGCCGTTCCGGTTCCTGGGGCGCACACACATTCCAGCCATGCTCACGAGCCTGGGCAATCAGATCATTGGTGAGATAGCGTGATCGCTCACAAATGCTTTCTACACTGATTTCCTGGATGATGTCAAGGCCACCATTAGCTGTATAAATTGTGGGTACCGCGGGCGTACCCATTTCAACCCTGGTTGCTTCACGACGAAATTCAAATTCTTTCGTTTTAAATTGGAATTGATCCTGGTGCCCAAACCAGCCGGTAATCGTCGGTTGGAGTTGAGCCAGCAGCCCTTCACGAATATAGACAAAGGCCAGGCCAGGCCCACCCATAAGCCACTTGAGCGTCCCGGTTACCAGGAAATCAATATCCAGGGCATTGACATTGATCGGTATTTGGCCGGTTCCCTGGTAATCATCAATCAGCATATAGGCACCATGTTTATGGGCGATATCAGCAACAGCACGTACATCCTGAATGTATCCACTCGTATAGAAAACACGCGAGGTAGCCACAAGGGCGGTCTTGCCATCAACCAGTTGCTCAAACGCTTCCGGTGGCGTATGGATGCGATCAGGACTCTCAGCGAAGCGACATTCTACGCCCAAACGTTGCTTGACCAACCATTGATAGGCCAGGGTAGGAAAATCCATAGCCGCCATGACAACATTATTACGCTCGCTATAATCAAGGGCAGTAGCAATGGAACTAAGGGCTACAGAAACACTGGGTGCAATTGCCACTTCATGAAGCTGGGCACCAATGATCTTGGCAAACTTTTGGCGAGCTTTGGCTATTTCGCCCATCCAGATCTCATACCAGGCATGCGCTCCCCATTCATTCCACATCTCCAAGAATTGCGCCATGCCCTGCATAGATCGATTTGAAAGCGCACCCAGTGAGCAACTATTCATATACGTCTTGCGTTGCAGAATTGGAAATTCTGACCTGTATGCAACAAGTTCTGGATGTTCGATAGCAACTGGAGCTGGATATGGCAGCCTGGGCTCACTCATAGTCATGGCGAATATGCTCCTTTTAATTTATTTGTGACTGATCATTGTCCTGATATTATTGTACCCGATTATAGACATTATAATTATATATTGTACCGCATCTGCTCAGATCACGATTTGACAAACCCAAAAGTTGCTATTCCGGTTATGCCAATCTTATACGTCGCAATCATTGACGATTCGCTACTTTATACTCATCTAACAGTGCACGAGTCGAAAGTGTTTTAAGTATAGCAGTTAACATGAGATAAAGGTAGAGGCCTGGCACAGGACTTAATACTCCTATTCAGGCAACATTATAACCTGTTCATGCGTCTAAATGAGTAGAGATAGCATTCCTTTACCACTATGAACCAAATACACCTGACAAATACGCATTTACAGCGATTATAGAAGTGACATCATATGCATTAAACCAACGCAAAGGTTCTCGCTGCACGATAACATATATTTTTTGAGAGGATTAAGAATAATCGTGGTCACTGAGAGTAACCAGCTACTGGGCCAAACCCTGGGAACATGTACGCTACAAAGCTTACTGGGACGCGGGGGTATGGGAGCAGTCTATTTAGCACAGCAATCTCGTCCACGACGTGTGGTAGCCATGAAAGTTCTTATGCCTGGTCTCCTTGCGGAGACAGGTGTACGGGCTGAATTTCTCGCGCGTTTCCGCCGCGAAGCTGACGCTATCGCTGCCCTTGACCATATCAATATCATGCCGATTTACGCATATGGTGAACAGGAGGAACTGGCATTCCTTGTCATGCCCTATGTAACCGGAGGCACATTACGCGAGGCGCTGGAAAAACGTGGTCGTCTTCCCCTCAATGAGGTTGTACCTATCATCGAACAGGCCGCTGCCGCTCTTGACTATGCTCATGCACGAGGCATTATTCACCGTGACCTGAAACCTGGGAATATTCTTTTTCATGCCGATGGCAGAGTTGTTCTTGCCGATTTTGGCCTGGCGAAAATATTGGATGAAGTAACCGGGCACGAAGATACTTCAAGTGTCACCAGTATGGGCACAATCATTGGCACACCCGAATATTTCTCACCAGAACAGTCTACCGGCAATGCAGTAGACAAGCGTACAGACGTCTATTCACTTGGCATTGTCTTATTTCAAATGCTGAGTGGACGCGTCCCGTTTACGGGCCCAACAGCCGTAGCTATTGCCGTCAAACATACAGTTGAGGATCCCCCTTCACTTACTCAATTAAACCCCAGCATTCCGCGCAGTGTTGAAGCTGTGGTCATGAAAGCGATAGCCAAGAAACCTGAACAACGTTATGCCAGTGCAGGCGGACTCGCCCGCGCGCTCCGTGCCGCTGCTCCCTCTGACCTCATCTCTCAATTACCCGGTACAGACTCGAAAGGAGTTGCTGAGCGCATCACACCTGTGACCTTGATGAGCAATGATACCATTTTAGAAATACCCATTATACCCGTTCACGAAGCGCTAACCGTACCATCAGCCTCGGTGCCATCCTATAATAAGACAAAAGAGCCTCCATTCAATATACTAGCACCACAGAACAAAGGAGCTGAAAAGAGGAGCGGTTGCCAACCCTTGTGGATGCTGCTGCTTGGAGGCTTACTTGCTGCTTTGTTAGTCATTGGAGGAACTGCAACATTCTTCAATTTTGTCGCAAGGAAACCATTCATAACGTCATCATCTAACCAGTATAGGCCCACCGCTAAAGCACCCTTGCCTACACCCACCCATGCACCAACCAATAGCCTGCCCAAAGCCCTGGTTCCTGTTGGGACATTACTCTATGGAACCGCACTGCCGGCCTGTGATACGTACAGCACCCTTTGGAGCAAAAGTGCCAACGCACAGGTACTGTGCAGCCCGTCAGCCATGGAACTTTCAGATACCAGCAGCACATATTTAGCAGGCATATTTCTCGATAAGTTCCCCAATGGCTTTGGTATCCCTAACGACTACGTTTTACAAGTGCAGGCCAATGAGAGTCCCACGTCTTATGATGGCTTCGGGGTCTTCTTCCGCAATCAGTCCGGTGTAATTCATCAAGGTACATTTTCTTTTTTACTATACCCCCAGGACCATTGGGAAGCAAGCGTTTATAACGATACAACGGGCAAAAAGGCACTGCTTTATTCAGATGCAACGACTTTACGACTTGGTAGCACGACAACTATCGACATTGTTGTGCACGGCAGCACCTTCACGTTCTATATCAATGGCACATATCAAGGCAAAGCATCCAGCACCCTCTATCCAACTGGCACAATTGGCCTGGCGGCTAGTGGGGGAGCGCAAATATACTTCAAGAATATGGCCATCTACGCGCTACCGAATTAACGCCATGTGCCTGTCTTTTACACCGCCTCGGCTGCCGAACCATGTCATGAGTCAGAGCAAAGTTTTAGCACGAGTGTCCCATCCGCCTTCGGCCGCCAAACCGTGTCATGAGTCAGAACAAAGTTTTAGCACGAGTGTCCCATCCACTTTCGGCCGCCAAACCGTGTATGTGGAGTTGGAGCCAGGGCAGCGCAAGCTGCCCTGGCTCCAACTCCACATACACCCTGCGAACTGCCGTAGGCAGTGAGGATTCAGAAAAACAGGCATATGGCGTTAATTAACCATAGCGAAAGCTACCTACGAAACATTCAGATTCGTATATGCCTGAGAAATGTCTTGTCCTGAAGGTATGATATTCTGGGCTATCAAGAACTGTTCCATTGACTTCCAGGTAGAAGTATCATTGTAACCGAGATGGCCATTGCCCTGCCAGAGAGGAATTGTGGCCTCTAATACCTTCATTGCTCGCCCAGGGTCCATACCTGGCACATAACTCTTACTGAGCTGAATCGCCTCTGAAGGATGAGCAATCACATCTTTCAACCCCTTTAGGGTCGCCTGCACAAAGCTTTGCACTAATTGAGACTGATTGTGTAACGTATCCTCGGTAGTCACAATACCATTAGATACCAGGGGTTGATAATCGGAAACGTCAAAAGTGCGCACAGCAAAGCCTTTCTGGCGCAGTTGAAGCGGCTCGTTATTCGAGTATCCCATCACCGCATCCACGTGACGCCCAAGCAAAGCTGAGACTTGCGTAAAACCAATCGCCTGAATATGCACATCATTGGGCGTGAGATGAGCTTGATAAAGGAGAGCAAGCAGCCCAATATGAGTTGCACCAAAGGGACCGGGTTCGCCTATCGTATGTCCCTTCAGGTCCGCGAGCGTATGAATAGGTGAGTCAGCGGGAACAATCAAGCTGACCGGAAACTTCTGAAAGATTGTAGCTACATCAACGACCTTAAGGTTTTTGCTCCGCGCTACCAATTCCTCGTCACCACTGGCAAAGACAAAGTTGTCATGTCCCAACACCATAGAGCCGATGAGATCGTTCACAATGCCATGGTGGAAAGTTACATCAAGGCCAGCGGCTTTGTAGTAACCTTTACTTTGGGCCACGTAGAAAGGCGCAAATTGAATATCAGGAATATAGCCGAGACCAATGGAAATCTTCTTCAACCCTGGAGCTGAAGAACTAGATGATGGAGTTGTGCTTCCACAGGCCGCACTAATCAAGGCTACCAGGATAAGCAAGGATGAAACAGGCAAGAAGAAAGATAAACGACGATGCGTATTCACCAATTTGCTCCAATTCAGTATGAGATATGCAGGCGAGATGAGCTAGCATGCACATTAATAGATAGCCTCAGCCAATTTGACCAAGAGCCCGGTAAAACTATAGTAGAGCGCAGCCAGGATGGCCAGGATCAACAGGGTCGCAAACACCAGAGGTGTGTTAAATTGTTCGCGTGCGATCTGCACCAAAGAACCAAGCCCCTGATCTCCTCCACCAACAAATTCTCCAACCACCGCTCCCGTAATCGAGAGAGTCAAGCCAGTACGTATACCAGCAAGAATGGCAGGCAGCGCCAGGGGAAATTCGACAGAGGCTAGTAATGACCAGCCTGAAGCACCATCGACACGCGCGGCATCAACCACAGCTTTATCAAGCGTTTGTATACCCAGGACAGTGGTAATCACCATCGGGAAAAGCACCACCAGCATGCACACAATCGTGATGGGCAGTAAACCAGCCCCTACCCAGTACACGAGCAGGGCAGCAATAATAATTGCGGGTATCGCCTGTCCTGCAGCAAGGTATGGCTGCACAGCGGCAGCGATCAAACGGGATTTTGCCAGGGCATATCCCAAAGGTAGAGCCACAGCCAACGCCATGAGAAAACCCAGCACGCTCTCCTCGATAGTCACCATGGCACTGTTCAGGAGCAATCCCGAGGTTATGCCATTGACTAAACTGGTGAAGAAATCCGTTGGTGTTGGCAGAATGAGGCTGTTAATAAGTCCACGGGTTGTACCTATATACCAGCCGGTGAATAGGAAGAGGCCCAGTACCATAGGCGGTGTTATACCCAAAATCCGCTCAACGATACCGGGTTTGTTAGCACGCGCAGCTTTATGCCTGAATCCAGGCTTTTTTGCGTCATCGTGTGCGGGCGAACGTACCTCGAGAGATACTTCGTCACGAGTAGAAGTTGTTACGCTCATTTACATCCCTCAGTCATAGCTCTCTTGACAGCTCGTTCCCAAAAGACATGGAACTACCATCAATTCAACTGACTCGGGGAGGCTTGTGAGGGAGATAATTGAAAAGCATCGCGGATAATCTACACGAAAGGATAAACCAACCACCCTGTTGCGCAAAAGCAACAAGGTGGCGTACTCCGCCTCTATGCTGTACCTTCTCCCATCCGGACTTTAACCGTCGGCCTCGGAATTACACCGAATCTGTCAAGCAAAGCAACTCATATATGAGCTATTTACTACTTGACTCGCGGGCTTGACACAGGTATCAACACTGCGCCTTACCGCCGGTCGGGGATTACACCCTGCCCCGAAGGTCTTTATAGAGTATAGTATGTCATACGATGCGGTAGAATGCAAGGCTAATTTCAACGATTTAAAGCTGGCAAAACCTCGCTGACAAGCATTTCGAGTGTCGTCAGTTCGGGGAAGCCGCCACTGCTGAGCATAAAGTAGTCAACCCCCAGGTCGATGAACGGGCGCATCTGGTCTATGATCTGTGCAGGCGTACCTACGAAGGCAGGTCCTGCGCTCATACCATTTTTATTCAGCGCCTTTACACCCTTTTCCGTGGGAGCACACAGGCACCCACCAAACCAGGTACGTCGCAGAGTGGCCGGATCACGCTGCTCTTTGGCACAGGCCCGCTCACACTCTTCTACCTGCGCGCGATAGTCTTCAATACGCGTCCAGGAAACATTCCACCAATCAGCATACCGTGCTACCAGGCGTAACATGCGCGGCTTTGAACCGCCCACCATAATGATGGGCAGAGGATCTGGTTTAGGTTCGCACCAGGCATCGACAACCTGGTAGTGCTTGCCCTGAAAAGTGGCTTTTTTATCCTGCCATAAGGCCTTGATAATCTGGAGGGTCTCGTCAAGCTCCTCTACGCGTGTCCCAGCCGGAGGAAAAGGATAGTTGTAGGCCCGATATTCATCCTCCTTCCAGCCCGCACCTATACCAAGAATAAAGCGACCACCACTCATGTACTGGAACGTTGCCGCCATTTTAGCCAGGAGAGCCGGATTGCGGAAGGATTGAGAAAGAACGGCGTGACCAAATTTCAACTTTGGCTGCAAAGCAGCCATATAGGTAAGCGCCGTCCATCCTTCCATCAAAGGCGTATCCTCATACTGGAGATGGTCAACTGCCCATGCCGAGTCAAAATGTTCATTGACAAGGGCCAGGCCTTTTTGCAGGTCGGAGACCAGTGTTCCCTGGGGAATAACTTCGCGCGAGCTAATGGGCATAATCCACCCAAATTGAATGCGAGGCATCTGTAATCCTTACTTCAAATAATCGCATAATGATAGAGAAAGCACCTGCTTGCAGAGCATATAGAGTTAGCGGTTTTCTGCCCGGTGGAATTCCTCAGCATAGGTCATACCATATTTGGCACCACAATCGGCCGTACGCGTCTGTATGAAACCGAGCATCTCATCAAAGCGCGCCCCAAGTTGACTGTTATGCGCGCGCAGGGCCGCTACTTTTTGTTCCCAACGCTCGGTAATATCAACAGCATAATTTGGATTTGGCGCTCCCATGAAATAGACTTCACTGATTTTATGGGGTAATAACCCTTCTTTCAAGAATTCGGGGAAGTCCCAACCATTCTGCGTAGCGGGATAGACTGCCGAGATAGTGGCCTGGCCCGCGGCCAGATGATCTGGATGATAGCGCCCAATAGCATATACAGGCGTCCATGTCCGTTCTGGCGATTGGCACAGCACCCGCGAGGGTCGATACTGGCGAAAAACACGGACCAGGTTACGGCGAAGTTCAACAGATGGCTGCAACAGACCATCAGGATAATCAAGAAAAACCACATCTTTGACCCCGAGAACATCACACGCCGCTCGCTGCTCGCGCTTTCGTATATCCGATATCACCTTACGCGCTTCGGCTCCAACGTCCGTGGCATCATCGGCTCCTCCACCAGACGCATCCGTACAAATTACATAGTGGATCTCCCATCCTTCACTAACCCAGGTGGCAACGGTCCCGGCCGCACCAAACTCGGCATCATCTGGATGGGCAACCACAACGACGGCGACTTTCTGCTGTCCTTGCACACTCACTGATAGCTTACCTTCTTCCTTAAAGTGTTATTTCTTCTTTTCTGCCAGCACAAGCAAGAGTCCACCAATCAGCCCCAGATTTTTAATAAACTGTAAGCGGTGATTCTTGTAACTTGCCGCTTCTTTTTCTTTCCAAAATGGGTGACCAACAAACGTCGTGGGGATCATGCAGCCAAGTAAAACAGTTGCAGCCCCTTTCGGCGCTATGTCCAGAGCTAGCGCTGTGCCAGCAACAACCATAGCAGCGCCATTGAGCAATACAGCTTGTTTAGCTTCTGGAATACCTGCGCCTGCTACCTTATCGACGCGGCCACCTGGTTGAAAAAAAGCATCCGCGCCCCCGGAAATGAAGACGCCGGACAAAAAGACATGACCAAGAGATCTTACCAATGACATACTGCGCTCCTTCACGCGACTCTAGTTTAATGAATATCTATTTTATAGCACATATTTGAGCCATATTACATATATATCGCTTGCGCAAGGACAGAAGTTTCAACGCTTCATCCTGACTATTCATTGCCGCATCTCTCTAATACTTCATAATTTGCAGTGTCACAGTGCAGACGATATAATGAGAGCAACAAGGAGGCCTATGAGCACAGAATTGCGTATTACACCTATCACAGGCATTGGTGAGATCTCCCCAGGGATAGACCTGGGGAACGTTATTTATAGGGCCTTGCAAGCCCAACAACTCGAACTGCAGCAGGGAGATGTATTCGTTGTAACCCAAAAAATCGTCTCCAAAGCAGAGGGTCGTTTAGTAGATCTGGCAGAGATACAGCCTTCGTCATTTGCGTCTATCGTTGCGGCCCAGGGGAAAAAAGATGCCCAGCACATAGAGGTCGTGCTACGTGAAAGTCGGCGTATCGTACGTATGGACCATGGCGTGCTGATCACTGAGACAAATCATGGCTTTATTTGTGCGAACTCCGGCGTAGATGAGTCGAATGTTAATGGCGCACGCGAGTTGACCCTACTCCCACAGGATCCTGACCGTTCGGCCCATACCTTGCGCTCGCGCTTGCAAGAGATTGCAGGCCAGGATACAAGCTTTGACATAGCTGTGATTATTTCTGATACCTGGGGTCGTCCCTGGCGCAATGGCCAGGTCAATATGGCCATTGGGGTAGCAGGCATGGAGGCCATTGTTGACTATCGAGGCCAGCACGATCCCTATGGCTACGAATTACAGGCCAGCGTGATTGCGGTGGCCGACGAACTGGCGGCAGCAGCAGAACTGGTGATGGGGAAAATTGATCGCATTCCTGTGGCGCTTATCCGTGGCTATACCTATATACCCAGTGCAGGAGATGCCAAAGCGCTATTGCGTGATCCTGCAACCGACATGTTTCGCTAATATATAAAAGGGAATAGAGCGAAGTGACAATACATTCTGAAACGCGTCCGGCTACCCTACCTTTACGCGCAGGTAGCCTGGCAAAGTTGTTACAGGGGCGACGAAGCGTACGCAAATATCTGCCGCAGTCGGTGCCACGTGAATCCATTGAGCAAATACTTGAAGCAGCTCGTTGGGCGCCATCGCCCCATGGCAGGCAGCCCTGGCGTTTTGTCGTACTAACACGACCAGAGATCAAGGCGCAGTTGGCCGCACACATGGGTCAGACCTGGCGCGCAAATCTGGAAATGGATGGACAGGACGCTGAAATAGTGAATATACGCCTGGAGAAGTCTCGCCAGCGTATTCACAATGCTCCCGTCATTATCATTCCCTGCTTGTATCTGGAAGATCTGGATCACTATCCAGATGCCCAGCGACAAGCCGACGAGGTAACCATGGCTATCCAGAGCCTGGGGGCAGCTATCCAGAATATGCTGCTGATGACCTATGATCTGGGACTGGATAGTGGCTGGATGTGTGCTCCGCTTTTCTGCCCAGAAGTGGTGTGTACAGCGCTCGCTTTAGATACGCGGCTCATCCCCCATGCCTTGATTACAGTGGGATATGCCGCGGCCGATCCACAACGACGCGAACGCCTCCCTTTAAGTGACTTGATAGTTCGTTACGATTGAGTAGAGGTTTTGATGATTGTAGTTCTTGCTGGCGGAGTAGGCGCAGCACGTTTTTTACAAGGACTGGTACAGGTCGTCCCACAAAATCAGCTTACTGTCATTGGTAACACCGGAGATGATCGCGAATTTTATGGTTTGCACGTCTCGCCCGATCTCGATATCGTTACCTATACGCTCGCGGGTGCGGTTGATGAAATACAGGGCTGGGGTATACGCGGCGACACCTATAATACCATGTCACAGTTGACGCACTACGGCAACGATGATTGGTTCATGCTGGGGGATCGTGACCTTGCCACCCATATTCACCGCACATTTCAGCTTAAGCAAGGCAAGACACTTAGTGAAGTCACCGACGATCTACGGCAGAAATTCGGCCTTGACATACGCCTGTTACCTATGACAGATCAGTCAGTGGCCACACATGTACAGACACCCGCCGGGCTATTGCATTTCCAGGAATACATGGTTAAACGTCGCTGTGCTGACGAGGTGCAAGGTGTTATTTTTGTCGGCGCCGACAAAGCTCTGCCTGCACCGGGCGTCCTCGATGCTATCAAAGCCGCCGACGCCGTTCTCCTGGCCCCTAGCAATCCTATTGTCAGCATTGGCAGTATCCTGTCAGTGCCGGGCATCCACGATGCCCTGCATGAAACAAGCGCAATGGTTGTTGCTGTCAGCCCAATCATTGCGGGAGCACCGCTTAAAGGACCTGCCGACAAATTGATGAGTGGGCTGGGTATAGAGGTATCGGCAGTTGGCGTTGTACGTTGTTATCGCGATTTCCTGGATGTCATGGTCATTGATGAGCAGGACGCCCATCTCGCCACTGAAATCGAAGACCTGGGCATACCCACCGTGACAACGAACACCATCATGCGTGATAGCGCTGCAAAGGCGGCCCTGGCCCGTACTGTATTAACAGCCGCAGGCGTGGAAAGCGTTTCCTCATCAGGAGACAAGACATAGAGGTATGCTCGCAAGCATACGGCAAATTGAAACCAGTAATACAAACATAAACGTAAACATAGATGAAATCAAACTACCGGCATCTTGAAATGACCTATACACCATATACGGCGCTCATTCCAGTTAAGGCATTGAGTGAGGTCAAGAGTCGTCTCTCGACCCATCTAACACCAGGGGAGCGCGAAAAACTGGTTCTTGATATGCTTTATCATGAACTCCAGGTGCTGCACGCAAGCAATATGTTTGAGCATATATCGGTGGTTAGTCCCGATGAACGAGTCTTACAAAAGGCGCAGGACTGGGGAGCACAGGCGCTACTTGAAGAGATGCCAGGGCACAATGCGGCCCTCCATGCAGCAGCTCTCCTTGAGCAAGCCGCGGGAACAGCGGCGCTGTTAACAATTGCAGCCGATCTACCACTGCTGCAAACTGGTGACATCCATGCTTTGATCGCGCAGTCAGCCCGCTATCCAGTTGTCCTGGCCCCATCGCGTGAAGGTACGGGCACCAATGCGTTACTTGTACGGCCGCCGTTGGCTCTACCCTACCTTTTCGGTGTCAACAGTCTCCAGCGCTATCAACATGCGGCCCGGGACATGCAATTAAGCAGTACGCTCTATCACAGTATCGGCTTAGCACTCGACATTGATACTATTGACGATCTCGATGATCTCTATGAGCTACAAGTTTTAAGCGGCGAACACACGAAAGACTGGCACCAGACGGTGTGTAGCCCTCTAGTCTAAAAGAAAATCGGTAGGTATGACAAATAAATTATCTGACAATGCACGCAGATTTTTGCAGGAACGACGTTTTGCGGTCCTTGGTACGCTAAATAAAGATGGCTCACCACATCTGACCACAATGTGGTACCTGCTCGAGGGAGATACCATTGTGATGAACACAAAGGTTGGACGTTTGAAGGAACAAAATATCAGGCGCGACCCTCGCATCTCTATTTGTGTTGAGGATGAAGGCTACATCACTATCAGCGGTAGCGTTGAGATCATCGATGATCCCCAGACTGCACAACATGATATCTACCGCCTGGCAGTACGCTATGATGGTGAAGAGGCGGCAAAACGCCAGGTTGCGGAGACGTTCTCACACGAGCAACGCATCACGCTGCATCTGAAGTGTGAGCACATCATCGAAGATCTAAGATAAGCTACTTTTTCTTCTATTGAAGAAAAGTAAACGGTCATTTGACCAACGTTTCTTATACAAAAGGAGAACTACAGTATGGCTGAACGTATTCCAGATCAAGCTCTTGATCTGTTCCAAAAACCTGTTCTTGCCAACATTGCGACGTTAATGCCAGATGGCACACCTCAGGTCACCCCGGTCTGGGTTGACTTTGACGGTACGTATATTCTGATTAACTCCGTCAAAGGCCGCCGCAAAGTGTCAAATATGCAACAGCGTCCTCAAGTCGGCCTTGATATGGTAGATAACGAAAATCCCTTTCACTGGCTCTCGGTTAGAGGACACGTTGTAGAGATTACCGAAGCAGGTGCCAACGACCATGCTGATAAGCTGGCAAAGAAATATATTGGCCAGGACAAATACCCATTTCATCAGCCAGGTGATGTACGTGTGCTCTGCAAAATTCAACCTGAGCGTGTCAATGCCGCCTAAACCTGGTCCTCAACCATAACCTACCCTTGCTATCTGTCATTGAGTACAGGCAAAAACTGGTCAGTCGTTCAATACGATAGACCAGTTTTTTGCTTATAATAGAAGCAAAAAGCATAGATTCAGAGGGAAGGAAACAGGCGTTGGACATAAAAGCATACCTGAAGCGTATTGACTACCAGGGACCTTCGCTGCCTACATACCAAACCCTTGCAGAACTGCAAGAGGCACACCTGCTGGCGGTGCCCTTCGAGAATCTGAATATCTCCCTGGGACGGACAATCAGCCTGGACGAAAAAACACTATTTCACAAGATCGTCACCCAACGGCGCGGGGGGTTCTGTTATGAATTAAATGGCCTCTTCGCCTCTTTATTGCAGGCGCTTGGCTTTCAGGTCAGCATGCTCTCAGCAGGCGTTGCCCACCAGGAAGGAGGCTTTGGACCAGAATTCGATCACATGGCCTTGCTCGTACAACTGGAAGGATCTTGGCTCGTCGATGTCGGTTTTGGTGATTCATTTTGTAGGCCATTGCCTCTGGAGGAATGGGGCGAACACGTCCAGGCCGGTTACAAATATCGGCTACTGCGCAATGGATCATACTGGACACTTCAGCGACGTCCTGACGGTACAACAGATGAAGCCTGGGAAAATCAATATCGCTTCACCCTCC
>WNFM01314416.1_pt1 | contig 17152 bp, 13 predicted proteins | sample 5400271 | NCBI WGS metagenome assembly WNFM01 (sample SAMN13153352, study PRJNA577476) | soil metagenome | isolation source: 60 cm saprolite on Douglas fir-dominated hillslope | place: USA:California | collected 2013-09-17 | reverse complement strand
CTGGCGGTTCATGTCGGTGGCGAACGGTCCCGGGCAGATGGCGTTGCAGGTCACGCCGCTGCCGGCCCACTCGAGCGCCAGCACCCGCGTCAGGCCCACCACACCCGCTTTCGACGAGGCGTAGGGCGCACGCCCCGGCAGCGCAATCACCGAGAGGATGGACCCGATGTTGATGACGCGCCCCCAGCCCCGGGCGACCATCTGCGGGCCGATTGCGCGCGAGCAGAGAAACGGCCCCTTGAGGTTCGTGTCGATGACGGTGTCCCAATCCTCCTCGGACAACTGCGCAATCGTCCCGCGGATGTTCGTGCCGGCGTTGTTGACGAGGATGTCGATCGATCCGCACGCCGCGGTCACCTCCGCGGCGAGCCGCGTCACGTCGGCGGCCACGCAGACGTCCCCCGCGAAGGCGCGCACCGTCCGGCCGGTCGCCGCCGCGATTTCTCCGGCGGTCTCCTGACACGCCTCACGCGATCGCCCGACGAGGGCGACATCGGCTCCCGCCTCCGCGAGCGCCAGCGCCATCGTCCGTCCAAGTCCGCGCGCGCCTCCAGTGACGAGCGCGACCTTGCCATCGAGCCGGAATGAATCGAGTACGGGTTTGTGTGTCATCGGATTCTTAGCTGGAAGCTGGAAGCTGGCAGCTGTTCTAAGGGTGAACGGCGAGCGCTTCCAGCGGCGTCTGGGCGTCGATGAACAGCCAGCAGAGGGCGCCCATGAGATAGATGCCGGACGACACGTAGAAGGTGAGCGTCCAGTTGCCCGGGCTCCACGTGAGGATGTAGCCGACGATCAGCGGCGATAACGCGCCGCCGATGTTGCCCACCATGTTCATGGTGCCGGACACCGTGCCGGAATGCCGGCCGCCGATGTCCATGCAGCCGGCCCAGCAGGCGGGCATGACGAAGTCATTGAAGAAGCCCGCCAGCCCGAGCAGGAACATCGCGCGCACCGGATCGGCCACCTGGACGAACGCGAAGATGGACGCCGACGCGCCGAGGAACCCGACGATGGCGACGATGCGGCGCGCCAGCATCACGCTGCCGAGCGCGCGGGCCACGCGGGGAATGAGTCGCGCGCCCACGAGGCAGCCTATGCCGCCGAGCAGCAAGGGGAGCGACGCCAGCAGCGCGCCGAACTTCACGCTCGTGCCGCGCGCCTCGCGCAGATACGTCGGCAGCCACGTCACGTAGAAATACCAGCCGTACGACAGGAAGGCGTACTGGAGACAGAGCAGCCACACCGAGCGGCTGCGCAGCAGGCGGCGCCAGGGAACGGCCGCGCCGACCGCCGTGGCGGCCGCCGGCGCAAGCAGCGCCAGTTCGGCGGCGTTGATCCCGGGATGCCGGCGCGGATCGTCGCGATAGAACCGATAAAAGGCGATCGACCAGATTACGCCCGGGAGCGCGAAGAGCAGGAACGCGTGCCGCCAGGTCATGAATTCGAGGACGTAGGCGACCAGCAGCGGCGTAAACGCGCCGCTCCAGCGCGCGGAGAACCAGAGCAACCCCTGCACGCGCTCGCGCGCGGCCACGGGTAGCCACGTCGTGAAGATGCGGGTCAGGTTCGGGAAGCACCCCGCCTCACCGGCGCCGAACAGCGCGCGCGTGATGATGAGCGACCACGCGTTCCACACCCAGCCGGTCGCGGCCGTGAAAAACGACCACCACAGGACGACGCGCGTCAGGACGCGCCGCGGCCCGATCCGGTCGCCGAGCCACCCGCCCGGCACCTCGAAGATCGCGTACGCCCAGTTGAACGCCGCAAAGGCCCAGCTCATTTGCACCAGCGAGAGGCCGAGATCGTGGCGGATCGACGGGGCAGCCTGCGCGATACACACCCGATCCAGGTACATGATGACCGCGATGAGCAGCGCGTAGGCTGTCGTCACCGTCCGCAGGCGCGTCGGACGGGCGGAGACCGCCGCGGCGGTATCAGGGATCATGCGGCGCCATACTGTCACAGCTTTGTCGCGCGCCGCCAGCTTTGCATGCAAAAACGGGATAGACTGCGACCCGCCCGTCCATGGAGACGGTCCAAAGGGAGGTCGTCGAGTGTCAGAGCGGACGCCACGGGTGTTCCGATCGAGCGCCTGGTTCGGCAAGCGCGATAAGGACGGGTTCATTCACCGAAGCTGGCTCGGCCGCGGCCTGCCGCGCGACGTCTTCGACGGGCGGCCCGTGATCGGGATCTGCAACACCTGGTCGGAGCTGACGCCGTGCAACGCGCACCTCCGGCAGATCGCCGAGCACGTGAAGCGCGGCGTCTGGGAAGCGGGCGGCCTGCCGTTCGAGTTCCCCGTCATGTCGACGGGGGAGACGAGCATCCGGCCGAGCGCGATGCTGTTCCGCAATCTCGTCGCCATGGACGTCGAGGAGTCGATTCGTGGAAATCCCATCGACGGCGTCGTCCTCCTCTGCGGCTGCGACAAGACGACGCCGTCGCTCGTGATGGGCGCGGCGAGCTGCGACCTTCCGGCGATCGTGGTGTCGGGCGGCGCGATGCTGAACGGCAAGTACCAGGGCGCCGATATCGGCGTCAGCCACGTCTGGAAGTTCAGCGAGGACGTCAAGGCCGGGAAGATGACGGAGCAGGCCTTCATGGACGCGGAGCCGTGCCTGTCGCGCTCCACGGGCGTCTGCATGGTGATGGGGACCGCGTCCACGATGGCGATCCAGATCGACGCGCTCGGCCTGTCGCTGCCGCACAACGCGGAGATCCCCGCGGTCGACTCCCGCCGCTACGCGCTGGCGCACGAGGCCGGCCGCCGGATCGTCGATCTCACGTACGACGACGTCCGGTTGTCGAAGATCCTGACGCGCCAGGCGTTCGAGAACGCGATCCGCGTCAACGGGGCCGTCGGCGGATCGACCAACGCCGTCATACATCTCTTGGCGATGGCCGGCCGCGTGGGCGTGGCGCTGTCGCTCGATGACTGGGATCGGCTCGGGCGGGACGTGCCGACGATCGTGGACCTCATGCCGTCGGGCCGTTTCATGATGGAGGATTTCTACTACGCCGGCGGCCTGCCGCCGGTCATGCGCGCGCTGGCGGAGCGCGGCCTGCTCCACAAGGACGCGCTGACGGTCAACGGCCGGACCGCGTGGGAGAACTGCCACGACGCGCCCACCTTCAACGCCGAGGTGATCCGGCCGTTCGACCGGCCGGTCGTGCCGCACGGCGGAATTGCCGTGCTGCGCGGGAACCTGGCGCCGTCGGGCGCCGTGCTGAAGCCATCGGCCGCGTCGCCGCACCTGCTCAAGCACCGCGGCCGCGCGGTTGTCTTCGAGGACATCGAGCACTACAAGGCCCGCATCCTGGATCCCGCGCTCGACGTCGACGCCGGCTGCGTCCTGGTGCTCAAGAACTGCGGCCCCAAGGGCTATCCCGGGATGGCGGAGGTCGGCAACATGGGCCTGCCGCCCAAGCTGCTGAAGCAAGGCATCACGGACATGGTGCGGATCTCCGACGCCCGGATGAGCGGCACGGCGTACGGCACGGTGGTCCTGCACGTGACGCCGGAAGCGGCGGTCGGCGGACCGCTCGCGCTGGTGCGCGACGGCGACATGATCGCGCTCGACGTCGAGGCGCGCAGCCTGCACCTCGACGTGTCCGAGGAGGAGCTGGCGCGCCGGCGCGCCTCGTGGACGGCGCCCCCGAGCCCGATGTCGGGCGGCTACGTCAAGCTGTACGTCGACCACGTCGCCCAGGCGGATACCGGCGCCGATTTCGACTTTCTGATCGGCTGTCGCGGGCATCAGATCGCCCGCGAGTCGCACTGAAGATGCACGAGCGAGCGACGGCGTAGGGGAGTCCGAGGGGCAAAGCCCCTCGGATAAGACAAGATGCACCAGTTCGACCTGGCCGGCCGGCGGGCCGTGGTGACCGGTGGCGCCCAGGGCATCGGACGCGCCATCGCGGAACGCCTGCTGCGCTCGGGGGCCCGTGTCTCGCTCTGGGACTGCGATCCGGCGGCGCTTGCCGCGGGCGCCGGCGAGCTCGCGGCGCTCGGCGATGTACACACATCGACGGTGGACGTCGTAATAGCCGATCAAGTGGAGGTGGCGGCCGCCGCGACCGTGGACCGGTTGGGCGGGATCGACATTCTGGTCGCGAATGCCGGGATTACCGGGCCGAACGCGCCAACGTGGGAGTATCCGCCGGACGAGTGGCGCCGCGTCCTCGACATCGACCTGACCGGCGTGTTCCTGTGCTGCCGGGCCGTCGTGCCCGTGATGCGCCGCCAGCACTACGGCCGCATCGTGAACATCGCGTCGATCGCCGGGAAGGAAGGGAACCCGAACGCGTCGGCCTACAGCGCGGCGAAGGCCGGCGTGATCGCCCTGACGAAATCGCTCGGGAAGGAACTGGCGGGCGAGAACATCGCGGTGAACTGCATCACGCCGGCGGCGGCGAAGACGCGCATCTTCGAGCAGATGACGCAGCAGCATATCGACTACATGCTGTCGAAGATTCCGCGCACGCGGTTCGTCCGGGTCGAGGAAATCGCCTCGCTCGCGGCGTGGCTGGTGTCTGAGGAAAACTCGTTCGCGACCGGGGCCGTCTACGATATGAGCGGCGGCCGGGCCACTTACTAGGGGTTCTCGGGGTTCTCGGGGTTCTACGGACACACACATGACGACAATGAGAGTGATGCTTGGGGCGATGGTGATGTTCGTGTCGGCTGCTGGCGCCCAGGTGCCAGCCCCGCAGGTCCCAGCGGCCCCGCCCGGAGGCGGGCGCGGCGGCGGACGCGTGAATCCCACCGCGCAGCTGTTCAATGAGGTCTGCGCCGGCTGTCACGGCGCCACCGCCGCGGCCGGGCCGCGCGCCCCGAGCCTGCTCGCGGACAAGTGGACCCACGGCGGCGACGACGAGTCGATCGTGCGGAACATCCGCGACGGCTTCCTCGAAAAGGGCATGCCCCCGTTCAAGGAGGCGCTGACCGACCAGCAGGTCTGGCAGATGGTCGCGTATCTGCGGACGCAGACGGCGAGCCTGAAAGACAAGCCTCAGTACGTGCCCGACCCCGACGGGCAGATCATCACGTCCGAGAAGCAGACGTTCAAGATGGAGATCCTGGCGAGGAACCTCGAGACGCCCTGGGCTCTGGCGTTCCTCCCCGACGGCCGCCTCCTGATCACCGAACGTCCCGGCCGCCTCCGGATCGTTCAGAACGGCAAGCTCCTCCCCGACGCGGTCAAGGGCACTCCAAAGGTCTGGGAAAAACAGGACGGCGGGCTGTTCGACGTCGAAGTGCATCCGCAGTACGCGCGCAACGGCTGGATCTACCTCTCGTACTCCGAGACGCTGCCGGGATATGTTCCGCCGGCGCCTCCGCCGCCGCCCGCCGACACGACGGCGCCGCCGCCGCAGCCGGGCGGCCGCGGGCGTGGCGGCCCTCAAGATCCGCCGTCGATGACCGTCATCGTCCGCGGCAAGATCAGCAAGGACAACGAATGGGTCGAGCAGCAGGTGCTCTTCCGCGCGCCGGCCGCGATCTACAACTCCGCCAACGCGCACTACGGATCGCGCTTCATCTTCGACAAGGACAATCACCTTTTCTTTTCGCTCGGCGAAAAGCAGCAGATGCTCGACGCGCAGGATCTCTCGAAGCCGACCGGCAAGATCCATCGGGTGAATGACGACGGCACGGTGCCGGCGGACAATCCGTTCGTGAAGCAGCCCGGCGCGCTGCCGACGATCTGGAGCTACGGGCACCGCAATCCGCAGGGCCTCGCCTGGGATCCGGTGACCGGCAAGCTGTGGGAATCCGAGCACGGACCGACCGGCGGCGACGAGATCAACATCATCGAGCCGGGCCACAACTACGGGTGGGGCGTCGCCACGATGGGCGTCCAGAACGGCATCACGAAGCGATCGGAGGCCGGAATGGACGACCCGATCGTCTATTACACGCCGACGCTCGCGCCGAGCGGAATCGTGTTTTACACCGGCGACAAGTACCCCGGCTGGAAGAACCAGCTGTTCGTGAGCGCGCTGGCGGGCCAGCAGCTCCGGCGGCTCGAGACGAGCGGCGGGAAGGTGGTGCACCAGGAGGCGGTGTTCAACCAGTTCGGCCGCGTCCACGACGTCATCGTGGGGCCCGATGGCCTCTTGTACGTGACGCTGCAGCTCCCCGGCCAGGTGCTGTCGCAGTCCACGCCAGGCATGGTCGCGCGCCTGGTGCCGGTACAAAAGTGACGACACCCGCACCTGGAGGGGAACGATGAAGGTTTTCACAGTGTCGGTTGTCGTCGCCGGTTTCATGTTCGCGCAGCCGGCGGCGACCAGGCCGCTGCAGATTTATGTCGTCGACACTGAAGGGGGCAAGGCCGACCTCATCGTGTCGCCGACCGGCCAGTCGGCGCTGGTCGACAGCGGCAATCCGGGTGGACGGGACACGGATCGGATCATGGCGGTGCTCGCCGACGCCGGCGTCACGCAGCTCGATTACCTCGTCAGCACGCACTACCACGTCGATCACGTCGGCGGCCTGCAGGAGCTGGCGAAGCGGCTTCCGATCGCGACCTTCGTCGATCACGGCCCGTCCGTGGAAGCGCGCGAGCAGGTGCAGGGCTTCCAGCAAGCGTACGCCGAGCTGTACGGCAAGGCGACGCACATGGTGGCCAAGCCGGGCGACCGGATTCCCATCACCGGCCTCGACTGGCGCGTCGTGACGTCGGCCGGCCAGGTGCTGAAAACCCCGCTGCCCGGCGGCGGCAAGGCCAACCAGGCGTGCGCCCAATTCACGCCGAAGGACATCACCACCGACCCGGAGAACGCCCAGTCGCTGGGAACCGTCCTCACGTTCGGGCAGTTCCGCGCGATCGATCTCGCCGATCTGCTCTGGAACAACGAGCACGACCTGATGTGCCCGGCCAATCCCATCGGTACGGTCGACCTGTACCTCGTGTCGCACCACGGCACGGACCCGTCCGGATCGCCGCAGCTCGTGCACGCCGTGCAGCCGCGCGTCGCGGTCATGCAGAATGGCACGCGCAAGGGAGCGGCCCTCTCGGCGATGACGACAATGCGGTCGTCCCCGGGTCTCGAAGACATCTGGCAGCTGCACTGGTCCTACGGCGCGGGGATGGAGCAGAACAGCGCGGGTGTGTTCATCGCGAACGTCGAAGATGCGGCGACGGTCGCGACCGTGCTGACGGCGCCGCCGCGCGGCGGCGGCCCGGGCAGAGGTCAGGGCGGACCGCCGGCCAGCACGGCGCCGGCAGGACCGCCTCCGTCGGCTCCGGCCGCTGCTCCGGGAGTCCCCGCGTCAGCGGCGGCTGCGCCTCCCCTCGCGCCTGCCGGATCCGGTGCCCAGAGTGGCGGGCGCGGGACGCCGCTCCCCCCTCACACGCCGGCGTACTGGATCAAGATCACGGCGCAGGCCGATGGCTCGTTCACGGTGGCGAACAGCCGGAATGGCTTCAGCAAGACCTACGCGGCGCGCCCACGCGCCCGATAGGGTCGCGCGCCATGAGCCAGACCGGGAATCGGCCACGCGTCGCCGTCGTCCTCGTCGCAGCCGGCGTCGTCGGTCTCGCGGCCGCGATCGCGGGGCAAGGCACCGCCAAGGTGCCCGGAAACATCTGGCCGCCCGCCAAGAAGCAGATGGAGAAGTCCATCGCTCTGTCCCCCGAGGAGGAGATGAAGACCTTCTCCCTGCCGCCGGGGTTTCACGTCGAGCTCGTCGCCTCGGATCCGATGATCGAGTCGCCGATCCTGATGGACTTCGACGCGGACGGCCGGTTGTGGGTCCTGGAGATGTTGACCTTTCTGCCGGATACATCCGGGCGGGACTCGACCGAGCCGCTCAACCGTGTCAGCGTCCTGGAGGACACGGACGGCGACGGCAGGATGGACAGGAAGACGGTGTTCGCCGACAAGCTGGCGATGCCGCGTGCCCTGAAAGTGCTGGAGCACGGCGTGCTGGTGGGAGCGCCGCCCAACCTGTGGCTGATGAAGGACACCGACGGCGACCTCAAGGCCGACACCAAAGACCTGGTCGCCAACAACTACGGGAATCCGAACGGAGGCATCGAGCACAACGCGAACAGCCTGTTCTGGGCGATGGACAACGTGATCTATTCGTCCGAACACGTCTGGGACGTGCGCTGGCGAAACGGCAAGCTCGAACAGTTGCCGGCGCTGAGCCGCGGCCAGTGGCAGATCTCGCAGGATGACGCCGGACGCATCTACCGCAACGTGAACGACTCTCCGCTGTTCGTCGATTACACGCCGTCGCGCTACTTCCTCCGCAATCCCAACGCCGCCAGGACGCGCGGCCTGTACGAGTTGCTGATCGAGCAGACGGACGCGACGGTGTATCCCGTCCGCAACAACCGCGGCGTCAACCGCGGCTACCGCGACCCGTTCTTTCGCGCGGACGACACGTCGACCGTCATTCAAGGCGCAGGCACGCCGACCATCTATCGCGGCGACGCGTACCCCGGCGATCTGCGCGGCAACGCGTTCATCACCGACTCGCCGACCAATCTCGTGCACCGTTTGGTGGTGACCGACGATGGGTCGGGCCGGCTGAAGGCGGAGAACGGCTACGCGCGAGGAGAGTTTCTCGCGTCCTCGGACGAACGATTCCGTCCGGTGAGCCTGTTCGACGGCCCGGACGGCAACCTGTATGTGGTGGACATGTATCGCGGGGTCGTGCAGGCGGGCGGCCTCTGGAGCGGATACCTCACCGACTACATCAAGGCGCACGACCTGGAACTGCCGGTGGGCAAAGGGCGGATCTGGCGCGTCGTCCACGGGAACGCCCCGGCGCGGCGTCCCGCGGCGCCGGCGCTCTCGAAGGCGACGCCAGAGCAGCTGGTGCAGACACTATCGAATCCGAAAGGCTGGTGGCGTGATACGGCGCAGCGGCTCCTGGTCGAGCGTGGGGACACGACCGTCGCGCCGGCGCTGAAGACGCTGGCGGCGAAGGCGCCCGACTGGCGTACGCGACTGCACGCGCTGTGGACGCTGGATGGGCTCGACGCGATCGACGTCGCGTCAGTCCGGAAGGCGTTTGACGACGTCAACGCCGACGTCCGTGCGTCCGCGGTCCGGCTGTCGGAACGGTGGCTGAATGGCGATCAGGCGCTCAGAGCAGCCGTGCTCGTCCTCGTCGACGACAAGAACTGGAACGTGCGGCGGCAGGTGGCCGCGTCGATCGGCGAAATGCCGACATCGGATCGCCTCGCCCCGGCGGTCACGATCCTGACGCGCGAGGGCGCGGATCCGATCATCGTCGATGCCGCGATCAGCAGCTTGAAAGGCATCGAAGCGGACGTGCTGACCAGGGTGATGCAGGTGAAAACCGCCCCGGCGCCGGTGGAGGCCGTGGCGATGCTTGCCGCGGCCGTGGCGAAGAGCGGCGACGTCGCGGCCGTCCAGCAGGCGATTGACGTCATTGCCAACGTATCGAAGCCGGAATGGCAGCGGACGGCGCTCTTGCGGGGCCTGGACGCGGGCCTTCCGCCGCGGGGCGGGGGAGGCGGCCGGCGCGGCGGCGGCGGCGGTGGTCTCCCTGGACTCAGTGCGCCCGGCGGGCGCGTGACGGTGACGCCGGGTCGTGGCGTCGCGTTACCCGGCGAACCCGCCGGATTGACGGCGCTTGCGGCCGGGACTAATGCGATGGCCCTCCTCGCGAAGAGCGTATCGGCGAAGCTGGATTGGCCCGGCCGGCCGGCGCCCGTCGTGACGGCGCCGCCGCTGACGGCGGAGCAGCAGAAGCGTTACGATGCGGGTGCCGAGATCTACAAGAACATCTGCACGGGCTGCCACCAGGAAGATGGTCGGGGCAAGGATAAGCTGGGCGGGAATCTCGTGGACTCGCCGTTTCTGAACGCCGCCGACGCCGCTGGGAGCATTCGGATTCTGGTCGGCGGGAAGGAAGGGTTGATCGGCCTGATGCCACCGCTTGGACCGGCATTGAGCGATGAGCAGATTGCGGCCGCGCTCACTTATGTACGCCGCGCCTGGGGACACACGGGGACGGCGGTGGATCCCCTGAACGTCATGGAGGTGCGAGGCCTCTCGAAAGGCCGCACGAAGCCGTGGACCGATCAGGAGCTGCAGGCCGCCGGTCGTAGTGGCCGTGGCGGTGGCGGACTATGACACTTCGAGGAGGACACATGAGATCTGGTGGATGGTGCATGGCGATCGCTCTGGCGATGCTCGGCGTGTCGGCGACCGCGCAGCAGCCGGCGCAGCCCACGCCGGCGGCGAGCACGACGCAGGGGCCCGCGCCGCTGCGTGTCTATATCCGGGCCGGCCTGAAGTCGCATGGCCCGGGCCAGCACGACTACCCGCAGTATCTGGCCGACTGGAGCAAGGTGCTGACCGAGCGCGGCGCGATCGTCGACGGCTCGCTGCACTTCCCGAACGCCTCGGAGATCGCCAACACGGACGTGATGGTCATGTACAAAGGAGACGCCGGCGGTATGTCTCCCGAGGAGAAGGCGACGCTCGAGGCGTACCTGAAGCGCGGGGGCGGGCTCGTGAGCTTCCATGACACGCTGTGCGGCCCCGATCCGGACTACTACTCGACGATCGTCGGCGGCGCCAAGAAGCACGGGCAGGTGAACTACACGCTCGAGGCGGACATTCCCTACACCATCGTCGACACGTCCAATCCGATCATGCAGGGGATGTCGAACTTCACCATCAAGGACGAGGCGTTCTTCCTGATGACGTGGGCGAAGTCGCCGGCGATCAAAGTGCTCGCGACGGCGACGATGGCGGCGACCCCGAGCGCGAAAGGGCACGAAGGGGAAGTTGTGCCGCAGATTTGGACCTACGAGCGATCGCTCGACGGCGGGCAGCCCTATCGCGCGTTCGTCTGGATGCAGGGGCACAACTACGTCAACTTCGCCGACCCGCGGATTCAGCCGATGCTGCTGCGGGGGATCGCCTGGGCGGGTAAGCGTCCGGTCGACGCGCTGATGACGGTGAAGCCGCAGCGCGGTCGCGGCGGCGCGTAAATCGTGACCGCCGCCTGCGCGTGGTTGGTCCTGACGCTCTCCGTCATGACGCAGACGCCACAGCCGGCTTCGGACGCTGTGACGCGCGGGCGTCAGGCGTTCGCCGTGCAGTGCGCGGCGTGCCATGGACCGGAAGGTCGGGGCGGCGTCGAAGGATCGTCGGACCTCACAAGGTCGCCGATGATCCTCGTGGCTGACGGCGGCAGGCAGCTCACGGATTTCCTGAAAGTGGGCCGTCCCGAACGGCGCATGCCGCCCGTGTCGCTCAGCGACGCCGAGGTGGCGGATCTGTATGCGTTCCTGCGGTCCGTCGCGCCGGCCCCAGGGCGCGGCGGCGGCGGAGGGCGCGCCCCCATCACGGCGGTCGTCGTCGGGGACGCCAGGACGGGCGAGACGCATTTCAACGGCGCCGGCGGGTGCCGCGCATGTCACTCGGCCACCGGCGATTTCAAAGGCATCGGCACGCGACTGACGGCCGCGGCCATCCAGGGGCGCCTCGTGCTGCCGCGCGGCAACGGCGGTTATCCGCCGTCGTTCAATTCGCCGCCCGACCCCCGAGACGCGGCCCGGACGGTGACCGTCACGCTGCCATCGGGCGAGACCAGCTCCGGCACGCTCATGTGGATCACCGACTTCACGGTGACGCTGCGCGACCGATCGGGGACACGCCGCACGTTCGCGCGCGACGGGGACACTCCGAAAGTCGAGGTCAAGGATCCGCTTCAATGGCACCTCGACCACGTGCGCACCTTGACGGACAAGGACATGCACGACCTGACGGCATATCTCGTGACGCTGAAATGAGCCGCACACTCGTGCTCGCGTGCGTGATCGTTCCCGTCCTGTCACTGGTGCTCGTTGCGCAAGGGCCGCTCGATCCATCGTTGCTGCTGAAGCCGCCGACCGACGCCTGGGCGTCGTACCACGGCGACTACACCGGCCGGCACTACAGCCCGCTCGAGCAGGTCAACGCGGCGAATGCGCGCAGCCTGTCGCTCGCCTGGATCTACCGTACGCCCACGAACAACGACGGCGCTGTCCTTGGCGGAACCGCCGCACCAGTTCCACCCGCCGGCCCCGGCGGGGGGCCGCCGGCCTCGACGGCCGGGCCGATCGTCAAGGCGATGCCGCTGATGGTCAATGGCGTCCTGTACTTCTCCGCGCCGAATCACGTCTATGCGGTCGACGCGCGTACCGCCAGGCCGCTCTGGCACTACATGTGGCGGGGCCGCACGGCGATCGGTAATCGCGGCGTCGCCATGCTGGGCGACTCGCTGTTCGTGCTGATGCCCGACAACACCGTGATCGCGCTCGACGCTGGCACCGGCAAGGAGCGCTGGACCAGAAAGTTGACCGGCGACGATGTGTCGAACTGGTCCACGTCCGCGCCGATCGTGATTCGCGATCGCGTGATCGTCGGCATCGGGGGCGACACGCCCGTCGGCAGCACACGCGGGTTCATCGAGGCGCTCGATCCCAAGACGGGCGCGTCGCAGTGGAAGTGGTGGACGACGCCCGGTCCTGGCGAGCCGGGGATCGAGACCTGGCCGAATCCCGAAGCATCTTTGAAGAGCTCCGGCGCGCCCTGGCAGCCGCCGACGTACGACCCCGAGCTGAACCTCCTGTATGTGCCGACCGGCCAGGCGACGCCGACCTACAACGGCAAGAGCCGTGAGGGGGCGAATCTCTATACGTGTTCGATCGTCGCGTTGAATGCGGACACCGGCAGGATGGCGTGGTACTACCAGGTGTCGCCGCACGACACCCACGACTGGGACGCGACGGAGGTCACCATCCTCGTCGACGGCACGATCGGCGGCCAGCCGCGGAAGCTCCTCGCGCAGGCGAACCGCAATGGGTACTTCGTTCTCCTGGATCGCACGAACGGGAAGAGCCTCGTGGTCACGCCGTTTGCCTTGTCCAACTCCTACTTCGGCGTCGACAACGGTTCGCTCGTCCCCAATCCCGCGAAGGAAGGCTCGCCGGGCGGCACGCTCGTCTTCCCGACGTCTGACGGCGCCGTCAACTTTCCCGCCCAGTCGTTCAGCCCCGACACGGGCCTCTTCTATACGAATGCGACGGACGCCTTCAGCGTGTTCTATCTCCAGCCGGACCCGGCCGATCCCACCGGACTGGGCCGCGGGCAGGAATGGCACGGCGGGATGTTCGACTCGCGGCTGATGGCCCTGGACTATCGCACCGGCGAGGTGAAGTGGCAGCACAAGTACCCGCTGAACGGCTGGGGATCGAGCCAGCAGCCCGGCGTCCTTTCAACCGGCGGGGGACTGGTGTTCACGGGGGATCCGTCGGGGAGTCTCATCGCCTTCGACGCCGCGAACGGCAAGATCCTGTGGCACGCGCAGCTCGGGTCGCAGCTCACCAACAGCCCCCAGACCTACATGCTCGACGGACGGCAATACATCACCGTCGCCGCCGGCGACAGCCTGTTCGCCTTCTATCTGCAATAACCCGCCTTCGCCAAGGCGTCGGCGATCGCCAACCGGATCTTCTCCATCAGGAAACGGGCGAAGCCGATTCGGTGACCTCGCCGAACACCGGCCGCGACCAGGAACAGCGCGCCCATGAAATACAGCGGGAGGTTCCAGCTGCCGAACCACTGGACGGAGTACGCCACGATGAGCGGATTGAGCATGGCGGCAAGATTGCCCGTCGAGTTCATCGTCGCGCCGACGACCGCGACGTGGTTGCGTCCGACCTCCATGACCGTGCCCCAGGCGGCGCCGAGCGTAAACATGGTCAGGCCGGTCGCGACGGCGATGAGTGTGGCGGCCACGTACGGCGATGAGGAGGCGGCCGCGGCCAGAAGCGCGAGGCCGGCAATCGAATACGCCCCGACGCCCAGCCCGCAGCGCCCCACGCGCAGCCCGTAGCGCGACACGAGCCGGTCGCTCACCAGTCCGCCCAGCAGATCCCCGGGCACGCTGACGATCAGCGGCAGTCCCGCGAAAATCGCCAGACCCGTCGCGTCGAGCCCGTGCCGCTGCCGCAGATAGGTCGGCAGCCAGGTGATGCAGAAATAAAACATCATGGCGTTCGGCATGTACATGACGCACAGCGCCACGACGCTTCTATTGGCGAGCAGCGTGCGCCAATAGGCGAGTCCGCCCGCGTGGCCGCAGTCCGCGGGACGGTCCGACACGATCAGCCGAAGCTCTTCGGCATTCACGCCGGGATGCTCGGACGGATCGTCGCGAAACCACGTGAGCCACACCGCCGTCCACAGGAGACCGACGCCGCCGAAGCTGACGAAAATCTGTCGCCACGACAGGAAGCGGAGCAGCCAGAGCACCAGTGCCGGCGTCAAGCCGCCGACCAGGTGCGCGCCCGCGAAGAAGATGCCCTGGACCGTCCCGCGCTCGCGCCGCGGAATCCAGCGGGAAAACGTGCGCGCCACGCAAGGCCACGCGCCCGCTTCACCGACCCCGAACAGAAAGCGCACGACGAGCAGGACGGGATAACTGAACGCGGCGCCTGTCGCCGCCGTCAGGCACGACCACCAGAGCACAATCCGCGTCAGCACCGACCGCGTGCCCTTGCGATCCGCCCACCACGCCGTCGGAATCTCGAACAGCGCGTACGCCAGCTGAAAGAGGGTGAACACGTACCCCATCTGGACCGTCGTCAGCCCGAGATCGTGGATGATGCCTGGGGCGAGCGTGCCGATGCACGCCCGATCGAGATACGTGATCATCCCCAGGCCCGAGGCCAGTGCGACGACGCGATAGCGCGTGTGAGTGGGCGCAGGCATTCGACGCACTATACGCGAACGCGTCCGCCGGCCGTGCAGCCGCAACCCGGAACCGGGCTGCGGCTACCCCGGATCTGTCCACGACGTCAGCGGACGACGTTCAGGATGCCGGCGAGCTGGCGGCGCCGCGCCCAGGCGATGGTGATGGATCCGATGAGCAGCAGCATCGCGGGGGCGGGCGTGCCGCCGATAATGAAGAGATGCGTGGCGATGGCGCCGATCATCGTCGGGATGAGGAGCAGTGCGCCAAACGGGGCGAGCGACGGCACGAGCAACGCCAGCGCCCCCGCCACCTCGATCGAGCCGGTCACGTATCGGAACCACTGCCCGGCGCCGATCGCGTCGAACAGCGCCACCTCGACGGGCGCTCCGGTCAGCTTCAATCCCCCCGCGAGCAGGAACATGCCGGCGACGAGCAATTGCGTCGTCCAGAGGGCGATGGTGCCGGCGCGCGAGCGGGAGACGGAAGGCACGGTGGCGGCGGGCGAGTAGGTCGCGAAGAGCGTGGTCATGGGACGGCCTCCTTGTGTGTGTGTGGTGGCGTGGTGTAACGATACATATATGAACTACATACACTGCATCGTCTATCGATAGACGATACAGGCATGAACTGTTGGACGCCGGAAACGCTATCCGGGGTGCGTCCCGAGCTTCTCCAGGAGCGCCCCGAGCTGATGGGCTTCGTTCCGGCTCAGTTTCTTCAGCAGATCGCGCTCCGCCGCCCGTTGCAGGCGCGTCCCCTCTTGACACGCCTTCCGCCCGGCCGGGGTGAGCACCGCCAGCCGCGTGCGCCGATCGCGGGGGTCTGGTTTCCGCTCCACCAGGCCGTCCGCCTCGAGCCGATCGACCAGCTGCGTGACGTTCGATTTCACGCACGAGAGCAGCTCGGCCAGCTGGCCGAGGGGCAGCGACTCACCCGCGTCGGCGACTGCCTTCAGGGCAAACAATTTGGCCAGGGACAGCCCGACGCCGCCGAGCTTCGACTCGATCTCGGCCTGCGCCGCATAGGCGGTGTGCAGCAGCGAGAGGAGCGCCACCGGCCCGGCTTTGCCCTTTCCGTTCATATATGAATGATATACCTCCGGAGCCCATTTGCCAAAGCACCGGCTACTGAGAGAGTGCCCCGTTGCGGCGGCGTGACCGCTCAGGCCGCGGCCGCTGGCGCCACGCCAGCGGTCGTCATGACAGCGACCGTCGTCTTCAGGGCCAGGCGCGCGGCGTCTTCCGGCGACATCTCCGCGGGCACGCGGCCGAGGGGCTCCGGACTGACGCCGTCCGCGTAGCCGATGTTCTTCAACGCGTGGAAGAAGCCCGTGAGATCGATGATCCCTTCGCCGGGCATCAGCCGCTGGTTGTCGCGCACGTCCGCGGGCGGCGTCTCCTTCGCGTCGGACACGTGGAGGTGGACGATGCGCGACTTGTCCGCGGCGAGGATGTCGGCCACCGTGCTGCCCGAGTGATGCCAGTGCCAGGCGTCCAGGATGACGCCGACGTTGGGGCCGCAGTCCTTCGCGAGCGCGAGGGCGTCGGGCATGTTCCAGATGAAGGGAGCGGCCGGAGGACCGCCGGCGCGCCCCTGGCGGAAGTACAACGGGCCGAGGAACTCGAGCCCGAGGCGAATCTGCGATCGCTGGAGCACCTCCGCGACCGCCGCGAGACGGTCTTTCGCGATCGCGCGCTGTTCCTGCCGGTCCAGGGTCGTCGAAGCCGGCAGGACCACCATCATCTTCTGGCAGCCGATCCCCGCAGTGAACCCGGCATCATCGGCGAGCGGCTTCAGCGCCTCCTGGAAGGCGGCCTGCTCGCCGCCGAAGGGCAGCGGGCGCGCCATCGGCAGGTTCGCGATAGTCGGCTTGATCTTCAACTCCGCGAGCAGGGCCCGTGTCGCGTCACGCCCCGCGCTCTTCGCCGGCCCGAGATCCCAGTCGACGCCGCCGTAGCCAGTGGCGGCCGCGAGGCGGATCTTGTCGGCGCCGCTGACGCCGCGCGTGAGCGAACCGTTCAGCGAGACGAACCAGCCGTCCGCGGCGGCCGCCGGCCGTGCGACCGCCAGAAGCGCTCCGGCGCATGCCGCACGCTCCAGGAACGCCCGCCGTGTCAGTGCTGTCATGCCATCTCCTTCGAACGTCGCGCCTCGCCCCTCGCGGATCACGCCTGGCTACAAACTACCTCAAAAAGCGAGCGAGCACCGCGAGCGAGCCACGCAAACGGAGCGCGCCGGCGAAGCGGCGCGCGAGAGAGCGTGTCGGGGAGTTCGAGGGGCGAAGCCCCTCGGACGAAACTAGAACGTCAATCGCGCGGCGAGCTGGATCTGGCGCGGCGGGAACGCCGCGAGCGATCGGCCGAACGTGGCGCGGTCGACGAAGCTGTCGGGGAGCTGATAGTTCGTCCGGTTCAG
>WNFM01343178.1_pt2 | contig 17156 bp, 17 predicted proteins | sample 5400271 | NCBI WGS metagenome assembly WNFM01 (sample SAMN13153352, study PRJNA577476) | soil metagenome | isolation source: 60 cm saprolite on Douglas fir-dominated hillslope | place: USA:California | collected 2013-09-17 | reverse complement strand
GAGCGCCTCGACGCGCCGCACGATCATCAGCAAGTCGTCCTGGCCTTCGAGGGCGAATACCGCATCGACAAGATCGTGGCGCGCGCCCTGCTCGCGCAGCTGTACCTTTAAGCGATCGGCGAAGAAGGAAAGTAAATTAACGCACTTGGCGTCGACTTTCTGGCCATTCCACACAACTATGCCCTGCCCGATAAAGAATGTTTTCTTTCCAGCGTCACGGATAACTTTCGCCAGCGAGCCTAATCTTTTCGACACATGAACATTGAAAATGGGTATGAGATTTAATCGAATTTTATTTTCAACTAAGAGCCTGATCACCCCCAAAGCGGCCCGCCGCAATGCATACGGATCTTTCGAGCCAGTTGGCTGCTCGTCGACTACCCAAAATCCGACAAGAGTGTCGATCTTATCGGCGAGTGCGACAGCGACGGAAACAGGGTCGGCAGGAACGAGATCGTCAGGACCTTTTGGCTTATAGTGGTCCTCGCAGGCGTGGGCGACCGCTTCGTCCTCCCCCTGCGCCTCGGCATAATAGCGGCCCATCAGCCCCTGCAATTCGGGAAATTCGCCGACCAATTCTGTAAGAAGATCGGCCTTGCATAATTGCGCAGCTCGCTCGGCCGTCGCCACATCTGCTCCAACGATATTTGCGAGCTGGCCCGCGAGAGCTGTAATGCGCGAAATGCGCTCGGCTTGCGTGTCGAGCCTCTCGTGGAACACGATCTGCTCGAACTTTGGCAGCCGGTCTTCCAGTCGGGTTTTCAGGTCGGTCTCATAGAAGAACTTTGCGTCCGACAGCCGCGCGCGAATGACGCGTTCATTGCCAGCGACAATCGCCTTGCCACCGTCGGTCGCTTCCTCATTGGCGACAAGGACGAATTTGTTGATGAGCTTTGCCGTCTGCGGATCGCGCAAGACAAAGCATTTCTGATTGTTGCGGATGGTGGCGCGGATCACCTCATCGGGGATCGACAGGAATGCCTGGTCGAAAGTGCCCATCAACGTGACCGGCCATTCGACCAAGCCCGCGACTTCGGTGAGGAGAGTTTCGTCTTCCACCAGTTCAAAACCTTGTGCAAAGGCGAGGTTCTTCGCGTCGGCGAGGATGATGTCCGCGCGCCGCGCAGCATCGAGCACGACCTTGGCTTTCTCGAGCTTGGCGACGTAGTCATCGAAACGGCGCACCTTGATCGGATCGGGCGCCATGAAGCGGTGGCCGCGCGTTTCGTCGCCGCCCCTGATGCCGTCGATGTCGAGCGGCACGACGACCGGCTCTTCAGTTTCCGGGCCAAACGTCGCAACAATGGAATGAAGTGGGCGCACCCACGACAAAGAGCCTGGCGTCGCCGAACGCGCACCCCAGCGCATGGATTTCGGCCAAGGGAACGTTGCGATTGTCGTGTGTAATACATCCTTGATGACGTCGACTGCGTCCCTACCCGGCTTGTCGATTAGCGCAACGTAGAAATCGCCTTTCTTGTCGGGCTGTACCTTCGCTTCGCTGATCGACTTCAGTCCGGCGGCCCTCAGGAAGCCGGCGATGGCGCCCTCGGGCGCGCCAACGCGTGGGCCTTTCTTTTCTTCCTTGATGTCGGGCTGACGTGCGGGAATGCCATACACCGACAACGCAAGCCGGCGTGGCGTGGCAAATGCCTTGGCGCCTTCGTAGGCGAGGCCTGCCTCGACCAGCCGGTCCGTCACCAGCTTGCGCAAATCCTCAGCCGCGCGCGTCTGCATGCGCGCAGGGATTTCCTCGGATAGGAATTCGAGCAGAAGATCGGGCATATCGGCCGGAATATGAAAAAATCGCGTCGAGTGAGGTCTGCCTAGCAAGGCAGCATGCGGCTGTCACCCTTGCCGCGCAGGCTTTACCAGCCTCCACCTCCGCCGCCGCCGCCACCACCTCCGGAGCCGCCACCGCCGCCGGAAAAACCAGACGACCCAGACGAGGCCGGCACGGCGCTGGCAAGGGCGCCGCTGATGCCCGCCACCGAAGACGATACTGCGTTCCCGAAATTGCTTCCCGACCAGCCGCCACCCGAGCTCCAACCCGGCTGGTAGGCGCTCATCGGATCTGCTTGTCCGGGATGAGCGCGTCGCAGCGCCGCGGCAAAGGCATCAGACCAGGGCTTTTCCACGTCGAGGGCGACCGCATAGGGCAGCAACGCCTCGAAGCGATCCGACGTGATCTCCGGCGCACCCATGTTGAGGCGACCGGATTCCGCCGTCTCGAGATACAGCCGGAAACCCTTGAGCTGGTCCATGATCGGGCGGCCGAGCGCTGTCGGCGCGCGCATCAGGTAAAAGAACAAGCCATTGATCGTCGTAAATGCGGTCACCAGCGCGAAGGCGAACGGATAGTTCTCGATGTACGACCACAACACCGGTAGCGCGTCCTTGAGGTTATTCGGCGACACCACCTGCAAGATCGACGTCGAGATGGAAATGAACACTGCAAAAAACGCCAACGACATGATGCCGCGCACCAAGGTGGCGAACTTGGCGTCGGTTAAAAAGATTTGCAGAATCTGCACGCCAAATACGCCGGCGACAAAGCCAGCAATGCCAAGCCCGAACAGGATCGAAATGTCCTGGTCTTGCAGGCCACCGAACGCAATGACGCCAATGACGACCGCGACCGTCATCGCCAGCCCCGCGATGACGTAACCAAGATTGCGGCGAAAGAAACGGTTGCGGTTTTCCGACTCAATGCTCTTTGTAAAGTTGTCGCCGGCCTTGGCCACAGCGTAGCTGTGGGCGCTGCTGATCGTGGCAGCGCCGCCCTCATCATTGACCCACGTGAGAACCGCGCCCTCACCTGCCGGCAACGAATTGAACCCACCGGGCGGATTCTTGCCGGTCGACTTCAAGGTCAACGTGCCGGCACGATCGTCGAACCGCAAAAGCCCCTTGACCGCGAGAGACAAGGCGGCCGCCGTAAACGCTCGCCATTTCTCGCGGCCGAAGCCCCAATCGCGAATGTAGTTGGCCAGCGCAGGCGATATTCCCGCAGGCGGCTGAAACAGGGGAATGATGGTGCTGCCTTTGGGATCGCGTCCGACGGCGGCCCATGCCGCAAGATAGAAGCCGAGTACAAAGACCAGACCGAAGCCGCCGAAAATCCAGCGCCGGTTATCGAAAATCTCGTACCACAGTAGGGCGTTCTGACTTGGCGGGTCGACAGCGTCCGCGGGAACTTCGGCAACAACCGTCAGGCCTTCGCCGGGCGCCAGGCGGCGCGTGGTCTGGACGCTGAGCGTTCCGAGAGCGCCAAGGCTGCCTCGCCAATCGGTGCCGCGCGCGCCGACACGGCCGGTAAAGGCGGTCCAGCGCAGGGGTTCTCCTCCCGCGACGAAATGCAAATTGTAAGAGGCCGACAAAATCGGGAAGCGCCAGAAATTGCCCGTGACATTCCAGTTGAGTTCCGGCTTACCATCGAACCAGCGAACTTGCCGGCCGGTCTTGTAGCGAAAGACGTAGGTATGTTCGCCGTACGGGACAATCGTGTCCTTATCGCCGGCGTAAATGCGGACGATGCCGTGCTGGCGCGTGGTGGAATACGTTTCCGGCCTGCCGTCACGTTCGACACCCAGCAGACCGAAATCGACTTCGCGCAAGGTGCCGCCGGCATCCCGGAAAGTCAGTGGAAAGTCGCGGTAGATACCGTGCCTGATCTCGCGCCCTTCTGCCTGCACGCGAACAGTCTCTACGACATACATCTCACCGTTCCTGGCAAGATGGACATCGGAATCAAATGACTGGATGACCTCGGCCGCAAACGCATGGCCCGAAATGGCCAATAGGCCCAGCGCAAAGAGGGGCACCATCGTCCGTGCCAGTGTCCGGCGCGGTCGAGCGAGCGCTGCCGGACGATCGCTCGTCACGCAGGAGGGCCCGGCTGCAGGCTAACCTGCGGCACAGCGCGGTCGCCGTCCGAAGCCTCGAAATATTGGCGCTGTCCGAAGCCAAAAAGTCCGGCGATAAGATTGCTCGGGAAGGACTGTGCCAGCACATTCTGATTGCGTACCGTCCCGTTGTAGTAACGGCGCGCCATCTGAAGTTCCGTTTCCAGCTGACTCAGTTGCTGCTGAAGATCGAGGAAATTGCTGCTTGCCTTGAGATCGGGATAGTTTTCCGCCAGTGCGACGAGTTTGCCGAGCGCAAGCGACAGAGCACCTTCCGCTTGCGCGCGGCTCGCAACATCATTGTCAGGCAGCGCGCGCGCCGCTCCGCGCAATCGCGTCACTTCATCGAGAACGGAGCGCTCGTGTCCGGCGTAGCCTTTGACCACTTCCACCAAATTTGGAACCAGGTCCGAGCGCCGTTTGAGCTGAACGTCGATGCCGCTCCAGGCCTCGTTCGCCATCTGCCGTGTGCGCACCAGGCTATTGAAGGCAATGATCGCATACAGAAGAACGGCTGCGGCGATGGCTAGAATGACCCAGAGCAGCATGGCCTTTGGGCGCCCCCACGCCAGATGATTCGATTATAGCACGTCGACCAAGATCGGCTCGCGGCCGGCGATTTCCGGATCGTTCATGCCGTACCCCCGCCGTCCGTTGCGAGCCAGGCCGCGCCGCAGGCCTTCGCCAATTCGCGCACGCGCAGAATGTAGCTCTGGCGCTCGGTAATGGAGATGACGCCGCGCGCGTCCAGAAGATTGAACACGTGACTCGCCTTGATGCATTGGTCGTATGCCGGCAATGCCATCAGGTGGCGCTCCTTTTTGCCATTTTCCCAGCCGGCGGCGAGATATTTCTGGCAAGCGGCTTCCGCCATTTTAAATTGCTCGAACAGCATCGTTGTGTCGGCGAATTCAAAATTGTGCCGCGAATATTCCTGCTCGGCCTGCAGAAACACGTCACCATAGGTGACTTTCTTGTCGTCAGTTCTGCCGTTGAAGTTGAGATTGTAAACGTTGTCGACGCCTTGCACGTACATCGCGAGACGCTCGAGCCCGTAAGTGAGTTCGCCGGCAACCGGCGCGCATTCGAATCCTGCGACCTGCTGGAAATAAGTGAACTGCGAGACCTCCATGCCATCGCACCAGCATTCCCACCCAAGTCCCCAGGCGCCAAGTGTCGGGCTCTCCCAATCGTCCTCAACAAAGCGAATGTCGTGGATCTTGGGATCGATCCCGATGGCCTTGAGCGAATTGAGATAGAGATCCTGGATGTCCGCTGGCGACGGCTTCAGAATGACCTGGAATTGGTAATAGTGCTGTAGCCGGTTTGGGTTCTCGCCGTAACGCCCATCCTTCGGGCGGCGCGAGGGCTGCACGTAAGCGGCATTCCAGGGCTTCGGTCCGAGCGCGCGCAAGGTCGTGGCTGGATGAAAGGTGCCCGCCCCTACTTCCATGTCGTAAGGCTGCAAGATAACGCAGCCCCAATTTGCCCAGTATTGCTGCAGCGCAAGGATGAGACCCTGGAATGACCGCGACGGGTCCAGGTCGCCTTGATGCGCGCGCTCGCTGGCACGAAGGTTGGCTTCAGCCATCGGATGGATACTGATTCTTAAGCACGGGAATAGATTCGACCCTAGTGGCGGCCCAATTGAGGGTCAAGTCGCGGGCAATTTACGCGTTGTTGAATACGCGCTGTTACCCACCAAAGGAACAAGAAGGGACGTGGGGATACAGCAATGCTCGCTTTTCAGCTCATTGGTTGGGTGCTGATCGCGCTGTTCTTCGGCGCCATGATCGGCTGTCATCAGCGGCCGGTCAAACGCTAACGATCGAGCGGCCGATCACCAACTTGGTAAATTTTTTAAAGCCGATATTCGCCGGTCGCCGGATCACGGCGTAATGTCGGGCGACGCTCCGCGTCGGTAATTTTCGCCTTCACCCGCCGCGCCTGCTCAAGCTCTTCGTTGATCCGGCGCGCTTCCTTGACCGCCCAATGCACGATCATGGCGCCGCCCATTGCGGCGAGCGACCACTTTACGAGCGGTGACAGCAGAAATGTCGGCATAGGCAGCTCCGATCCGGTAGCACAGGTAAAGCGTCGTTTGCGAACGCGGCATTTTCGGGGCACGGCCCACAACTGCGGCATCGCGTCCCGGCTGGTCGAAATATCGACAAATAAGCTAGCCTCATCTGGGGTTATTTCAATAGAGGCACCGCAACGGCCAGCACGGTGGAATGACCGACCGGTCCATGGAGGAACTATGAGCAGCGCTATAAAGGCCCGTTGGGCCCTATCGGCCTTAATCGCCGCGACGTTGGCGCTGTGGTCTGGCGGCTGTGGCGCGGCAGACACGTGGCCGATTCGTCCGGTGCGGTTCATCGTGACCCTTGGGCCGGGCAGCGGCGTCGATATCGGCGCGCGGCTAATTGCCGACAAGCTATCGGCGCGCTGGGGCCAGCCGGTTGTGGTGGAAAATCGCCCCGGCGGGGATGGCATCCTCGCCATTACCAGTTTTCTCAGCGCGCATGACGACCATATCTTGCTGGTTTCGCCGGTAAGCTCATTCACCGCGCATCCCTATTTCCACGACAAGCTTCCGTACGAGCAGCGCGACCTCATTCCAATCGCGCGCATCTCCAAGACCGTGGTCGCGGTCAGCGTGCCGACATCGCTGAACGTCAATTCCCTGAAAGAATTGGAAGCGCTGGCGCGTGCGAAGCCTGGCCAACTGAACTGGACCACAGCGACAGGCTTCACGGACTTCGTGTTTGCTGGGTATCTGCACACGGTCGGCCTCAACATGGCGAAAGTGCCATACAAAAATCCTGCCGGCGCCGTCACCGACCTGGCATCTGGCGTCATCCAGGTCTACATGCCGGCTTACGCGATCGTGCGCCCGCAAGTCGAAGCAGGAACGGTGAAGGTGCTCGCTGTTACAAATCACGAACGCGCGCCCGCCATTCCCGACGTACCGACCGCAGTCGAGGCAGGTTACCCTTCGCTCGAATTCGACGGATTGGTTGGGCTATTTGGACCGCCGGGAATTACCGACGAGGTGCGCAACAAAATCGCCGACGATATCCGCACCGTTGCGTCCGATCCTGAGATTGTGAAGAGGTTGACCGCGACCGGGCAAATCGTCAGCCCCGGAAACGCCACCGAGTTCGCCGCCTCAATTGAGCAGCAACGAGCGCAAGTCGCGGCGGTTGCGAAATTGTTCGGCAATAAGCCGATCCAATAAGTAATAAACGCTCGGGCCGCTTGCTATAATCCGTAGCGGCCCCACAACGCGCGTATCTCCAGCGCCGAAATGAAATCATCGGCAAGACCTGGCTGACTTCCGAGCGCATCGATGAGATTGACGCCGGCCAATCGGCGGCCGAACAACGAGCGCTCGGCAGAAATGAGTGGCATATGCACCTTCTCACCATAGCGTTCGCGCAACGTCGACCGTAGATCGCCAATGCGATCCGCAAGCCCGAGTTCGGTCGCTTTCTGCGCCGCCCAGAATTCACCCGAGAACAGCATCTTGTCGGAGCCGTTCAGCCGAGAGCCGCGACGGTCTTTCACCAACGCGATGAAGTGTTCGTGGATGTCCTGCTGGATCGCTTTGATCCGTTTTACATCGTCTGGCTTCTCCGGCAGGAACGGATCCAGCATCGCTTTGCGGTCGCCGGAGGTGTAAAGCCGGCGCTCAATCCCGACCTTCTCCATAAGCTCGTGAAAGCCGAAGGAAGCGCCTACGACGCCGACCGATCCGACGATCGAGAAATCGTTGCAGATGATTTCGTCGGCGGCGCAAGCGAGCATGTAGCCACCAGACGCACCGACATCTTCCACGAACGCGAGGACCGGGAGTTTCTTTTCCTCGGCTAGTTGCCGAATGCGCCGAAAAATTAGATGCGATTGCGAGGGCGAGCCGCCAGGTGAGTTGATGACCAGGGCTACCGCGCGCGCACGCGGTGTGTCGAAAGCCCGCTCCAGCGATCGGGCGATCGTGGACAGCAGCAGCCCCGGCCGCAGCGGGCTGACGACCCCGATGACACCGGCAATGCGCACGACAGGCACAACAGGGATGTCAGGGCGAAACCGCCGCGGAACCAGGCGGGCGAATAAATTGACGACGGATTTACCGAGATTCGATTGGGAAGAGTTCACGGAATTGGCCATTCCACCCAGATAGGGAGCCAGTACCCCCTAAGTCAAAGCCTGGTCGATACCCAGAAGCTATAAGTAACCCAATATCGCATCGCATCAAATTTTGGCGATTTGCACCGAAAGTACCCAATGTTGCCTATTTTTTAACTTTGGAATGCTTTTTGCAATGCAGTAGGCGCCACCCTCGAGTGGTTCTTTTGATGAGGCGGATCGATGGATCCTAAAATCGCACTCCTGTTCCTGTTGATCGGCGCCGTTATTGTACTTTCTCATCTCAGCGATGAGAATTTAGGCCGCATGCGCCGCCAAATCGCCGAAAGGCGCTGGCGCGAATTTGTGCCGCGGCGGCGTAGAGCTTAGGCACATCAGCCTTAGCGCTCACGCGTCCGCAATGTTGAGCGTTTTCCCCTCGCGTAACACCGCTTCAGCTGCCGCCGTCGGCTGGCCGTGTTTATCATTAAGTGTAAGAGCAGGATAAGCGGTCTGCGGACCGTTGTCGGATTTTATCGCCCGTACGAGCACGCGAATCGCCGGTGCGCCTTCACGTGGGAGCACCGGCAGCACGGCGATACTGCCGAACGCGGCAAGCAGCGCGTCGACGACCTCGTCCAGTCCGTCCGCGCGCCAAATCAGGGTCAATACGCCGTGCGGCTTTAACAGCCACGCGGCTGTGCCGATCCAGCGCGCCAAAAGTCCGGGCGAACCTAAGTGCGCGAGCTGTCGGCGGGGATCGGGCGAGACATTCTGGCGCCGCGCATCGTGAAAGGGCGGGTTCATCAACACGCGATCAATGCTGCCAGCCGAGAGCCCGGCGGCTTTGAGTGCCTCAATATTTTCGGCATTGAGCGCAAGTGCACTGGTGCGGCCATCCAACCCATTGCGTTGCGCATTTCCTGCCGCAAGTGCGCATAATTCTGCGTCAATTTCGATCAGTGTCACTTTCAATTCGGGAACACGCACAGCGAGCGCAAGGCCGGCGGCGCCAACTCCAGAGCCGAGATCGACCGCACGTTCGCCGGCGCGTGCCGCGGTCGCCGCGGCCAACAGGATCGCATCATGTCCGACGCGATGCCCACGCAACGGCTGGCGTACGCGAAGCCTGCCGCCGAGGATCGCGTCTTCGCTGAAATCGCTATCAGCTCCCATCGGGACGCAGCTCATGGCCGAGTCCGGCGTCTTCCAGAAGCTGCCGCGCTCGCAATTCATGGCCCTCCACCACGAGCACCCGGCGCGGCAAGACGCCGAGCGAGCCTTCCAGCACGCTCATATTCTGGTCGAACACCAGCGGGCGAATACCGGCGCTCTCGAGTAACGCCACCACCGCCGAGACCAAGACCGCATCGTTGGTACGAATAAGTTCGCGCATGGCCTTATGCCCAGGCTAGATCGCTGGAATAGCGGGCGGCGGCGGGTGTTATTCTGGTCGCCACTTGCGATCCCTTTGTCAATGCGGCCGCGTCAAATTGCGGTGATACGACAATCTACCGCACTTGCCGCATTAACATAGCGTTTCTATGCTTGCGTTTTCTCAGTGCGGGAGATCAGTTTTGGCCGTCGTCCTTCCATTTGAAAGTCCGAACGCCGCCTCGCTCAATCGTCTCGCCGATCTGGTGGCACCGGACATGGAGCGCGTCAACTTGACGATCCTGGCGCGTACTGGCTCCGAAGTCGCCATGATCCCCGAGGTTGCCAATCACCTCATCGCTTCTGGCGGCAAACGGCTGCGCCCGATGCTTACTTTGGCGATGGCCCGGCTCGCGGGTTATTCAGGCGACGGGCATATTAAGCTCGCGGCGGCCGTGGAATTCATGCACACCGCCACGCTTTTGCACGACGATGTCGTCGATGAAAGCGACATGCGCCGCGGCAAAGTTGCCGCACGCATGCTGTGGGGCAATGAGGCCAGCGTGTTGGTCGGCGACTTCCTCCTCGGTCAGGCATTCAAGATGATGGTCGAGGTCGGCAACCTGCATTCCCTCGACATCCTGTCGTCTGCAGCTGCCGTGATCGCCGAAGGCGAAGTGATGCAGCTCGGCACTGCCAAGAACACAGCCACAAACGAGGATGAGTATCTGGCGGTCATTCGCGCCAAAACTGCAGAATTGTTCGCAGCCGCTTGCGAAGTAGGACCCGCATTGGCTGCAAAGGAGAAAGCTGAGCTTGCAGCCTGCCGATCGTTCGGCATGAACCTCGGGGTTGCATTCCAGCTGATCGACGACGCTCTCGACTACGGCGGAAAATCCGCCAAACTCGGCAAGAACGTTGGCGACGATTTCCGCGAGGGCAAAATCACTCTTCCAGTCGTCTTGTCATTCCGGCGCGGTACTGAAATCGAACGCGCATTTTGGAATCGAACGCTCGCTGACGCCGAAGTCCGCGAGGGCGATCTAGATCAGGCTATTACCTTGATGGCCAAGCATCATGCCATCGAAGATACGGTCGGCCGAGCCCGTCACTATGGCGCAATCGCTACCGATGCACTGGCACTCGTGCCCGCGTCGGAGATGAAATCCGCATTGGAAGAAGCGGTCGCGTTCTGCATTGGCCGCGCGCACTAGGGCGCATATCAGTTATTTTGGTGCGCCGAATAGCCCGTCGCGGGATCGCGGAGCAACTGAAAGCGAATGTTCGGATCGGGGTCCTGACCTACGTATTTGCCATAGGCATACACCGGCGGAGCGCGCCGTTAGGTTGAGGTTCCGGTTGGCCCGGAAGTAAAAAGCGCCATGAAAATTCCTGCGGCTTGTCCATGCAGCGGGACTGAGCCATATGTTTGGCGCGCGCCAAAGCCGGAGCGGCAGCAATTACACTCAGCGCAACGATCGAAGGCAAAATCAATCGATACTTCATGGTTCGCTCCATCGCGTGCTCGCGCCCTTTCGGAGTTTTTTGCATGCGGATAACGGTTGCGCGTGAACCCGGCAAATTCAAGGTCCGCCAGTCCCCGAACCGAGCGTTGTCGGCTGCACCCACCAATTTTTGTGCTCTTTCACAAGCCGTTGCGATGCCGCCGTAGCTTCGCCACGAGAGCCGAAGAGCGCAAAACATGTCGGACCAGATCCCGACATGCGCGCGAGCTTAACACCGGGCAAAGTGCGTAGAGCGGTAAGTACCTCCGCAATGACCGGCTCACAAGCGGTTGCAGCGGAAGTGAGATCATTGCCGTGTCGCTCCAGAAATTCGATCAACGAATCGATTTCATGTGGCACAATGGCAATATCGCTGCCACGTTCACCGCTTTTGAACTTTTCAAACACATCTCGCGTCGCCAATGGCACGCCCGGATTGACGAGCACTGCCGGAAGCTCTGGCAAATCGACAGGACCAGACAGCAACTCGCCAATTCCGCGCATAACGCGCGGGCGCGGATCAAGGCAGACGGGGACATCGGCACCGACCGCGCGTGCCGCCAGGAAGAGGCGTGGGTCGTCGAGGGCCAGACCGTTGGTGCGAGCAATAAGTCGCAAGGCTGCCGCCGCGTCAGCCGAGCCGCCCCCGAGGCCCGCCGCCACGGGCACATTCTTCTCAAGCCGAAAATGCCCAGCTTTGACACCAGCGATGCGTCCGCGAACCGCTGCAACCGCTTTGCAAACCAAATTATCGACGGCCGATCCCGTCTTGCTGGCAAAGGGGCCGGTAATCTCGAGTCCATCCTGAGAGGCTCGCAGCGTCAGCGTGTCCGCTACATCGGCGAATACGACCAGGCTTTCGAGCTCGTGATAGCCGTCAGCGCGGCGGCCGATCACCCGCAATGTCAGATTGATCTTGGCGGAAGCCTTTTCGACCAGCGTCGCGCTCACGCAATAAACCTATCGTTCGCGCCGCAGTTAGCCGCCGTCGCCGCTCTTCTTGCCCGCTTTCGCCTGCGACGATGTCTCCTCGGGCAGCCCTGACTTGATCTTCTCCTCGATCTTGGGAAGGTCCTCGGGATCGGGCTTGAGATCGCGCGCATGTGCCCATTGAAATTTGGCCTCCAGCACGCGGCCGACTCGCCAATAGGCGTCGCCGAGGTGATCATTGATGGTCGGATCTTCCGGCTTTAATTCGATGGCGCGTTCAAGCTGCTTGGTCGCTTCGTCGTAATTGCCAAGTCGGAAATATGCCCAACCGAGCGAGTCCACGATGTAGCCGTCGTCCGGACGCTGCTGCACGGCTTTCTTGATCATGTCCATGCCTTCGTCCAGGTTGATCCCCTGATCGATCCAGGAATAGCCAAGATAATTGAGCACATGCGGCTGATCGGGATACAGCTCGAGCGCCTTCTTGAGATCTGCTTCAGCCTTTGGCCACTGCTTTGATCGCTCATAGCAGATGCCACGGAAATAGTAGCCGACCCAATTGGACTTTTCCGGATTGGGGACAGCGGCGATCCCCTTGGAGTAGACGTTGGCGCATTCGGCAAACTTTTTGTGCCCGCGCAAGACGTTGCCAAGCGCCATAATTGCTTCCTGGTCGTCCTGGTGCTGTTTGATCAGCCCCTCAAGGTGCTTCTGGGCTTCGTCGGCGCGGTCAAGGCTATCGAGATTAGCAGCCATCTGGATGGCGGCATTACGGTGCAGCGGCGAATTCGCGGGCACGCGCTCATAGACTTTGATCGCCAGCTCGGGCTTCTTCAGCGACTCATAAAGATCGGCGAGCGAGAGCAGCGCCAGCGGATGCGTCGGCGCCAAAAATAGCGAGAGCTGGAGATAGACCAGGCCGAGGTCTTCACCACCGCGGCGGCCGAGCGAGGCGCCGAGGCCGTAGAGCGCTTCAGCGGCACCCAATTGCGCATTCGAAACAAGCGGCGGCAATTTTTCGCCGGCCTTTAGTTTATCCATCGCCTCGACCACAAGCGGATGGCGCGGCAAAGCCTTGTCGAAGGTCTCAAAAACCACGAGCGCTTCTTTTGGCGAACGATTGCGCGATATCCAGCTGCCATAGGCTTCGACCACGCGCAGCGCAGTGGCGTCGAGCTTGTAGGCGTGCTCCAGACGTTTACCGGCTTCCTTCTCGTTGCCGGAAATGTCGTAGATCAGGCCGGCGTGCAGCTCCTTGAAGATCGCGTACCACTCTGGGCCGGCGAGGTGGTCGATGGCTCCGACGGCTCCTTTGGCATCATTGGTACCGTACGCAGCCCAAGCCGAGAGCAATGTTGCCGTGAGATCTGTAATCGGTCCGCGGATCGATTGCGCCAAGTCGCGACGTGCCGCAGGATACTGCTTGCGCTTGATTTCGCCTACGCCGAGCACCAGCCGGGCGACGCGGTCGTTCTTGTCGGCCTGAGAAACACGTTCGGCGAATTTCACGGCTTCGTCGACGTCGCCATCAACCAAAAATGACAAGAAGGCCCGATCGAGCAATTCGCCATTTGCAGGATCGCGCTTAAGCGCCGAGCGGTAATAGGCGGCGGCGGCGGCGGCGTCGCGCTGCTGACCGGCATGGCGCGCGGCCAGATAGCTGCCCGAAGCTGTCGTGCCGGCCAATTCCAAGGCGCTCAGCGGCTGCGCGGAGAGTTCATACGGTGCTGCCGCGAAAAAGGCGGCAAGCGCGCTGCCGACAATGCAGCGGCCTAGTCTCGAAGACGTCACGGGCGATGCTCCAATGAAGCGGCTGGCCGCGAATGCGCGCGGACCGCCGATGTTGCGCAGAGAATGGCCTTTTTGCGCCGCTCCCGCAAGAACTCCCGGACGGCGCGTGTGGAATCAGCTTGAAAGGGTCGATGTGGCGGTATCGTGACGGGAGCCTACCGGGCAAATCACATATTCGGGTAGTTCGGTCCGCCACCACCTTCCGGCGGAACCCAGTTAATATTTTGGTTGGGGTCCTTGATGTCACAAGTTTTGCAGTGGACGCAGTTCTGCGCGTTGATTACGAATTTCGGCGAACCCGCTTCTTCCACCCATTCATAGACACCGGCCGGGCAATAGCGCGCCGAAGGGCCGGCATACACGTCATGCTCGGATTTTTTCTGTAGTCCAAGGTCGGAAACGTGGAGGTGAACCGGCTGATCTTCTTCATGATTCGTATTGGACAGAAATACTGATGACAGGCGGTCAAAAGTCAGTTTGCCGTCGGGCCTTGCGTAAGCAATGGGCACACAGTCCGATGCCGGCTTGAGCGAGGCGTAATCCGGTTTGCCGTGCCTAAGCGTTCCGAACAGGGAAAATCCCAGCGTGCTCGTCCACATGTCGAGCCCGCCAAGCGTTATCCCAAGGAGCGTTCCGAATTTCGACCACAACGGCTTGGCGTTGCGCACCTTCCACAGGTCCTTGCCGATCGCCGAGCCGCGCCAATCTGATTCGTAGTCCGCCAATTCATCGTGACTGCGGCCCGCCGAAAGCGCCGCGGCGGCAGCTTCTGCCGCCATCATTCCCGACAGCATTGCGTTGTGGCTGCCTTTGATGCGCGGCACGTTCATGAAACCCGCGTCACAGCCGATCAGGACCCCGCCCGGAAACGCCAGCTTCGGCACCGACTGGTAGCCACCCTCGGTCAGCGCGCGCGCGCCATACGCAAGCCGCTTGCCGCCAGTGAACGTGTCGCGCACCAACGGATGGGTTTTGCAACGCTGGAATTCCTCGAACGGTGAAAGGTATGGATTGGAATAATTGAGATGCAGAACAAACCCGACCGACACCAGGTTGTCATCGAGGTGATAGAGAAACGAGCCGCCGCCGGTTGCACCATCGAGTGGCCAGCCAAAAGTGTGCTGCACCAGGCCTTTGCGATGCTTTTCCGGCGCGACCTGCCATAGCTCTTTCAAGCCGAGCCCGAATTTCTGCGGCTGGCGCTCATTCGCAAGGCCATATTTCGCGATCAATTGTTTGCCGAGATTGCCGCGTGCGCCTTCCGCGAACAAAGTGTATTTCGCGCGCAATTCCATGCCGCGCGTAAAGTTGTCCTTCGGCTCGCCGTTCTTGCCGATGCCCATATCACCGGTGGCGACGCCGCAGACCGCACCGTTCGTGTCGTAGAGAACTTCCGTCGCCGCGAAGCCGGGATAGATTTCGATGCCGAGGCCTTCTGCTTTTGTGGCCAACCAGCGGCAGACGTTCCCGAGCGAGACAATGAAGTTGCCGTGGTTGCTCATCAGGGGTGGCATCATGAAGTTGGGAAGCCGCAGCGCGCCGCCGGCTGAAAGATAATAAAACCGATCGTCAGTAACGGCCGTCTTGATTGGGGTATCTTCGGAGCGCCAATCCGGCAGCAACCGGTCGAGCCCGACCGGATCGATCACCGCCCCGGACAGGATATGGGCGCCAACCTCGGACCCTTTCTCCACGACGACCACAGAGATATCCGGGCTGACTTGCTTGAGGCGGATGGCGGCGGCGAGGCCAGACGGCCCAGCACCAACGACAACAACGTCAAATTCCATTGCCTCGCGGGCGGGTAGCTCGGCCATGAAGCTCTCCTCAGCCAATTGTCCACTTTTGCACACGGGGCGGCAATCGCGCAGCCCTCATGCTAGTGTGCATAAATGATGGGCCCCAGCGACAACCCGGCGCGCGACCTGCTCGAATTCTACGCTGCGACCGGCGTAGACGCCCTCTTGGGCGAAGAGCCCGTCAATCGTTTTGCTGAAGTTAATACGCCGGCATCCCCTCTCCGCATGGCGCCGCAATTATCGCCGCCGCCCGATATTCAAACCAGAAACCGCGCGTCGGCCGCGGCACCGCCTGCTCCTGACGAAGCTGCCATGGTGGCGCGCGCAGCGACGAAAACCGCGAAGACGCTCGAGGAGCTGCGCGTCATTCTCGACAAGTTCGATGGTTGCGCCCTCAAGGCAACCGCAACGCAACTTGTGTTCGCCGACGGCAATCCGTCGGCGCGCCTGATGTTCGTTGGCGAGGCGCCCGGCCGTGACGAAGACATCGAAGGTTTGCCCTTCGTTGGCCGCTCCGGAAAATTGCTCGACCGTATGCTCGCGGCGATCGGCATGGACCGCTCGTCGGTCTATATCGCGAATATCGTGCCCTGGCGGCCGCCGGGCAATCGCACACCGACGCCACAGGAATCGCAGATATGCCTGCCTTTCATCCTGCGTCAGATCGAACTCGCCGATCCCGAGATCCTGGTGTGCCTGGGAGGCCCATCAGCGCAAGCGCTCCTTAACACCAGGGAGGGGATCACCAAAACACGCGGGCGCTGGTTTACCTTCGACACGGGCAAACGTGAGATCCGGGCCATGCCGACGTTTCACCCGGCATTCCTGCTGCGCAGTCCGTTGCAAAAGCGCTTCGCGTGGCGCGATTTCCTGGCGATCAAGAAAGCACTCGATCAACGGTAGGCGACCAGGATTGCACCCACCGCGATCAACGCGACACCGAGCCAATTCGGCGCCGTCAGCTTCTCGCCAAGAATAGAGTACGCCGAATACGGCGACCAGAACCACAGAAAGCTTGTCGATCGGTGCGACTTTTGCGGCCTCGCCGATCTTGAGCGCGCGGAAATAGCAAATCCATGACGCGCCGGTCGCCAGCCCCGACAACAACAGAAAAAGATAGGTTCGAGACGAAATCGTGCCCGGCGATTGAAATTGCCCCGTGGCCAGCAAGATGAAGGCAAGCGTCGCTAGGATGACGATTGTGCGAATGAACGTCGCAAAATCGGAGTTGACGTTCTCAACGCCGATCTTGGCAAAGATCGCCGTGAGCGCAGCAAACACCGCCGACAAAACAGCCCAGAATTGCCACGACGACGCCAGGTTCATCCCGCCACCGCAAATTTGATTGCAAACAATATCGCCAACACGACCACCGCAGGCGAGGCCTCCCGCGCCTTGCCGCCAATCACTTTTGCGAGCACGTAGGTGATGAAGCCAAGCCCGATGCCGGTCGCGATCGAATAGGTCAGCGGCATGGTGATTGCCGTCACCACTGCCGGTGCATATTCGGTGACATCTTCCCATTCGATCTCGGCAAGGCCACGCGCCATAACGCAGGCGACATACAGCAGGGCCGCGGCCGACGCGTAAGCGGGGACCATTCCCGCGAGCGGCGCAAAGAATAGTGCCAGCAAGAAGAACAACCCGACAAACGCAGCGGTCAAACCGGTGCGGCCGCCTGCGGAGACGCCCGCCGCGCTCTCGATATAGCTGGTCGTGGTTGA
>WNFM01233001.1_pt1 | contig 17164 bp, 17 predicted proteins | sample 5400271 | NCBI WGS metagenome assembly WNFM01 (sample SAMN13153352, study PRJNA577476) | soil metagenome | isolation source: 60 cm saprolite on Douglas fir-dominated hillslope | place: USA:California | collected 2013-09-17 | reverse complement strand
CAGGTATTCGAGGTTGATCCAGACTGGCGGCCTGGCGCGGGCCTTCATCGCCTGCACGTAGGCGGCCGGCAGTTCGCAGCCGAAGGTTTCCACCACGACGTCTGCAGGCTCGGCCGCCGCGAAGGGTGTCGTCCACGCGCAAATTTCGATATCGCCGAGCTTCTGCCGCGACGCCGCGGCGTCGAGCCCGGGAGCGAGCCGCCGGAACGTTGCCAGATCGTCCAGCCAGATCCTGACGTCGGCGCCATGCTCCGCAGCCAACTGGCGCGCCAGCCGCCAGCACACGCCGATGTCGCCGAGGTTGTCGACAACGGAACAGAAAAGGTCCCAACGCATAAGAGCCGTGAATGTCGTGAATATCGTGAATGCGTGAATGTCGTAAAAGCGGTTACGGCTTCAGGTATTTTCCGACATTCACGATATTCACGGCCATTCAGGCCATACCGCCATTGATGGATATCACCTGCCCCGTGATATACCCGGCCTGTTCGGACGCCAGGAAGGCCACGAGTGCGGCGACTTCGTCGGTGGTGCCGGCGCGCTTCATCGGCACCAGCGCTTCGATGGCTTCCTTCGGAAAGGCGTGCTCGGTCACCGGCGAGGCGATGACGCCGGGCGCAATGGCGTTGACGGTGATGCCGCGGGACGCGAGTTCGAGCGACAGGGACATCGTCGCCCCGTGCAGGCCCGCCTTCGCCGCCGAGTAATTGACCTGGCCGCGATTGCCGATGACGCCGGCTACGGAGGAGACATTGATGATCCGGCCCCAGCGCGTGCGGATCATGGGCAACAGCAGCGGATGAGTCACGTTGTAGAAGCCATTCAACGACACATCGATGACGCGATCCCATTGTGTCCCGCTCATGCCGGCAAGCGGCGCATCGTCATGCACGCCGGCGTTGTTGACCAGTATCTGGATCGGCGCGTCCTCTTCGAGCCGGGCCAGCGCCCGGGCAGCTTCCTCGCGGTCGGTCACGTCGAAGGCGATGGCGTACGCCTTCGCACCGGCGGCCTGCAATTGCGCCGCCAGCCGCTGCGCTTGTTCGAGCCTCTGGTTGGCATGCACGATCACGTGCAGGCCTTGTGCCGCCAGGGCGCGGCAGATCGCCGAACCGATCGCCCCGCTGCCGCCGGTTACCAACGCGGTTTTCACTGCCACCTCCTGAGTCGTTCCCTGTCCGGGTTTCTGCCGGCCGATGCTACGCTTCGTCCCGCGCGCAATTGGGCACCATGCAACCGCAGGCGGTTCGCGCATCGAGGGGAAATGATCGCATGCAATCGAGCGTGCACCAAACCGAACTGTTGCTGTTCTTCACGCTGCTGCAACTTTCGCTGATCGTGATCGCGGCGCGGGTTGGCGGGGAAATCGCCGCCCGGCTGGCGCAGTCGCGCGTAGTGGGCGAGATTATCGTCGGACTGCTGCTCGGCCCCTCGCTGTTCGGGCTCCTTGCGCCAGACATGTTTGCGTATGTGTTCCGCTCCGTCCCGGCGGAGCCGATGACCATCCTCAGCCAGATCGGGTTGATTCTGCTGATGTTCCAGATCGGTCTGGAGTTCGACTTCGGCCACTTGAAGGTCGGCTACAACCGCAAGGCGGTGCTGAACATCTCGATCGTCGGGCTGGCGTTGCCGTTCTCGCTCGGTGTGCTGTTTGGCTGGATATCCCATCCCTATCTCGCGGCGCAAATCCACCTGGTGGGTTATGTGCTGTTCGTCGGCACCGCGTTTTCGATCACCGCGCTGCCCGTTCTGGGCCGCATCCTGATGGAACTCGATTTGAACCGCAGCCGCGTGGGAGTCATCGCGATCAGTTCTGCGGCGGTCAACGACGTGATCGGCTGGCTGATGCTGGCCGTGGTCACCGCGCTGACCGGTGCGCAGTTTTCGCCCCCGGATTTTGCCCTCAGCGTCGGGCTGATCGCCATCTATATCGCAGTGTGCTGGTGGGTGGTGCGCCCCCTGCTGTTGCGGCTGCTGCGGCGCTGCGGCGCAAACAGCGGAAAGCTGTCGCCGAATCTGGTCGGCATCCTGATAAGCGCAATCTTCCTGTCCGGAATGACGACCTACCATCTGGGCATTTTCGCGATCTTCGGCGGCTTCATGCTCGGCGTCCTGCTGCACGACCAGGCGGGATTCGTGAGCGCATGGCGCGGCAAGATCGGCGACTTCGTGCTGGTATTCTTCCTGCCGATTTTCTTCATGTACACCGGCCTGCGCACGAACATAGGCGCATTGGACAGCACCCGCCCTGTGGGGCTGGTGCCTGCTGCTGCTCGCGGCGGCGAGCATCGGCAAGTTCGGTGGACGTTATTTCGCCGCCCGGCACTCCGGCATGCTGCCGCATGAAGCCAAGGCCATCGGCATTATGATGAATACCCGGGGCCTGATGGAGCTGGTCGTCATCAACGTCGGACTGGACCTCGGCGTCATTCCGCCCGACGTGTTCACCATGCTGGTCCTCATGGCCATCGGCAGCACCGTGGTAACGACGCCCGCTCTTAGAATCTGGCTGAACCTGAACAAACGTGCGAATCTCGAAGGCGCCAGCCAGTCATAAGCCGGGCAGCCGCTCGAAATGAACGCAGGCCATAGTAGAATCCGGCCATGCCAGCGAACCACCCGATGTCCAACCCGATTTCCGGGATGAATCCCGACTGTGATGTTTTCGTACTCGGCGGCGGCCCCGGCGGCTCGACCATCGCCGCGCTGCTGGCCGAACGCGGCTGGAACGTGGTGATCGCGGAAAAGGAGCGCCATCCGCGTTTTCACATCGGCGAATCCCTGCTGCCCCTGAACATCCCGTTGCTCGAGCGCCTTGGCGTCTACGACCAGGTCAAGCGCATCGGCATGCCGAAATACGGCGCCGAATTCAATTCGTCCGAGCACGGGCCGCCGGTCACCTTCGATTTCAGCAAGGCCTGGGACAAGACTTATCCATCGGCTTTCGAGGTGCGGCGCTCCGTGTTCGATGAGATCCTGTTCCGCAACTGCGGCGCGAAAGGCGCGCACACGTTCGAGGAATGCCGGGTCACCAACGTCGAATTTCCGGCCGGCGAGGACGTTCGCATCGACACACGCACGAGCGACGGCGGGGGGAAGACCTGGCGCGCCCGTTTTTTCGTCGACGCGTCGGGGCGCGACACGTTTCTTGCCAACCGCTTCTCCATCAAGCGCCGCAACCGCTTCCACAACAGCGCGGCGATGTACGGGCATTTCACCGGCGCGCAACGCCTGCCCGGCAAGCAGGCCGGCAACATCAGCATGTTCTGGTTCGATCACGGCTGGTTCTGGTTCATTCCGCTGGCTGATGGCACCACCAGCGTGGGCGCGGTGTGCTGGCCCTACTACATGAAATCCCGGAAGACCGACCCGACCACGTTTTTCCTGGACACCGTCGCCCTGGCGCCGAAACTGGCGGAGCGCCTGCGCGAAGCGAAACTCACGCATGAAGTCACCGCGACCGGCAATTTTTCCTATCGTGCCAAACGCATGCACGGCGAGCGCTACATCATGATCGGGGATGCCTACGCCTTCATCGATCCGGTGTTCTCGTCGGGCGTGATGCTGGCGATGAACAGTGCATTTCTGGGCGCCGACGTGGTCGATGCCAGCCTGCGCAATCCGGCCCAGGCGCCGGCGCTGTTGCGAAAGTTCGACCGCAGCGTGCGTTCGGGCGTGGACAATTTCTCGTGGTTCATCTATCGCATGACCCATCCCACGATACGCGACATGTTCATGGGACCGGCGAATACCCTGCGCATGCAGGAGGCCGTTCTGTCGCTGCTGGCGGGCGACCTGTTCCGCGGCACGCCGATCCACTGGAGCCTGCGGGCTTTCAAGAGCGTCTACTATTTCCTGAACCTGTGGCATCCCTGGCGCACGCTCGCCGCATGGCGCCATCGCCGCCGCACGTTACACGAGCGGCTGCCGGATACTGCTAGATCGTGATGGAGCAGATTACCGCCGCCGCGGGTCTGCGCTATGCCAGCGCAACGGATCTGGATGCGCTGCTGGGGGAATACCGGGGTCGCGTGCTGGGCGTGGTCGGTTTCGGCAAGCGCCGTCCAGGGCGCAAAGACATTGTATCGGCGTGGGTGGACATGCCGTCGGTCGGCGCCGAACAATCATACGAGGTGTGGACCAGCGTAGCGCCCGTGCAGAACGGATCCAGCGGCCGCATCCGCAGTGCGCGCAACGCTCAGATATTGTTCGGCTGCATCGAAATCCCGGAGGACAGCCAGGTCGACTACGACGCATTGATCTACAACGACTATTGCCTGCTGCGCATCTGGCATTACCTGCCGGACATCCATCTCGACGAACATTCGCTCGAGCGCTACAAACGGTTTTCACTGGGCCGCCACGAGGCTTTCGTCGCCAAGGGCCGTGCCATCAGCATGGATGCGCCCGCCGCCAGCGCCGTCGGCAAGCGCCCCGGCAACACCGTGATCTGCTTCCTGGCGGCGCCCCGCCCGGGCAGGCCGGTCGAGAACCCCCGCCAGGTCAGCGCCTATTCCTATCCCGCGCAATACGGTCCGCGCGGCCCCACCTTTTCGCGCGCGCTGTTCACATCCTGGGACGAACTGCGGCAACTTTACATTTCCGGTACGGCGGCCATCTTCGGCCATCTCAGCCAGCATGCGGGCGACGCCGCCGCACAGGCCGGCGAAACCATCGTCAATCTGCGTTCGGTCATGGACGAAGCACGCGCACACGGACTGATCGACGTCATGCAGGACGCGAACCTGATGTTCAAGGTTTACCTGCGGCAACCGGAGTTCCGCGCAATTGTGGAAGCACAACTGCGCAATGCCTTCGGCCCCGCGCCCTCCATCATTTACCTGCAGGCCGACATCTGCCGGCGCGAGCTGCTGGTGGAAATCGAAGTAGTCTGTGCGGCCGGTTCCGGGTCGTGACGATGTCGATGCAAAGTTCGCTGATGGCCGCCCTGGCCGCGACAATGGTGGCGGCCATGCCATGCACTGCAGCGGCGGCGGAACTGCCGCTATGGGAAGCCGGTGCCGGCGTCGCCGTGCTCGACTTTCCCGACTACCGCGGCTCCGACGAGCGGCATAGCCTGGTGCTGCCGATTCCCTATCTCGTGTATCGCGGCGATTTCCTCAAGGCCGACCGGGACAGCATCCGCGGCCAGATCTTCAAGAACGACAGCGTGGATCTGCATCTGAGCGTGAACGGCTCGATCCCGGTCGACAGCGGTGACAACGCGGCGCGGCGCGGCATGCCCGATCTGGATCCGACGCTGGAGATCGGACCGAATCTGACGGTCATGCTGCTGCGCTCGGATACCATGCATCTGAATCTGAGGCTCCCGGTGCGCGTCGTCATTGCGACCGACCTGTCGCATGCCCGCGACGAGGGCTGGGTGTTCCAGCCGCAGATCAACGTGGATTTCTACGACCGTTTTCCGGGACCGGGCTGGAACTTCGGTCTGGCTGCCGGGCCGATGTTCGGCGACCGGCGCTACCACAATTACTTTTACGGCGTGTCGCCGCAATTCGCCACGGCGGACCGGCCGGCTTACGAAGCAGGTGGCGGCTACGCGGGCATGCAGTTCATCGCCGCGCTCAGCAAACGCTATCCGTCTTACTGGGTGGGCGGCTTCGTGCGCGCCGATACGCTTTCCGGCGCTGTGTTCGAAGCCAGTCCGCTGGTGCGGCAGCAGAATTCCTATTCCGTAGGCGTTGCCGCTTCCTGGGTGTTCTCGCGTTCTGCGAAACTGGTGACTGTCGATGAATAAACCGTTCACAACTGTGCCCGGCCCCCGCTACCTGGTGCTGATTCCGAGCTACAACGCCGGCCGCAAGGCGCTCGAAACCGTTCGCGCGGCGCGCGAATCGGGCGAACCGGTCTGCGTGGTGATAGACGGCAGCACCGACGGCAGCCGCGAACAACTCGTGCAGTTGGCGCAGTCGGATCCCGGATTGACGGTGCTGGCCCTCGCCCGCAACAGCGGCAAGGGTGCGGCCATCCTGCACGGATTGCGCGAGGCGGTCGCCCTCGGCTATACGCATGTGCTGACGATGGATTCGGACGGCCAGCATCCCGCCGGAATGATCCCGGCCTTCATCGCCGCCTCGCGCGCGCATACCGACGCGCTGATTCTCGGCAAGCCGGTGTTCGACGACTCCGCGCCATGGGAACGGGTGATGGGCCGGCGCCTGTGCAATTGGTGGGTCGACCTCGAAACGCTCCATGCGGGCATCGGGGACTCGCTGTTCGGCATGCGCATCTACCCGGCCCGGGCGCTGATGGAAGTAATGGAATCGCATCGCTCGATGCGCCGCTTCGACTTCGACGCCGAATCCGCGGTGCGCCTGGTATGGCGTGGGGCCAGGCCGATCAACCTTGCGGCGCCGGTGCGTTATTTCAGCGCGGACGAAGGCGGCGTTTCGCATTTCCGCTATCTGCGCGACAATGCCCTGCTGATATCGATGCACGTGCGTCTTGTATTCGGCTTCCTGCTGCGTTTTCCCCTCCTGGCATTGCGCCGATACCGCTCCCGGGCAGGCGCGGGTAACGACGTTCGCACTCAATAGACGAGGGTGCGAATTTTGCGATCGCCCGGCTTTTCTCCCGAACGCATTTCATCAACCCGCCCTGGCGGCATGCGCGCCTTGCGCGCCCGCGCCTAGCAACCGTCGTCCATGCCCATCGTTTCGCAGCGCAGCGGACGGGATGATCGGGCAGCCCTGTACCCGCCGGAACTGCTGCCTTACTTCGACGATTCCTTCATCACCTCCTTCGACTTCTTCGAAGAGTACGTCGCCCGCCTGACGCTTGCGCTGTTCCGGTCCACCGGACTGGAAGCGGCCTGCCTGAACGAGACCACTGTCTCCCGGGCGGTCGCGCATGCCGGCCTGACACCGGGCGTGGCGCTCGTGCCGGGGTCATGGATCCTGGCGATGCTCGCTTCGCGCAAATGGATCGAAATGAAGGTCGCCGCGAACGGCGAGCGCCTTTATCGAACGGCGCAGCCATTGCCGGTGCTGGATGCGGATGAGACTCTCGAACGGCAGCGCGCACACGATCCGCGCTGCCTGCCGAGCTTTGAGATCGCGGCGCTGGCGGCGGCGCACTATCCCGCCGTCCTGCGCGGACAGACTTCCGGCGAGCAGGCGTTGTTCGGCCCGGAAGGCATCGTTCCCTGGGTGAAATACTTCTCCAACGACAATCCGCTCTACGCCATCAGCAACAAGGTCGGTGCGATTGCGGCAGCCCAGGCGCTGCCGGCCGGGGAAGCCGCCATCCTGGAAATCGGCGGCGGGCTGGGCAGCGGCGCGGATACGCTGTTGGGCGAACTCGAAAGCAGCGGCCATGCGGCGCGGGTCTCGTCCTATCACCTCACGGAAATATCCGCGCTGTTCCTCAAACGCGCGCAGCGCAATCTTTCGGCGCGCCACCCGCAATGCCGCTTCCAGTTTTCCCCGCTCGACATCGACCGTCCGTTTGCAGAAGCGTCGATCGCGCCCGCTTCCCATTCCCTCGTCTATGGCGTCAACGTATTGCATGTTGCCCGCGACCTGACGGCGACGCTCGGTGAATTGCGCAACGCGCTGAGCGACGGCGGCGTGCTGGTGATGGCCGAATGCGTACGGCCGTTTGCGGATACGCCGCTGCATCTGGAACTGGTATTCAATCTGCTGAGTTCGTTTCGCGACGCGGTGCTGGTGCCCGGCTGGCGTCCGAACGGCGGCTTCCTGACGCCGGAGCAATGGACCGCGGCTCTCGCGGCCAATGGTTTCAGGGACATCCGCATTTATCCGGACATTGCCGCGATCCGCGACGCCTACCCGAGTTTCGTCGTCGCGGCCATCGTAGCCAGACCGGCATGAACGCAACGATCGACGTTCCCTCCGCGGGCGCCTGGTTCGAAGGGCATTTCCCGGGACGCCCGATTCTTCCCGGCGTGGCGGAGCTTGCGCTGGTGATGGACGCACTCGCGCGCAAGGCGGGCCATCCGGTTTCGCTTCAGGGCATCGCATTCGCGCGCCTGCGCCAACTCGTTCTTCCGGGAGACCGCCTTGAACTCATAGCGCGGGAACTCATTGCGCGCAAATCGGAAGAGGCGCGCCTGCGCATCGACCTGAAACGCGACGATGTCCTGGTAGCCAACGGCGAACTCATACTCGGCCAGCCGCGGGCATCCGGCAGCGGGACCACCGCCCCCATGGCATCGTCGATGCAGGACGCCAGCGCCCCCCGACTCGATGACCTGCTGCCGCACCGCCCTCCGATGCGTTTCCTCACCGCCATCCTGCAGGAGACGGCGGACGGGTTGACCTGTACCGCCCGCATCCCCGCCCGCTGCGCAATGGTTTCCGGCGGCAACGCGCCACCGGTCGCCGCGATCGAAGCCGCGGCCCAGGCTGCGGCGGCTTGGGAGGCATTGCGGCGCTGGCGGGTTGCGCGCCGTGACGCACCCCGCATCGGTTATCTGGTCGCCCTGCGAGATATGATTTTTTTTACCGATCGCGTGCCGGCGGATCGGGACCTGCAAGTGTCGGTCAGCCTGGAAGCGGCTGCGCCGCCGCTGACGCATTACCGCATCGAGGTGGCGTTGGAAGGAATGCCGGTGACGCGCGGGACGATTGCGACCTTCCTTGCCAACTAGCGCAGGAAGCCAATCCTGGCGTAGGCTTACATCTCACCACGAAGCGAAACGTTAGTTCTCACCACGAAGGCACGAAGGACACGAAGTGACACGAAGAAAGACAAGGACGAAATTGGCAATTGTCCTTTGGCAACAGTAACGCTGTGGGAATGTGCGCATCGACTAGCTAGCCGTCGATAAGACTTCTTCAAACATTTATCTCTCGTTTTTCTTCGTGTTCCTTCGTGTCCTTCGTGCCTCAAGGGAACACTCATATGCACCCGCAGGGGTGTGTGCCGCTTGCGGCGCGTGGTGAGAATTAAGGTCTAACGCGCTCTCAGGATAAGCGCAAACAACAGGCTCAGAAACGCCCCGATCGCCACCGTCGTGCCGATCGCCCCGAGCACCGGCGTAGTTGCGAAGCCGAGCACGCCGAAACCCACCACCGTCGAAAGGTTGCAGAACAGAACCGAGGTGGCGGTGCGTTGCGGATCGGCTGTGCCCGCATTGCCGCGCTCGAAGAACAGCGTGTAGTTCGAGCCGACGCCGACGACCAGCAACAACGCCACCAGATGGAAAATGTTCAGGCGCACGCCGGTTGCAAGCAGGATGCCCGCGGTAACCAGCACCGCCGCGGCGAGCGGTGCCAGCACATCCCAGCTGCGCCGGACCGAACGCAGCGTCACCATCAGCAACACGACGATGGCCGCCACGCCAAGCACCGCAAAACCGAGTGCCCGCAGCCGGTAACCGTGATACAACCCGTCGAGCTCGCGCTTCATGTCGAGCAGCACCACCCGCGAGCGATCGTGTTTCGACAGCCCTGCTTCCAGTGCGTGCATGTCGGACACCTTGTGCAGCGGCAGCATGGCGAACCAGCCGCCCTGGCGCTGCGCCAGCAATGCCTGCAGCTTCAGTCCCAGGCCGGTTCCCGCCAGATCCTGCGCTGTCAGGGGCGCGCGGCGTTTCGCCTCCTGCGCTTCTTCGACGAACGGCGCGAACGTCCCGGCACGGAACGGCATGCCTTCCGCAGCGCCTGCGAGATTGCGCTTCAACGTGGCTGCATCGGGAATGGCCTGCTGGCGCGCACGCTGCGCACCGGCGCTGGGAAGATAGAACGCCGGCGAATCGAATCCCGCAAGGACGCCTTCGGACTGAAGCGCAGCGAGCGTAGTGCCGACCTGCTCCGCGGTTTCCAGTACCACTTGCTCCGAATCTCCCTTCACGACGATCAGCGGGCCGACATCCGGCGCGCCCAGATCCGTGCGCATCTGCTGATCGAGCCGTTGTATCGACAGCGGCACCGGGCTCAGGCTCGACAGCTCGTCGTCCCAGACGCCCGCACCCCTGGTTGCAAGCCATGCCACCGCCGCGACCACCAGCACCAGCAGCGGAATGCGCAAAAAATGCGCACGCGCGAGCACGCGCATCAATGACAGGCCCAATCCGGCTGCTGTTTTGACGTGGTAGCCCTCCGGCACCAGTTCGGGCAATACCCAGCGCGTCACCGATACAGCGACGATAAGCCCGGCGATCGAAAACAGGCCGAGCTGGGAGAGCCCCGGGAATCCGGAAAACAGCATCGCGCCGAAACCGCATACCGAAGTCAGCATGCCCAATCGCAGCGTCGGCCAGATGCGTTGCAAGGTCGTCTTCGGTGTGCTGCCCGGCGCGGTGTTGGTGAACAGATAGATCGCGTAGTCCACCGCTTCGCCGATCAGCGTGGCGCCGAAGCCGAGCGTCACGCCATGCACGGACCCGAATGCGAGACTTACCGCGGCGATACCGGCCAATGCGCCGCTCGCCACCGGCACAAGCGTCAACGCCAGCACGCGCAGCGAACGGTAGACGAACAACAGGATGGCACTGACCAGCAGGGTGCCGAGTATGGAAAAGCGCATCGCATCGCGCTTGATGGCGGCACGGCTTTCCACGGCGAAGACGCCCGGGCCGGTGACGACAAGCCGCACGTCCTTGGCGCTCATTTCCGCCAATGCCTCCGCGAACGCGGCGCGTATCTGCGCCAGGGCCTGTTCCTGCGCATCGATGTCGAAGCCGGCCGCGTGCGTCTGCGTAACCAGCAGTGCGCGGTTGCCGTCTGCGGAAAACCAGATGCCATCGCGCTTGGCCGGCCCGCCCTCACCCTGCAGCCGGTCGATCATTTGCAGCATCTCGCCCGTCGGGTCACGCGGCAACAGATTGCCCACCAGCATGCTGGTCGGCGAACTCAGCAGGTCGAGCTGGCGCTCCAGTCCGCGCCGGATGCCGGCCGCGGTAAAGCGCTCCGGCGTGACCGCCGGGCTGAGCACGTAACGGTTGCGCAACAGGAACTCGCCGTCGGCGCGCAAGCTGTCCTGCGCACCATTGGCTACGTAGACGAAGCCTTCGTTCTTTTCCAGCCGCGCCGCCAGAGCCCGGCTGACCGCCGCGAGCTTGTCCTGCTCGCGGCCTTCGATGCCGACCAGGATCAGGCGTGACACCACGCCTTCGCGTAACTCATCGACCAGGAAACGTTGTATGGGCGACGGCGAACTCGGCAGGAAGGCGGCAAGGTCCGCGCCGTACTGCGACCTCGCGACGATGACCGCGCAAGCAAGGACAAATCCGAGCCAGATGCCGACGCGCAAGCGCGCCGGCGAATTCACGGCACGTCCTCGTAGATTTTCATGACCGAACGGTCGCCGCGCGCTTCCTGGACTTCGATGGTGTCGACGCGCGCCCGGCTGCCGTCGATGCGGATCAGGCTGATGACTTCGTTCATCTTGCGGTCGCGCGGCGTGAGGTAGAGCTGCCACTTCCCCGGAGCGCCCTCGAGTTCGACGCGATAGAAGCGCTCCAGGGCCTTGATGTCGCCGCCGAGCGTGGCGCGGATGCTTTCGACGAAGCCCCACAGCACCGGATAGTCCTGCAGCTTCAGCACGCGGCGCTCGTTGCGCGCCGGATTCTCCAATATGAGCTGGTCATCCGTCACCGTCAGCGTTTCCGGTTTTGGTTTGAGCGTACGCTTTTCCAGATGCCCGGGCTTGCTATAGGTCAGCGTGCCGGAAAGCTCCAGCGGCGCCTTCAGGACCTTCAGGTATTTTCGCTCGACGAAGCGCGCCTTCGACTGTTTTATTTCCGACAACTGCTGCATCAGACTCTCGACGCCCCATCGGACGGCCGTTTCCGCCGCCCGCGCCGGAGAAGCGGACCCCGCGACCAGCAGCACGAACAAGGCCGCAATGCCACGGCTACATGCGCGCTTTTTCATCCGCCCAGAAATCATAAAAGTTGAACCAGTTGTAAGGCGCCAGCCGGCAATAGTGCTCGAGGCGCTGCGCATATCGTGCCGCCCATTCCTGGATCATGGCGTCTCGCGCACCGCGCTCGAGTTTCGGCATTTCCACCAGGCGCTCGAAATGCAAGTCGTAGCGATTGCTGCCGCGATGGAGGGCCACCATCAGAACCACCGGCCGCCCGATCAGGGCGGCAATCCGGAAGGGCGCGGTGGGCAACGCGGCCGGCTCGCCGAGGAAGGGCACGCTGACCGCGCCGGAATCGTAGAGCCTGCGGTCGCCGAGCATGCCGACCCAGTCGCCGCGTTCGAGCCGCTCCTGCACCTTGATCATCGAATCGAGCGAACCCATGCCGATCACCGACCGGTCCAGTTCCGGGTTGAGCGCCCGGGCGAGCGCATTCATGTTCCGGCTCCCGTGCTCGAACATCATCATGGTGACGTTGATGTTGTGCTCCTTACCGTAAACATGGAGTGCTTCGAAGCTGCCGAAATGGGCCCCCAGCAGGAAACAGGGCTCGCCACGTGCCTTTGCCTCTTCGAGGATGTCCTTGCCATGCACCCGGACGTCGAATTGCGCGAAGCGATTGCGCAGCAGAAACATGCGATCGAGCGCGACCGTGGCAAAGCTGTAGTAATGGCGGAAAAGATCGGCTAAACGCGGCGGACGATCGAGCACCCGGTTCAGATATTGCCGGGACGCGGCCCGGCTCTTGACCGAAAACAGCAGGAAATAGAGGCAGACCGGATAAAGCAGCAAGCGCCCCGCCGGCCGGCCGAGGGCCAGCGACATCCGGACCAGAAACCGCAGCGCGGGGTCGTTGGAGCGTTCACGCTGTTCCAGCCAGGCTTGCGTCAAATGCCGTCCTCCCGTTTGATCCGGGCCGAGCGTGTTTGCGCGAACCGAAGCAGAATTTCGCGTGGCAGCTTGCCGGTGTCGTTGCGCGGAAGCGCATCGACGAAGTATAGCGGCCGCGGCAGGAACACGGCGTCGATCCGGGCGCGCAGCGCCGCGACCAGGACATCTCGCGCAACCCCCGGCGCCACCACGAAAGCCGTCAGACGGGTGACCCCTTCGCTGGTCTCGTCCGGCATGAAGAATACGCCGTCATGGACGCCGTCGATGCTGTTCAGTTGATGGTTGAGATAACCGAGCGACGTGCGCTTGCCGGCAATGTTGACCAGGTCGGTATTGCGTCCATGCAAAATAAAGCGGTCGTTGCCGTCGGGTTCGACCACATCGGTGAACGGGACTTCGTTTTCGACATGGCCGCCCGCGACCGTCACGGTATCGCCGTCGCGGCGCAACCGTAAATTGCGCAGGCAATGCCATGACGGGCCCTGTACGGTACGGCGGGTCGCCACCATGCCCGCTTCAGTGAAACCGTAAACCTCGTGCAGCGGTGCGCGGTAGCGCACTTCCGCACGCGCGGCCATTTCCGGCGACAACGGCGCGGTGGCGCAAACGATCAGCCGCAACTGCGGCAACGCGATGTCTTCGTTCAGCAGCGCCCGCAAATGCACGGGTGTGGTCACCAATACGCGGTCGCCCGGAATTTCCGCCAGCGCCGCAGCGACGTCCGCCGGATAGAAAGGCCGGCCGGCATACAACGCGAGCCCGCCGCGCAGGGCCATCAACACCGTGGATTCCAGGCCGTACATGTGCTGCGGCGGCACCGTGCCGACCACCGTCGCCTGGCTGTCGACGTGCAAATTGAAGCGCTCGGCTTCGGCGGCGGCGCCGCGTGCAAGGGCGCCCCAGGTCTTGCGATGCGCGCTGGGCAGTCCCGTGGAGCCGGAGGTAAACACGATTGCCGCGACCTGTTCTTCGGCAAAAGCCGGCAACGGAAATTTTCCGGTCGACGAACGATGGGCAGATCCTTCCGCGGCTTGCGGATAGATCATATGCTCGACTACGCCGGGCACCTGCGCCGAATCGCTCAGCGCATACAGATCGCGGTAGTCGCGTTGCAATTGCCGAAGCATTTCCGGCGTCTGGTTCGGCGGCAGCAGGGTCACCTGCCCGCGCACCATCGCGGCGATCAATCCGACGGCGAAGCGGTAACGGTCGACACAAAAATTGACCAGATGGGCGCGCCCGGGCAGTTGTGCCGCAACCCGCTCCACGTCCGCGAGGAAATGCGCCACGCTGACCGGCTGGGCGCCACGGTACGCAACCGCGTCGGCCGCATCGGCATGGCTGATGGCCGCGACTTGCGCCATACGGTCAACGGCCAGCCGTTGGCCGGTTGAAATCGAAATTGCGAAAGGCGCGAAATACGGTGGCGATCGAGGCGTGGGAGTAGTTCGGAAAACGCCAGAGCCTCCACGCATATTCGCCGAGATACATCGCCACCACCAGCGGCAGGTTCAACAGGTTGTTGAACACCGACCAGACCGGCAGCGGTTCAAGCAGGAACAGCAGCGTCGATGTCATGGCCATGGCGGCGAAGAAAACACACCATGCCCAGGTCACCTGGCGCGTATAGCGGACGAGATCCGCGGGCAGTTCGCCATGAACATGGGTCGCAAGCCGGGTGACCAGCGGTTGACGCCCCGCCTGCAACGTACGTCCGAACAGCCACAGCAAGATGAGGTAGACGCAAAGATAGGGAACCGGATAGAACAGCGCCGGACTCGCGCCAAGAGCGCGCCACGCCAGAAAACCGACGACGCCGAATGCAGCTAAGGCTGCCAACAGTATTCGCCCGCGCCGGGTGCGGCCGAGCACGCATCCCGCCACCAGCAGCAGCGGTGCGACCATGAGCCCTTCGCCGAGTCCGCCATCTGGCTCACCGATGATCATGCTGTAGACCATCACCTGATAGGCGATCACTCCCGCGGCCAGGAGCGCCGCCTTGGTCCAATCAGTCCTGGTCCAACCGGTCTGGAAGGGATTGCTAACGGGTTCGATTTTGCTGGACATGCTCATTCAGATTGCGCAGCGAACTGAAGGTCTTGACGTTGTCGCTGTCATCGGAGCGCAACTGAAAGCCGTATTTCTTGGATACCGCAAGTGCGATCTCGAGAATGTCGATCGAGTCCAGTCCGAGGCCCTCCCGATACAGCGGCGCCGCCGGCTCGATTTCGACCGCCGGAATTTCCAGATTAAGCGCCCCGACGATCAGCTCCGCCAGCTCCCGTTCCTGGGCAGTTGTGGATTCGACTGTATTCATTGCTTCCATTAGTCCCGTGATATCGGCCGGAGTTTCCGGCCGCCAAGATTATAACCTCTCCCATCGATGCGCTTTGTACGCTGGCGCACATTAGGGGGCCAAATCCCGGTTGACGCCGATGTCTTGCGCCACGTAACCTCGGCAGCGCGGACCGCCGCGCCGGGGTATCGCATTTGCCGGCTTCGAATCGCACAGGAAATCATCGGTTGCAACCGCTTTTTCTCAATCGCTACGCTCTTGCCAGCAGCGCCGGAATCGGCCTTGGCCCCACCGTGCAGGCCTTGCACGAAATGCGTTCCGGGCTCGCCTTCTGTACATTCGAGACAGTCAAGCTCGACACCTTCGTCGGCCAGATAGCCGATCCCCTGCTCGCGCCGGTACGTGCCGATCTTGCCGACTTCGACTGCCGCAACAACCGCGTCGCGCAGTTGTGTCTGCAGCAGGATGGATTCGACCAGGCGGTGATGACGGCGCGGGAGAAATACGGGTCCGCCCGCATCGGCGTATTCATGGGCACCAGCACGTCGGGAATACACGAGACGGAACTCGCCTATCGCAGGCGCGATGCAGCCGGGGCGCTGCCCGCGGACTTTCGCTATCCGACCACCCACAACACCTACTCCGTAGCCTGGTTCGTACAGTCGTACCTCGGTCTGACCGGACCGTCGATGGCGATATCCACTGCGTGTTCGTCGAGCGCCAAGGCATTCGGCAATGCCGCGCGCATGATCGCGGCCGGCCTGTGCGATGCGGCGGTGGTTGGCGGCGTGGACAGCCTTTGCCTCACCACGCTGTACGGCTTCGGCTCGCTCGGCCTGCTCTCCCCGGTCGGATGCCGCCCGTTCGACGCCGATCGCGATGGCATTTCCATCGGCGAAGGCGCGGGCATGGTATTGCTGGAGAAAAAGGCGGACGGCGCGGCAGCGGATTCGATCGCGCTGCTCGGCATCGGCGAGAGCAGCGATGCATACCATATGTCCACACCGCATCCCGAAGGACTCGGCGCGCGCATGGCCATGGAGCAGGCATTGACGAGCGCGGGACTTGCGCCGAGTGCGGTCGACTACGTCAATCTGCACGGCACCGGCACGCGCAGCAACGATGCGACCGAGGACAAGGCGGTATGCGCCGTGTTCGGCAACGCCACGCCGTGCAGTTCGACCAAAGGCTGGACCGGCCACACGCTGGGTGCGTGCGGCGCCATCGAAGCCGTCGTCTGTGCGCTGGCGATCGAACGCGGCTTCATGCCGGGTAGCGTGAACACGCGTACGCTCGATCCAACCGTGGGACTTCGTTACCTGCTCGACAACCGCAGCCAGCCGGTCGATGTAGCAATGAGCAACGCGTTCGGTTTCGGCGGCACCAACTGCAGCCTGTTGCTCGGGCGGGTGCGGGCATGAAGCTGTTCGTTGAAGGCGCCGCCGTCCTGGCGCCGGGTCTCGTGGGTTGGGCCGCGGCGCGTGCAGTACTTGCAGGCGAAAAACCCTACGAACCCGCGCCGCTCGCGCCTCCCGTCGCAGACTTGTTGCCGGCGGTGGAACGCCGGCGCACCGGATCGACGGTCAAGTTTGCCCTGGCAGTCGGGCACGAGGCCCTCACGTCCGCCGGCAGGCCGGCCGATTCCGTGGCAACGGTGTTCATTTCTTCCGGCAATGACGGGGACGTCATCAACGACATATGCCTGACGCTCGCCGGAACAGACCGGCAGGTTTCGCCTACGCGCTTCCACAATTCGGTGCATAACGCGCCGTCCGGTTACTGGGGAATTGCCACTCATTCGCATCATCCCTCGACCAGCCTGTGCGGATTCGACTGGAGCTTTGCCATCGGCTTGCTGGAAGCGACCGCGCAACTGCAAGTCGACCGCCAGGAAGTCCTGCTGATTGCGTACGACACACCCTATCCGGAGCCGCTGCGGGGTATTCGCTGGGTGGCCGAACCGTTCGGTGTCGCGTTGCTGCTTACCCGGGCTCGCACCGGCCGCGCCTTCGCCGAACTCGAAGTCGCGATGGATGCGCAAGCAAGGGAAATATCGCGCATGGGAAATGCAGCATTGGAGCGCCTTCGCACCGTCAATCCATGCGCACGCGCATTGCCGCTGCT
>WNFM01209830.1_pt4 | contig 17164 bp, 15 predicted proteins | sample 5400271 | NCBI WGS metagenome assembly WNFM01 (sample SAMN13153352, study PRJNA577476) | soil metagenome | isolation source: 60 cm saprolite on Douglas fir-dominated hillslope | place: USA:California | collected 2013-09-17 | reverse complement strand
AGCCATGACGACAACTATCCGGGCGACCCGACCTACACCCTCTACGACGACGTCACTCTGAGCTGATCGGCGCCGTTCTCGATCAGAGGAGAGCGGGCCGCGGATCGTTATCCGCGGCCCAAAAGGCTGCTTACTTGCGGGCTTGGACGACCGCCTCCACGGCGCCGACCGCGGCGTTCGCCTCTCCCTGCTCAACGGCGTGGAAGTCGACCGATTTGAGGATCTGGCGGCCGACCCGAGTGGAGCTTGGGCTCTCCGGCGTGAGCAGCGACGCGGCCACGATGGCGGCGCCCACCTCCGCGTCCCAGAGCGGCTGCTCGGCCTGGACCAGCGCCTTCTTGACAGCAGCCGTCGCCGAGCCGGCCGTGATGCCGACGGCGCCCAGCGCGGCGATCAGTGCAGCGGTGATCTCGGCCGCGCGACCATTCAGCAACAGCCAGGCGAGAACGCCGAGGGCCACCAGCGTTATGACCACCAGGAGACCTCCGATGGGGCTCCAGAGGAACTTGAGCGCAAGCTCGGTGAGGCGGTTCGTCATCGCCCTCACCGCGGTGTCGTAGCTGTCGACCTGGAGCATCGAGAGGGCGTCCTTCTCACCGCTGAGCAGGCCTCTCCAAAGTGCGCCCTGGGTGCTGAGCACGCCGCTGATCCGGGCCGCTTCCTGGGCATTGTTCCAGGGGGCTGGGCGCTGGCGCGGCGGGAGAGCATCGGGCTTGCCGGCGACCCAGCCCGACCATGCCTCGAGGCCGGCCTGGACCGCGATCGCGGAGTGCTCCGGAAGCACCGATTTCAGGTCCGAAAGCCAGGTGATGATCGTCTGCGCCCGGTATGGGTCGAACTGGGTGGTGAAGCTTCCGGGACTCTTCCAGTCCGGTAGCAGCACCGTCTCGGCGACCGCCCGACCCAGGCCGTAGGCCTTGCCCACGCGGAAGTCCTGCGCGCTCAGGCCCTCGAGCAGGGCCGTGTGCTTGTCGTAGATCAACCAGAGCAGGTCCGGCCCGGTCGCGCCCGCGGCGAGCCCGGCCCGCACGTCCTCGAACGCAGGCGGAATCATCGAGCTGCTGCCCCAGACCCGCGGCAGTTCGAGCTCGATCTGGTCCAGGAGGACCATCGCGCGCTGCGCCTGGGAAAGTGCCCCGAGTCCGGGCAGGGTCGCCGGCGGAGCCGCGCCGCGGACCGCGGTCAGGCCGCGGGGTAGCCTTCGGTAGTTGTACAGCTCGGCCAGGTGCCAGCCGAGGGCGAAGGCTCGCGCCGGCTGGGCGCCCGCATCGGGTAGCTTGTTCGAGCTCGACGGCTGCTGGGGCTTCGGCCGTGGCGGGGAAGGTTGAGGCGCAGGAGGGGCCGCCGGGAGCTGGTTCGACATCTCGGGGCTGTTCGTCCCCATGGAGCCCTCCATCTCAACCTCGCGATGGCAGCCGCCGGCCGCCGAATTGGGAGATCTTGAGCTTCGCCGAGAGAGTCGTCAAGGTCCCCTTGACAGCTCGTAGAGGCCCGATGGGTCAGAAGATGGCATCCGCCGGGAGCAGCGCGTGGACACCGCGAACGCCGTTGACGACCTGGGTGATCCGCAGCTCGACGACGGTGCTGGAAAGCGCCAGCGCCTCCCGCCGGGCCAGGTCGTAGCGATCGGGCAAGATAGTGCGCCGGCCACCGTTTGGCCGTTAAGTGGTGCGTCTGGCAACCAGGTCGACCGCGGGTCGTGGCGGCGGGAGCGGCGACCTATGATTCCGCCGGTGGCGACGACTGACCGTCCTCGCGCGAAGAGTGGGCCGAACGTGAGCGAGCACCTGGAGGCGGTCGTCAGCGGAAGGCTTCGGCAGGCGCTCCTGCTGACCCTCGTCATCCTGGTCGTCGAGCTCGCCGGAGGGGTCTGGTCGCACTCGCTGGCCCTGCTCTCCGACGCGGGCCATGTGACCACCGACATCTTCGCCCTGGGACTCGCCTGGTTCGCCGTCAAGCAGGCGGAACGGCCGGCTGACGCGGGTCGCAGCTACGGCTACCACCGTGCCGGCATCCTGGCCGCGATGACGAACGGCGCGACCCTGATCCTGCTCGTCTTCGTGATCGTCTGGCAGTCGGCCCAGCGGCTTCTCCACCCGGAGCCGGTGCAGGGCGGGATCGTGATCGTCTCCGCGCTGGTCGGGGTGACCGTCAACAGCTACGTGGCCCTGAGCTTCCGGAAGCAGGGCTCGAACCTGAACATCCGGGCGGCGGTCCTCCACGCGATGGGGGACCTCATCGCATCGATCGGGGTCATCGTCGCCGGCCTCGCGATCATCCTGACGGGCTGGTTGTTCGTCGACCCGCTGGTCTCGATCCTCATCGCGGCGTTGATCGGCTGGAACGCGTTCAAGATCGTCGGCGAGACTGTCAACATCCTGCTCGAGGGGACGCCCCGCGGGATGGATCTCTCCACCATCCGCGGCGCGATCACCGGGGTCGAGGGCGTGACCGGGCTCCACGACCTCCACGTCTGGTCGATCTCCTCCGAGAACATGGCGCTCAGCGCGCACATAACGGTCGCGGATCAATCGCTCGCAGACTCCGAGCGCGTGATGCGGGAGGTGGAGTCGGTCCTCTGCGACAAGTTCGCCATCGGACACACCACGGTCCAGGTCGAGTTCTGTCTTCCCTGCACCGGTGACGCCGACCACCTCGCCGAACACAACCATCCCCACGGCAAGCTGGCTCGGCTTGCGGCCGTGGCACAGCGCCGGACACCACTATCGAAGCGGGCGCGCGCGAGAGCCCCCAGGTAGCCGTTCGGCGGGAAGCTGGTCGGGTTGCCCCGGCCGTCGACCCTGGTGAGTCAGGAGCTGGACTCGGCCTTCTGCCGCAAGCCCTCGAGGACCGAGTTGAAGGTCTTGAGGATGGTGCCGCTCAGCATCGGCCCGACCAGGGGCGCGAGCAGGCCGCGCGCCTCGAACGCCTGCGCGATCCGGGCGCCGTCGGCGGTCGGCGTGATGGTGGCGCGGATCGCCATCCTGGTCGCCGGCATGGCCGTGCTCTCGAGCTCGAAGGTACGGCCGTCCTCGAACTTCGTCACGACGACGTCGTGCTTGCCGCCGGAGCGGGTGTCGATCGTGCCCGTGGCGCCGGCCTTCAGCGGCCCGTCCAGCCGTGATGCCTTCATGTCGGGGTTCCATTCGGGCCAGCTGTTCACGTCCGACCAGATCTGCCAGACGCGCGCCGGCGATGCCTTGGTCTCGAGCGAAGCCTCGCGGTACGCCATGTCTTCCTTTCCTTCCCCGAAGTTCGGCTGTAGTCCGGCCGAGAGCCCGGAATTCTCTTCGCGAACCCTAGGCGAGGGCCGGGCAGCTCGCAACGATCGATCTCGGCGCCGGCCTTGGTGTCGAACGCAACGTCCTACGACCTGCCACGCTGCGATCCGCGAGCCGACACCAGGTGTGGCATCGGGGCATGCATCTCGATTAGCTGCCGACCAGGCCCTGGCACACCTCCGCCTGCTGGCGCTGGGAGCGGGGAACCCGGTAGCGGCGGACGCTCTGCTCGCCGGTGACCTGGAGGTCCATGGCGACGTGGCCGAGCCAGTTGGTGAACTGCGTGCAGGCGACCGAGCCACGGGGGAGCGCCTCGAACTTGGCTGGGATCGGGTCGTGCCAGCCGGTCGAGCCCATGATCAGCACCCTGCGATCGGTGAGCGCCCCAAAGTAGCGGTGGCGGAAGGCCGAGAAGATCATCTCGGCGAGGGCGCCCCCCTGCTCGAGCAGGATCGCGAGCAGGAGTGGTAGCCGCTGCTCGAACCACCAGGCGCTCTGGACCTGCTCGCCGGGTTCCAGTGACTGCTGCCAGAAGGACGCCTGCTGCTCGGGCTTGGGGATTAAGACGGGCATGGGGCGATTACCTCGCGGGTGACGGGAACGAAAGCCGCCGGATTATAAGCGCGCCGGGCGAGCGATGTGCTGTCCGGGGGGACTCGGCCCCCCGGACCTCACCGACGCCAGACGCACCCCTAGGGATAGGACACCACGGTGACGGCCTGGTCCGGATTGGCGATGGTGGACGACCCGCCGATGTCGTTGACCACGTGCAGGATGCCCCCTGACCCGGCCGTCGAGAGGAAGATCGTGAGCAGGTCCTGGAGGCTGCCCGCGGGCAGTGTCTTGGGCGCTTCGAAGGCGTGCGCCGCGTAGATGTTGACGCCCTGGTTGAAGAAGCTGTAGCTGCCCATGCCGCGACCGCTGAAGCTGTTGACGCGGTCGCCGATCTGGAAGGCCGGGAAGCCCTCGACACCAGGCCCCGCCATCCAGGCCTCCTGGCTCGGGGGGTCGTAGGGCATCTCGTTCTGGAAGAAGATTTCGGTGCCGCCGTTCCCGTTCCAGGCGACCTCGGTCTTCTGGTAGTGCTCGACGAAGAGGCCGTACGCCGTCACGTTGTCGCCGTTGACGACGACGCCGGTGTCGGCGGTGTTGACGGTCCAGCCGACGCCGTTGCCGTGGTCGGCCCGCCACGCCCAGATGTTGTCGAGGATCACGTTGTCGTTGTTGACGACCAGGCTGGTCGTGGCCTCACCGGCGGCGGCACCGCCGATCCGGAAGAAGACGTCGTGAAGAGCCGACGGGTCCGTCGCCTGGCGGTCGGCGCGGCTCGTGTCGCTCTGGTCGGGGCTTCGGCCGAACTCGAGCAGGACGGGAGAGTTCTTCGCTCCCGCGTCGAACATCATTCCCGAGAGCAGCACGCCGTCAGCGTTGCCGACCTTCAGGGCGACGTTGCCGTTGTCGGGGACCAGGGTTGGAAAGCCGAGGCCGAGAACGACCGTCCCCGGTCGCCCGACCTCGATGCTCTGCTCCACGTGATAGACGCCGGGAGTCAGGAGCAGGTTCTTGCCCTGGCGCAGAGCCGTATTGATGGTCGCCACCGAGTCGGTCGGCCGGGCCACGAAGAAGCGGTCGATCGCGATCGCCGAACCGAGCGCCGGGCCGCTCCCCCAGGTCGTGCCGGCGGAGTCGTGCTGGACCCCGGGCACGAACACCTTGTAGGTTCCGCTGCCGTCAACGTAGAGGAAGGGTTCCTCGCGGGTCACCGGGCTTTTGGCGATGGTGGTGTACGGGCCGCCGCATGGGGGCTGGGCCGGGAAGCACTGGGCGGGTGCGCCGACGACGCCTGAGAAGACCTGGTTCCAGACGCCGTTTGTCCAGCCATCGAGCTTGCTGTTCCGGGTGATCCACTGCTGCTGCGAGCCGCTGACCACAGTGCTGCCCGCGAACTCCGAATCGGCAATGAAGCCGCCGCTGGCATAGGACGGCGCGGAGCAGTAATCCATCAGGGTGGCGAAACCGTTGACGCGCACGCGGCGCATCGGCGCGGCCTGGGAGACGGCCCAGAACTCGCCGTAGTGGCAGCCGAAGTTCGGCGTGTTCACGTTGATGGTCAGGTTCGAAAGCGATCGCCAGAAATTCACCAGCGCGGTGCAGTCGTTGGGGCCGAAGCACTGGTTGTAGACGTCGACCGAGCCGTTGATCACGACATCGGATGGCGAGAGGCCGAGGCCCGCGACGGTGGTGTAGTAGCCGACCTGGAAGTTGAGCGGTTTGGCCTTGGAGCCATAGACGCCGGGCTCGAAGAGCAGGGCGTAGCGCTGGGCGCCGAACTGGTTGGAAACCTGCAGGGCGGCGACCGCGTTCACCGTCGCCTGGATCTCGCTCTGCGGCATGCCGGAATTGAAGATGTGGACGCTCGACCCGAGGTCCGGTTTGCTCGGCGGCGCCGACGAATCGGCCTGGGCGGCGATCGCGACACCGTTGCTGGACGCCAGGCAGGCGAGCGCAGCCAGGGCACCGACAAAGAAGGTGCGAACTCTCACGTCTTGTCCTCCTGAACCACTTCCCGCCGCGGCTTGCCCGCGGCCCCCACCTTTCCCCTTTCAGCTCGGAATCGCCTGCCTTCCGCCGAAGCTCACCCCTACGTCATCGCAACACCACCTGGGTGCTCAGGCGGAGGTCCCGGGACGACCGGCCGGCGTGCAGGGTGTAGGTCCCGGGGTGGAAGACCCAGCCGGCGAGGCCCTCGTCAAAACGCGCGAAGGACCGGGCAGGCACCGTCAGCCGTGCCTCGGCCGCGTCATCCGGCTCGGCGCCGAGGCTGGCGAAGGCGGCCAGGACCCGGAGCGGCCGGCTGGGGTCGTCGTCGGGCCCTTCGAGATAGAGCTGGACCACCTCTCGACCCGCGCGCCCACCCGAGTTGCGGACGGTGATCAGCACCGGCAGGTCCTCGCCCGCAGCGAGGGAGGCGCTCCCGGGCGCCAGCGACTGGTAGCTCCAGTCGGTATAGCCCAGGCCATGGCCGAAGCAGAAAAGTGGCTCGACCCCCTTCCGGTCGTAACCGCGGTAACCGACCAGCAAGCCCTCGGTGTAGGCGAGCTCGCCCGCCTCCGGCTTGGCGTGGAGCACCGGTGAGTCGGCCTCGGCGCGAGGGATCGAAACCGGGAGCCGGCCTCCCGGCTCGACCACCCCGAGCAGGGTGTCGGCGAGCGCCTCGCCAAAGGCCTGGCCAGGAAGCCAGACCTGGAGGATGGCGGCCACCTCGCCGGCCCACGGCATCAGCACCGGCATCCCCGAGTTGACCACCACCACGGTGTTGGCGTTGGCGGCGGCGACGCGCCGGATGAGCTCGTCCTGGCGGCCCGGCAGCGCCAGCGTCTGCCGGTCGTAGCCTTCGCTCTCGGTGCCTTCCGCCGACCCGACCACGACCACCGCGACATCTGCCCCGGCGGCCGCCCGGGCGGCCTCTTCGAGCAGGATGTCATCGGGCACCTGGGGCGTGATGCCCAGGCGCATGGTCGCGAAGTGGGCCTGCGAGTCTCTCACGTCCGGGCGATGCTCGAAGCGCACCTCGACCTCCTGGCCGGCGTCGAGCTGCGCTGTGACGCGGAGCTCCGGGGGACGCGACAGAGCCTCCACCACGTCGCGAGGAGGCAGCGTTGTAGCCTCGGCCAGGGGCGAGCCGTCGACGAACACCCGCAGCTGGCCGACGCCGGCGGCGCCGAGCACATGCGGGCCGTCCACCGTCGCGCGGTAGCGGGCGCGCATGACGAACTCCGAGCCGGGAAGGTGCACCGCCTCGGGCAGGCCGTCCCACCAGGTGACGACGCTGGTCGCATGCAGCTGGTCGTGCACGACGGTGCCATCGGCGGCCCGGACTTCGAGGCGAATCCCAGGCTTACCGCTCAGCGGATCGCGGAGGGTACCGTCGTCGGGCAGGGCGATCGTCGCGCTCGTCCGGCAGCCCTGGTGGAGGGTGATCGAGGTGCCGCTGCCGAGCGCTGAACGGAGCGCGTCCAGGGGTCCCGGACGGACCACCGGCAGGACCTGGACACTGCCACCCCCCTGTGCTGTCGGTTCGGTCGCGTTCGGCCCGATCAGGGCGACGCTGCGGACGGCGGCGGCCTGGAGCGGGAGCAGTCCACGCGGATTGGCAAGCATCACAAAGGACCGCGAGGTCACCTCGCGCAGCAGCGCGGGATCGACGCGCGCCGGCGGCTGCGCCACCCCGCTGCTTGCGCCAGCGGCGGGGGCGCCGTTCAAGGCGCCGACCCGGTGGGCAAGGCCGAGCAGCCGGGAGACCTTGTCATCGATCTCGGCCTCGGGCACCTTGCCGGCTCGGACGGCCGCCAGCAGGTAGTCGCCCCATGGCCCGCCGGGCCCCGGCATCACGAGGTCCAGCCCGGCCAGTGCGCTGGGCACCGTGGTGCGGGTGGAGGACCAGTCGGAGACCACCACGCCGGCGAACTCCCACTCCGTCTTGAGGAGGCCGCGGAGGAGGGTCGCGTTGGCGGTCATGGTCGACCCGTTGACCGAGTTGTAGGCTGCCATCACCAGGGCGACGTTCGCTTCCATGACAGTGGCCTCGAAGGGTGGCAGGTAGAGCTCCCGCAGGACTCCCTCGGCGATCCGCGCGTCGTAGGTCCAGCGATCGGTCTCGGAGTCATTGGCCACGAAGTGCTTGGCCGTCGCTCCGACGCCCGCCTCCTGCACCCCGCGGACATAGGCGACCGCGATCCGGGCGGTGAGCAGGGGGTCTTCCGAGAAGCACTCGAAGCCACGGCCGCTGAGCGGGGTGCGGACGATGTTGATGGTCGGGCCGAGGATGACGTCGACGCCCTTGGCGCGAGCTTCCCGGCCGAGCGCGAAGGTCAGGGCCTGGACCAACCCCTCGTCCCAGGTGGCGGCCAGCGCGACCGGGGCGGGGAGCGAGGAGGATGGGTCGGCGGGATCGAAGCGGGTTCCGCGCACCCCGGCCGGCCCGTCGGAAAGGACCATCGGGCGCAGGCCGATGGAGCTCGCGCCGTGGAGGACCCAGCCGTCCGCGCCGGTGAGGAGGCGCACCTTCTCGTCCAGGCTCAGGCGGGCGACGAGGCCCGACTGCCCGCCCGGAATATCAGTCGCTGCGCTGCTCATGACCGGTCTCCTCGGGTGCGGGCGGGCCCGCGGGTCCGGCCGGCGAGTTGCCGGCCGGACTGAGCCCGCCCATCGTTGTGATGGGCGTGAATTTGCAAAGGCTCAGGAAACGGGCTTGAGCTGCATCACGATGTAGGCCATCTGGGGGTCGCTCGGCGAAGGGTTCATATAGGGGTGCGACTGGTTGGGCCAGCCCGTGTACTTCGCGCTGCTGTAGACGTTCCAGTCGGCTCCGTAGAGAAGCGGTGCCTCGGGGACGTCGGTCGACATGATCTTCGCGAGGGTCTGGACGGCCGCGGTCACTCCCGCTGTGTCATTGGGATCGGTGCTCGCGTACTTGGTCAGCGCCGTCAGCGCGTCGGGGTTGGAATAGCCCTCGTAGTGGGCGGTCGTTGTCGAGGCGGTGCTGTCCAGCCAGTCCTTGTACTGGATGTACGGGATGCTGCCGCCGCTGCCCCAGTGGATGGCGGTCTGCCAATTGGCGGGCTGCGATGTGATGTTGGTGTTCCAGTCCGAGTAGCCCTGCGCCGGCTTGCTGGTCACGGCCATGCCGAGCGCCTGGAGCTCCTGGGACATGAGGGCGGCGTTCTCCCAGTAGTCGGAGAAGGGGACGGGGTCGTAGATCGAGAACTTGATGATCTGGCCGCCCTTGGTCCAGCAGTTGGCGGTGTTGCTGCCGTCGCAGTTTCCGCCTGACTTGAACGTGCCGGCGGCGGAGTCGTAGCTGGAGGAGGCCGGCGGGGCCCAGCCCGCGTTCTTGAGGATGTCGTAGACGTCGGCGCCGGCCGGCAGCTTCTGCGCCTTGGCGGTCGCCGCGTCGGGAACGCTGCCCGCGGTCGAGAGGTCGTTGGTAAGGCTGCCGTCAGACGGCAGGAATGCCTTCTGGTTGGGCAGGATGAGCGCACTGGTAGAGCTGGCGGGGTTCTCGTAGCCGGACTCGCCGAGGAGGGCGAGGGCGTTGCGGTCGACGCCGTAGCTGATGGCCTTGCGGACGGCGGCCTCGTTGATGCCGGTGGCGCCGCCGTTGCCGGCGTTCAGGTTGAACCAGAGCGTCACCGTGCTGCCCGAGGCAAACCAGGCGTGGTTGGTCTGGGGGTTGAGGTTGACGAAGTTCTGGTAGACGTTGGGGATGTCGTTGCCGGCCCAGTCCAGCTGGCCACTGACCAGCGCGTCGCTCGCCGCGGCGTTGGTGGCGATGGACGGGGTGTCGATCTCGGACACCGGGGGAGTCCCGCCCCAGTAGTTCGGGTTGGGCTTCCACTTGATCAGCGAGCTGCTGTAGCTGCCGAGCATGAAGGGACCGGTGCCGACCGGGTTGGTGATGACCAGCTTCGGGTTGGAGGCGATCTGGTTCGCCACTGACGCTTTGAGAATGTAGGTGCTGCCCAGGATGTTGAAGAGGCTGGTGTACTGGGCATCCGTGAAGTGCAGGGTGACGTTGTTGCCCGAGACGGTCGGCTCCGACGCCTGGGGCGGGACGCCCGGGGTGTCGGCCGCCGGGTTCATCATCGGCCGAAGGCCGAGCCGTCACTGAACTTGACGTTCTGGCGGATGGTGACCTGGAGGTCCTTGCCGCCATTCTGAAAGGCGTACGCGGTGGCCAGCCAGTAGTGCGTGCCGGCGGCTGTCGGGTCGAGCTGGTCGTACTCGATCAGCGGCTCGTTGACGATGCTCCGGGTGCCCATGCTGGACGCGACGGAGTTCGAGTCGTAGGGATTGAAGTCGTTCGAGAAGGTAACCCCGGTCGTTGGCTCAGCGATCAGCGGCTTTCCGCCCGAGGTCGTGTTGGTCGTCGAGCCGAAGCTGCATGCGGCGACGAATACTGTCGCCACCCCGAGCAGCCCCGACCATGCTCTCCGATTCATCTGGATTCATTCACCTCCATGACGCACCGCCCAGGGGTGGGCCGTGCACAGCTGACGGCGACCGAGATGGGGACGCCCCCCGACCGAAAGACATAGGCACTCATTCCTCCTCAGGTTTTCTCCTCCTTTGTGTCGTGCGCTGTTTCTTGCGATCCGCTGACTGCCGGCGCGTCCTTCACGAGCCTGCCGGCGGTGGGGGTGCTCAAGGTGCCGTTCTGGCTCGCCCGTCGTTGAGCGGGCTCGACATGGAGCCAGCAGGCGGCCACGTGGCCCGGAGCGACGGTGACGCTGGGCGGCGCCTGGCTCCGACAGACGTCCATCACGTGCGGGCAGCGGGGATGGAAGCGGCAGCCGCTGGGCGGGGCGAGCAGGCTCGGGACGGCCCCCTTGGCCTCCACCGCCGGCGGCCCCACCCGATCTGGATCGGGGGCGGCGGAGAGCAGCAGCTGGGTGTAGGGATGGGCCGGGTTGTCGGTGAGGCTGACGCTGGGGGCGGCCTCGACTAGCTGGCCCGCGTACATCACGACGATGGAGTCGGCGAGGTAGCGGGCCGAGGCGATGTCGTGGGTGACGTAGAGGATCGCCAGGTGCTCTCGATCCCGGAGGTCGGCGAGCAGGTTGAGCACGCCCAGCCGGATGGAGACATCGAGCATGGAGACGGGTTCATCGGCGATCAGAACCCGCGGCCGGACAGCCAGTGCCCGGGCGATGGCGACGCGCTGCCGCTGGCCGCCCGAGAGCTCGAAGGGAAACTTGTCGGTGAAGCTGTCGGGGGGATCGAGGGCAACCCGGCGAAGGAGCTCGGCGACCGCCTCCGCAACGTGGCCGTCGGCGATGTGATGGATCTTCAGTGGCCGGACCAGGTGATGCCGCACCCGGTGCACCGGGTTGAGCGACGCGAACGGATCCTGGAAGACCATCTGGACCTGGGCCGCGTACGATCGCGGCCGCCCGGCCGGCGCCGGCTTGCCGTCGAGCAGCACCTCTCCCGCGTCGGGCCGCGTGATCCGAGCCAGCAGGCGGCCGACCGTCGTCTTGCCGGCTCCGCTCTCACCGACCACGGCTGTCACCTTCCCCGGGTCGAGGCGAACCGAGACGTCCTCCACGGCATGGACGCGGGCCTTGCGGGAAAGCGGCCCGCGGCCCTGCTTCACCCAGAACGACTTGGTGAGGCCGCGGCCTTCCAGGATGGGAGCGGCGGCCTCGGCGTTCACAGCGTGCCTCCAGGGCGGGCGGCCGCCGGTCGCTCGACTCGCTCCGCTTGCGGGTCGGGCTTGGCAAGCTCGGCGGGGACGGTTGCGCCTCCCTCGTGAAGCCAGCAGGCGACCTCCCGTGAGGAGCCGTTGAGAGGCGTCAGCAGCGGAACCTGCTGCCGGCATCGCTGCATCGCCCAGGCGCAGCGGGGATGGAAGGCGCAGCCCGAGGGGAGGGCCCGGAGGTCGGGGGGCGACCCGGCGATCCCGGTCATCGGCACCCGCTTGCCGTGCATCGGTGGAAAGCAGTTGAGCAGGCCGTGCGTGTACGGGAGGCGGGGAGCGTGGAAGAGGGAGGCGGCGGGCGCCCTCTCCATCAGCCGGCCCGCGTACATCACGGCGATCTCGTCGGCGAGCTCGACCAGGAGCGAGAGGTCGTGGGTGATGAAGAGGGCGGCGAACCCGAGCCGGTCGCGGAGGCCCATCAGCTCCTCGAGGATCTCCCGTTGGGTGACCACGTCGAGGGCGGTCGTCGGCTCGTCCAGGATCATGACCTGGGGCTCGAGCGCGAGGGCCATCGCGATCATCGCTCTCTGGCGCATGCCGCCGGAAAGCTCGTGCGGATAGCTGCGCAGCCGGTCCGGGTTCATGCCGACCATGTCGAGCAGCTCCCCGGCCCGCTGCCAGCGGTCGGAACCGGAGAAAGTCGGGCGGTGGACCCGGAGCAGGTCGTCGAACTGCGCGCCGATGGTGGTGACGGGGTTCAGGGAGTTGAGCGCGCTCTGCAGCACGACGGAGATCTCGGACCAGCGGACCGAGCGCAGCCGCTCTTCGCCGGCGGCGAGCAGGTCGATCGTGCCACGCGGCCCCACACCGTCCGGCCGGGAGTGGAAGAGTACCTCGCCGGCGGTGATGATCGCTGGCGGGCGGAGCAGGCGGATGGCGGCCATCGCGAGGGTCGTCTTGCCGCTGCCGCTCTCGCCGGCGAGTCCCAGCACCTGGCCCCGGCGAAGCACCAGGTTGCAATCCACGACCGCGTGGACGGCCTCGTCGCCGTAGCCGTAGTCGACTGAGAGCCCCCGGATCTCGAGGACGGCGTCCGTCGCGACCGCGGATCGCGGCGCTGCGGCGGGCGCGTCGTGGCGAGGCAGGACCGGGGTGATCCCCATCGTCGTACTCAGGCTGATGCCGGCCTTGCGCGCCGCCCGCTGGGACAGGCCGGCGTTACGCAGCCTCGGGTTGATGAACTCGTCGATGCCGAAGTTGAGCAGGGCCAGGCCGGTCCCGAGCAGGGCGACGCAGACGCCGGGAGGCGCCCACCACCACCACCAGCCGCCGCGGATCGCGTTATTGGCGAATCCCTCACGGAGCATGTTTCCCCAGTTCCAGAGGCCGGGCGGAGAAGAGGTCGGAGAACCGGCCAGGCCGAGGAAGGAGATGGCGACGTAGGCGTAGATGGCGTAGAGGGTGGTGAAGAGGAAGGACGCGGCGATGATCGGGATGAGATTGGGCAGGATCTCGACGAGGATGATCCGAAGCGGTCCTTCGCCGGAGACGCGAGCCGCTTCGACGAAGTCTCGGTTGCGCAGCGAAAGGGTCTGCGCGCGGAGGACGCGGGCGCTGTAGGCCCACGCCGTGACGGCGATGATGACCGCCACCAGCAGGATGCTCGAGCCAGCCGACGGCGCGTAGTCGGCGAGCACGATGAGGAGCGGCAGCCCGGGGATGGCGAGGAACACGTTCGAGAAGAGCGACAGGCCCTCGTCGGCGTTTCCTCCCAGGTAGCCGGCGGCGACACCGACCAGCACCGAGAGGACGGTCGCGATCGCGGCAGCGAGCAAGCCCACGTACAGCGTCGCCTGGGTGGAGGCCAGCAGCTGCGAGAGGACGTCCTGGGCGAAGACGGTGGTGCCGAGCCAGTGGCCGGCCGAGGGCGGCAGCGGGAGCGGGTAATAGACGGCGGGGAAGTTGCTGCCCGGACCGGTCCCTTCCACGAGCACGTGTCGCACCCAGTGCTGGATGTCGGTCCGGTTGGGATCGTACGGGGTTATCCAGCGGCCGATCAGGGAAACCAGCGCAAACGGAGCCAGGAGCAGGAGTCCCGCGATGACCTTCGGGTTGCGCGGCATGCGCAGGATCCCGGAACGCCGGAAGACGGGCACCGGCGTCGGCCCGGCAAGAGGAGAGAGCTCGGTAATGGGTGAGCCGCTGATCGTCATGGCGTCATGCCGCCTGCCGCGCCCGGGGGTCGATCATCACGTAGACCACGTCTGCCAGCAGGTTGGCGGCCAGCACGATCAGCGTGATGACCACGAAGATGCCCTGGACCAGGGCGTAGTCGAGCTTGCCGAGCGCGTCGTAGAGGTGGAAGCCGATACCGGGATAGTTGAAGACGATCTCGACCAGGATCTGGCCCGCGACCACCAGGCTGAAGGCGATGGTGAAGTTGGCCACCACCGGGAGGAGCGCGTTCCGCGCCGCGTACCANNCAGATGACGGTCGAGGCGGGCAGCCCCTTGGCCTGGGCCACCAGCACGAAGTCCTCGTCCATGGTGGTGATCACCTGGTTGCGCATCGCCACGATGAAGCCGGCGATCGAGGCCAGGACCACCGTCGCCAGGGGCAGGATCGCGTGGCTGACGACGCTCTGGTAATAGGGCAGGTTGACCCCCGGTGTGACCTGGTAGATGTCGTACGCGAAGAGGCTGGGGAACCACCTGAGCATCGTCCCGGTCTGCCCGAACATCAGGACCAGGACGAGGGCGAGGAAGAAGTAGGGGACCGCCTGGAAGAAGGTGGCGGCCGGCATCAACCAGTCGGTCCAGGAGCCGCGGCGCCAGGCAACCAGGGTGCCGATGGCGGTCCCCCCGACAAAGCTCAAGATCGCGCCGAGCCCGAGCAGGCCCAGGGTCCAGGGCAGGTAGGCGACGATCAGGCTGCTCACCGCCGCGTTCTCCGACCAGGAGTGCCCGAAATCGCCATGGGAGAGGTTGCCCCAGTAGGTGAGGTACTGCTCCCACATGCTGGTGTGGACGTTGTAGCCGAGCTGCTCCTCGATGGCGTGGACGCACTGGTCGTTGCAGTTCCCTGACTGGGAGGCCCTCGCGACCGCGCCCGCGACCGGGTTGCCGGGCACCACGCGAGGAAGGAGGAAGCTGACCGTGAGGGCCACCCAGGCGGCGAGCAGGTAGACCCCGAGCCTGCGCAGGATGACCGCCATCGCTACCCCTCGCCGCCTGCGGCCGTGCTCGCGGGCGGGTCCGGACGGTGCGGGCAGCCGCAGCTCTCCCGGACGACCAGCACGACGGGGAGCACGACATCCGGTCCGCCACGGGCTGCGCTGATCTTGGAGTAGAGGACGTCGAAAGCGGTAGCGCCCAGCTCGAGGATGGGCTGCCGGACGGTGGTCAGAGGCGGGTGCAGGTGACGCGCCACCGGCACGTCGTCAAAGCCGGTGACGGCCACCTCGTCGGGAACCGCGATCCCTCGCCGGGCCAGTGCGTGCATCACGCCGAGGGCGGTCTGGTCGTTGGCGCAGACGATGGCCCGGGGCAGCCTCCGCCCGCTGTCGAGCTGGGCCGCGATCACCTGGGCCCCTCCGGCGGCGCTGTAGTTGCCATGCCAGTCGGGCCCGCTGTGGATCTTGGCGCCCGCCGCGGTCGCCTCGCCCTCGAAGGCCCGGGCCCGGGCCCGGTTGTCCGGGCTGTCGGCAAAGCCGGAGAGATAGGCGAGGCTGTGGTAGCCATGGTCGGTCACGAGGTGGCGCACGAGAGCGCGCACGCCTGACTCGTTGTCGCAGCGAACGTTGATCGAGGCAGGGGTCGGGCTTCCCGCCAGGGTGACGATGGGGACCACGTCGGCCAGCCGGGCGACGCCGACGGCGGACAGCATCCGGTCGTGGAGGATCAGTCCGTCCGCCTTACCGGCGATCCCCGCGATCCGGGTCGGCACGTTCTCCTCGTGGACGCCGACCGAGCTCATCAGGACGTCGAAGCCTCGACGCTGCGCCGCGACCTCGATGCCACGATTGATCACGTCGATGAAGAGAAGGCTCTCGTCCTCGTCCTGGAAGAGATGGGCCTCTTCGCCACCTCGCCGGAAGACGACGCCGACGACCTCCTTGAGACCGTTGGAAAGGGCGCGCGCCGCGCCGTCCCGCACGAAGCTGAGCTCGCGAACCGCATCGAGGACGCGCTCCCGGGTTTCGGGGCGGCTTCCGTGGCCGTTGAGGACGCGGGAAACGGAGGCGATGGAGACGCCCGCACGGCTGGCGACGTCGTAGATCGTCAGGGTCCCCTTGGCTCTCTTCGGCTCGGCCATTCCCCGTTTCCCGCCTCATGTAGGGCGACTGCCAGCGACCCGACTCGGTGCTGTAAGCGCTTACAGTAAGCGCTTACAGGAGCCTAGCACGGGGAGCGGCTCTGTGCAATAGGGACGATTTGCGGAGCTCCGGCTTTGGCTGCCTCAGCTAAGCCGAAGCTCCTCCCACCTGGGAAACGAACTTATCGGGCCGGCTCGTAGGTGAGCAGCAGGATGCCGTCCTTGCCGAGGGAGCGGGAGTCGACCAGGCGCAGCTTGGTCCGCGGCATGTCCTCGACGAAGAGGCGCTTACCGCCACCGAGCACGATCGGGTAGAGCATCAGGCGATATTCGTCGACGAGGTCGTGCTGGGCCAGGCCCTGCACGAGCTGGGCGCTGCCGAAGACGAGGATGTCCTCCGCGATCTGCTCCTTGACCTGGGCGACTCCCGACTTTACGTCGCCACGGATCACCGTGGAGTTGGTCCATCTGGCGTCGTCATCGCCGAGCGTCGTCGAGACGACGAACTTGGGCATGCTGTTCATCCTCTCGCCGAACCAGCCGGTGCCCTCCATCGTCGGCCACGCCTGGGCCATGCCCTGGTAGGTGACCCGTCCCTGCAGCAGCGCGCCCGCCGCCTTCAGCTCTTCGCTCTTGAACGTCTCCCCTTCTTCGCCGCGGTCGAATTCGAAGGACCAGGCGGGCTCCTCGATGACGCCGTCCAGCGATATGAACTCGCTGACGATCAGCTTTCCCATTTCGTCTCGTCTCCTTGTGTTTCTGATCTTTGAGTGAACGCGATCACCAAGCCATCGAACGAGCGACGACGAAATCGACAGCCAATCCCCTGAATCGAACGGACTCGATCCTAGAATCGGCGGCGATTGCTGACGACCAAGTGCGCCTCAGGAGGGCAACAATCCAAATGGACAGGGAGCTTTACGACACCGGACTCAAGACGCGTCGCGAGGTCCTCGGCGCGGAGTACGTCGACCGGGCGATGGCAGCCGCGACGCCGCTCACCCAGCCGCTCCAGGATCTCCTCAACGAATACTGCTGGGGCGCAGTCTGGAGCCGGCCGGGCATCGACCGGCGGAGCCGGAGCCTGGTCAACCTCGGGATGATCACGGCTCTCGGCAAGGCGCCGGAGCTGAAGATCCACGTCCGAGGCGCGCTCCGCAACGGGCTTTCCCAGGAGGAGATCATCGAGGTGCTGCTCCAGACAGCGATCTACTGCGGGATGCCGTCCGCCCTCGAGGCGTTCCGGGTCGCCAACGAGGTCTTCAAGGAGGAGGGCCTGCCCGCCTGACGTCGAGGACGCTCGAGGAGCGGCTCCGCTGCAATGCGTTTGTGCTGATCGTTAGATTGAGACGACCTTTGCGACGAGTTG
>WNFM01057323.1_pt2 | contig 17178 bp, 12 predicted proteins | sample 5400271 | NCBI WGS metagenome assembly WNFM01 (sample SAMN13153352, study PRJNA577476) | soil metagenome | isolation source: 60 cm saprolite on Douglas fir-dominated hillslope | place: USA:California | collected 2013-09-17 | reverse complement strand
TTCTCCCGTCCAGTTTTCCCAGGTTGACCTGACCGGGCGCGAACTGATTCTGACGACGACCAATGGGACACGCGCTTTCTATGCCTGCCCGCAGGGTTCGACAAGATTGGCGGGAAGCTTCTATAATGCTGAGGCGGTGACGGCGAAGGCGCTGGCGCTCGCTCATGAGCGCGGAGGGGATATTAGCCTTGTGTGCGCGGGTGAACTCAATTACTTTGCGCTCGACGATGCTGTGTGCGCGGGGTACCTGGCCCTTGAACTGCAAAGGCAGCAAGGGTCAGAGATCCCTCTGCAACTCGATGAGAGCGCGCTGGCAGCTATTGCGCTCTACGAGGCGTATAAGCCGCCCAAAGTCATTGATTACTGCAATTCGGCACGCTCAGTCATAGAGGGTGGCCTGCCGGACGATCCACCTTTCTGTATGCGAACGAGTGTAAGCCGGAGTGTGCCGGCAGTGGTAGGAATGGAGGATGAGACGGGTTTGCTGGTGATTGAGCGAGGTTAATCGATCCTCACAATCAATTTCCCAAAATTCCTGTTCTCCTCCATCACCTTATGCGCCTCCGCTATCTTCTCCAGCGGATATACCTGGTCGATAACCGGCTTGACCTTCCCATTTGCTAACAATGGCAAAACGCTTGTGGCGAAACAGCGCGTTACTGCCAGTTTCTCCTCGAGGGTGCGCGTGCGCATAGTGACACCGCGCAGCAAAATACGCTTGCCCATCAGCATGCCCAGGTTCACATTTGCCTGGACGCCTCCCAGGGTTGCGAGGAATACGAGACGCCCCCACAGGGCAAGCGCCTGGAGGTTCTGTTCCAGGTAGGGCGCGCCGATGAAATCAAGTACGACATGCACGCCTTCTCCATTGGTCAGGCGGTTCACTTCAGCGGCGAAATTGTGGTCAGACAGCCCTACATCCAGCCCTAGCTCTCTGGCTAATTCAAGTTTGTGTGGAGTACGAGACGTGCCAAAGGTGGTAGCTCCCGTGGCATGCGCAAGTTGAATAGCTGCTGTTCCTACACCACTGCCCGCGGCATGGATCAGCACTCGCTCGCCCATCTGCAAACCCGCCTGCGTAAAGAGGGCGTCATGGGCAGTCAAAAAGACTTCCGGGATACCCGCTGCCTGTACGAAATCAAGATTCTGGGGAATTTCAAGCAGCAGGCCCTCGTGCGTCAGGATATACTCAGCCTGCCCTCCTCCGCCTGCGAGGCCCATCACACGCTGGCCGGGCTTCCATGCCTGTACCAGGGGTCCAACGGCATCAACTTCGCCCGCGAATTCGAGGCCGGGAATATTTGAGGGGGATCCTGCTGGTGCCGGATAGCCCCCGGCACGCTGCAACAAGTCGGCGCGATTGATGCCCGAAGCACGCACGCGCACGCGCACCTGGTCGCCGATGGGCTGCGGCGTCTCAACGTCCTGTATTTCTAATACTTCTGGTCCACCTGGCCTGGTGATTATGACTGCTCGCATGAAGTTCTGCTCCTTATAACGTTTTTCATCATAATATCTCACAGAAACGGGCCAGGCAACAAGCGAATAATGCTGGTAAAAGGCGCATAGGGGCTTGGGAGGGAGGGAAGAGCAGGGAGGGGACGCTTGTGGGCCAATGCGTCGCCCTCCCTGAGAATACAAATCACAGAGATAGGTGCTTACTATGCGGTTGCTTGCTGTGCGGCTGCTTGCTGTGTTGTGCCATCATCTTGATAGATGGCCTCCAGGTCGATTTCGATATTCACATCCTCACTCACCAGAACACCGCCTGCCTCGAGCCCTACATTCCAGTTGAGGCCCCAATCTTTGCGATTAATTCTTGCTTTGGCGCTCAAGCCCGCTACCTGGACACCGAAAGGGGTTTTGGCCTGGCCGTGGTACTCGGCTTTGAAAGTAACTGGCTTTGTTACACCACGCATTGTTAGATCGCCGATCACCTTGTACTCGCTGCCACCAGCGTGTTCAACCCTGGTGCTCTTAAAAGTAAGGGTTGGAAAGTTTTGCGCATCGAAGAAATCTGCTGAGCGCAGGTGCTCATCTCTTTTCTCATCATGCGTATCTACGCTCGTTGTATCAACTTGAGCATCAACCCACGAGTTTTCGGGATGCTGTTCATCGATATGAAGGTGACCGCTGAGCACGTTAAAATGCCCTCTGACGGTTGTAAACATCATGTGTTTGACACTAAATGTCGCTTCTGAATGGTGGGGTTCAATTTCCCAGGCCATTGGAAAGTTCCTCCTTGATTCTTCACAAGAAACTAAGTACTTGACTATAAAATTGTTAGTTGCTTTCCTAACAATAGTAACTGTAGCACATGCTACTTCTCTTTGTCAAGTATCTAATATTTAATTAGCAGAGTTATTGAAATTTGTCTCGCGTCTGTTCTGAAAAGAGTGGCTGTCCAAGGTGTGAAATGGTCTCTCTTGCCAGGATGTATCCACTCATCCATGCCATTCGTGTAAGAAACAGCAGCAGGGATGTTACAGTAGTTGAAAAAGTGGACCCTGCCGGGAAGTAAGGCCCTGTCCAGGGCGAGTGGAAGGGGGGTCTCGGCCTGGGCCTCTATATTTGCCAGCAACTGATGAGCAGACAGCAGGGCCAGGTGGGTATCGAGAGCACGCCAGGGCACGGAGCCACCTTCTGGTTCACGCTTCCCCTGCTTTCCTCCCCTCAAGGGTAGGTATGCAGTACAAACCAGCCCCCAAGAGCTAACCGACGAGCTAGCCGCCTTACCAGAAGAGCAAAAGCGACTTATTTATCGCTCGCAAATGACTCAGCCTGTTGAAAAATACAGAAAAGGCTGAGGCGAAGCAACCAGATCAATGTTCCCATCGGGGTGAGATTTGGCAGTTCGGAATGACTGCGTAACGTTTTCGTAACGGGCATATGGTAAAATGAGGCCAGACTGTAAACTCGACGAGTCCTATTTGTTGCTGTCGCTGTCTCTCAGGAGGCAGCGGGAGCCTCTGAACGTCTTTTGGCACGGATGAACTGGTCGAGCTTGATGAACGAGAGAGCATAGTGTAAGGAAGAGCGTGATGCGTGTTCCGGATGCCTCACCGGCTTCAACAACAACACACCTACAGAAGAGCAGGGCCGAGGTCCGCGTAAGGGGACGCTGGCTCTTCATCGCGCGAGTGGCATGTGTAAGCGTGGCGCTTTTGGCGCTCATCATCTGGGGCTGGGGCGTGCCGTTTCGGTATGCGCAGTTGGGGACCGTCTGTACAGTACCACCGTGCGGCGATCAGCAGCCCACTGCGGCGAGTCTCGCTGCCTTCCGGGCAGCCGGAATGACCCTTGACTTCTACGCCGCCTATACCGGCACGCTTGAAGTCCTCTTTACACTGGTGTTTGTGTTGATCGCGGCCTTAGTCTTCTGGCGCAAGTCTGATACCCGCATCGGACTGGTCACCGCGCTGTGCCTGGTCACATTCGGGGTGACTCAGACGAGTGCCGACGCGTTGGCGACTGCCATTCCCGCTTTCGCCATTCCTGTCAATCTGCTGCAACCACTCAGTTACATCTTCCTCGCCCTCTTCCTCTATCTCTTCCCAGATGGGCGCTTCATCCCACGCTGGACGAGCTTCGTGCTGCTGGCGTGGATCGCTCTGTTCCTGGTGAGTATGGCAGTGTTGCCGGTCGGGATATTTGTCCCGTTGCTCTTCGTTTTCATTCTTCTCTCGTTGTCTGTTCAGATCTATCGCTTTCGTTGGGTCTCCACCTACCTTCAACGTCAGCAAACAAAGTGGGCCGTCTTCGGCATTCTCACCGGCACACTTGGGTCTATTGGTATCATCACCATTGCCAATGTCCTGAAGCTCTCGCCGTCGCTTGGCGCTTGGGACTTCCTGGTGGGCAATACCCTGGTCTACCTCTTCTCAGCTCTCATCCCACTCTCGATAGGTGTAGCCATCGTACGCTCCAAGCTGTGGGAGATTGATGTTCTTATCAATAAAGCGCTGGTTTACGGTGTGCTGACCGCGCTGCTGGCGGCGGTCTATGCTGGTCTGATTATCAGCTTGCAATTCCTCCTGGGTGGGATCATCAAGCAGAATAATGATGTGGTCATTGTCGTCTCGACACTGGTTATTGCGGCGCTCTTCCTGCCCTTGCGCCGTCGTATTCAGCAGGTCATCGACCGGCGCTTCTACCGTCGCAAGTATGATGCGGCCAAAACGGTGGAGACTTTCAGTGCTACCCTTCGTAGTGAGGTGGACCTGACGCAGTTGAGCGAGCACCTGATTACAGTTGTGCAGGAAACGATGCAGCCAGCGCATGTTTCGTTGTGGTTGCGTCCACCCGAACACGACGGAAAGCATCGGGCTCCTTGGAGAGCCACTCCTCCGGTTTCCCCTGAGGGAAGATGAAGGGTTGTCATCTTTATTGCTACTTACTTGAGAACATGAGGGCGAAGAGCGAAGCTATAAGCTTGCGGGGAGATTGTCCTTTTTCAGCGTTATCACTATGAACCCTGCAACTGATGAGATGAGGAGGAACAGAGAAGCGAGTAGGTGTATGATATAATCTGCTCAACAGCGATCATAAAAAAGCAGAGGACATTGTAGCATGTTCACCCTCAACGACATACTGCAAGGCAACGAGGGCAAGTTTTGTTTCCATGGCCCGGCAGTACCTGATCCAGCACAGGTATTCCCCGCGGCGCAGCATGACAGCCGCCAGGTCGGCAGGGGGGATCTTTTTGTCGCCATCAAAGGCGCGCATGTTGATGGACACCGCTTTATCCCGGCGGTAGCGTGGGCAGGGGCTGGCGCTGCTCTCTGTAGCGAACCTGCGGATGACGCGCCGCCTGATTTCTTGCAAATCATTGTGCCAGATGTCGTCCAGGCAATACATGCCACAGCCCGCGTGCGCACTCAGCGCCAGGAGAACACCATATTCATCGGCATCACCGGCAGTAATGGTAAAACGAGTACTAAAGAAGCTACAGCTGCCGTTTTGAGCCGGCAGGCCCCTACACTCAAAACCCTTGCGTCTTATAACAACGAGATCGGCTATCCGCTGACCTTGCTACGGCTGGAACCCTGGCATCGCTACGCTGTCCTTGAAATGGGTGCGCAGTGGGTGGGAGAACTGGCCTGGCTGTGTGATACGATAGCCAGGCCTGACTGGTCAATCATCACCAACATCGGAGCGGCACACCTCGAGTACTTTGGTACGCAGGAGCGCGTGATCATTGCCAAGAGCGAGCTGGTACAGGCGCTCATGCCCGATGGTATTGCTATCCTCAATTACGATGATGTAAATGTACGCAATATGAGTGCAAAGACGGCTGCGCGGGTGCTTTATTACGGTCTTGGTGAGGGAGCAGCGGTGCGCGGCAGCGACATACGAGGCGATGCCGTGCGAGGGCTCGCCTTTACTCTGAGCTACGCCGGGCAAGCACAGCGCATACAACTACGGCTGCCAGGCGCTCACGGCGTAATGATAGCCCTGGCAGCGGCGGCTGCCGGCTGCGCTGCGCAGATGAGTTTCGATGAAATTCGCGCGGCATTGGAGGCTCTATCACCCACGAAGGGACGTTCCGAGATCAAGCCAGGGCCAAATGGCAGCACGTTGATCGATGATACCTATAACGCCAACCGTCAATCAATTATCGCCATTACTGCGGCCACAGGTACCGCTGAACTTGCCCCTGGTGGCAAAAGATGGGCGGTGCTGGGCGATATCTTCGAACTTGGTCAATATGCGCGCGAGGAGCACCTGGCGAGTGGCGAAGCCCTGGTCGGTACGATAGATTACCTGGTTGCGCTTGGTGACCAGGCACGCTTCTATGTCGAGGGGGCGGTACAGGCTGGAATGCCAGAGAAATGTGCTTACTACTTTCACGCCGATGTCGAGAATGCTCAAGAGCTAGAGGCAGCCAAACGTGCTGCCGCAGACCTGCTCAAACGCGAGGTACACGGTGATGATCTCGTCTTGATCAAAGGCTCACGGGGTATGCGTATGGAGACAATGCTAGAGATGCTGCGATAAGCGCACCTGGTTACATATAATGTAGAAAGGACCCGGTATGGAGAAAAAGAAGATCCGCGTAGGCCTTGTTTTTGGAGGTCGCTCGGGCGAACATGAAGTATCGCTGGCCTCAGCCGAGTCGGTGATGGCAAACCTGGATCGTGACAAATACGAGGTTGTGCCGATTGGTATCACCAGGGAGGGCTCATGGTTGTTGGGCACGGAGCCACGCGCATCATTGGCGGCTGAGCAGAGCGCCAGTCACGAGACGGATCTGGAAGAGACAACGGCTGTGACGCTGACTGGCGATCCTCGCCTGCGTCGCCTGATACCTGTGGAGAACGGCGAAGAACTGGGCAACAGAGGAGCGTTGGATGTTATTTTACCCGTCTTGCATGGTACCTATGGCGAGGATGGCGCGCTGCAAGGACTGCTGGAAATGGCAAATGTGCCCTATGCCGGCTGTGGCGTACTGGGTTCAGCACTGGGTATGGACAAAGAAAAGATGAAGATGGTGTTCCAGGCGGTCGGTCTGCCTATTGTAGATTACCTGGTATACCGGCGCAATGAGTGGGAACGTTCACCTGAGGTCATCATGGACGCTATTGAACAGCGCTTGAGCTATCCCTGCTTCGTTAAACCTGTTAACCTGGGGTCAAGTGTAGGGGTGAATAAAGCACATGATCGCTCTGAACTGGAACATGCCATCAATGTAGCGGCAGAGTACGACCGCAAAATTATTATTGAGCGCGGCATCGACTGTCGCGAGGTTGAATGCGGCGTGCTGGGGAATGACGAGCCGATAGCTTCGGTTGTCGGCGAGGTCATCTCCAGCAATGAGTTTTACGACTATCGCGCCAAGTACATTGACGGCAAATCACAGGTTGATATTCCAGCCAAAATACCCCAGGCAACGGCGGAGGAGATACGCCGCCAGGCCGTGCAGGCCTTCGTTGCCCTGGACCTCAGTGGTCTTGCGCGCGTCGATTTCTTTATTGAGAAGGAGACGGGGCAAGTGTATATTAATGAAGTCAACACTATGCCTGGCTTCACCACGATCAGTATGTATCCCAAATTGTGGGAGGCAAGCGGGCTGCCCTATGCTCAACTACTGAATCGCCTGATCGAACTGGCGATTGAGCGTCACGCGGATAGACAGCGCAACCGCACAAGTTTGTAGGGACGCGATTTATCACTTCCTTACATTTATTCACTATTGCAAAAGGGGGAATTATGCCACGCACTACCATTCGTTCTATCGCTATCGAGTCGTTACATATTCCCCTGCTGGAGCCATTTACGATTGCTACGGGAAGTGTTTCCGAGGCTCGTAATGTGTTGATCACTCTTACACTGGAGGATGGGAGCGTGGGCTATGGTGAGAGCTCTCCTTTCCCACCAAGCACGGGTGAGTCACAAGAGACAGCACTGGTGGCTGCTCGTGGCTGTGCTGCATTGATCGAAGGCAGAGACGCAGCACACTGGCGCGTTCTTTCAAAACTGATGCGCAGTGTCTATTTCAGTCAGTCCACAGCCATCGCGGGTATGGAGATGGCACTGCTTGACGCGCTAACACGTTCCTATGGTATCCCCCTTTACGTTTTCTTCGGTGGTGCAAGTAACTCGGTCGAGACAGATATGAGCATTCCGCTGGTGACGCTTGAACATGGTTATGAACTGGCAAAAGACATAGTGGCGCGAGGCATCAGGAGCATCAAGATCAAAGTCGGTGGAGATATTAGGGACGACGTGGCACGAGTCGAGGCGATTCGCGAGGCCGCTCCAGGACTTGGCCTGATACTGGATGCCAACCAGGGGTACACGGCAAACGAGGCTTTGCTCTGCCTGGAAGCATTGGATGACCACGACATCCGCCCCTTGATGATGGAGCAGCCGGTGCCCAAGGAAGATTACGAGGGGTTGCGCTATGTTACGCAACATACGACGGTGCCGGTTGCGGCCGATGAAAGCGCCTATAGCGCCGCCAATGTCGCGCATTTGATTGCAATGGGCGCGGTTAACGTGGTAAACATCAAACTGATGAAGAGCGGCTTTGTGGAGGCACTGGATATCGCGGCCGTATGCAGGGCGACGTGCACTCAATTGATGATAGGAGCAATGATGGAGTCCCGCCTGGGGACCAGTGCTGCCGTGCATTTCGTGGCCGGCCTGGGTGGTTTCCGCTATATCGACCTGGATACGCCGATGCTGCTGGCTGAAGACCCATTTAAGGGTGGTTACGAGCAGCGAGGCGGCATATACGATGTGTCCGGTGCAAAAGGCGGGCTGGGAATAGAGCGGAAATAGCAAAATGAGGGCACCAGCAATGGCTATCCCTTATGCAAATGCCTGCAAGTACGGGCGCTGGGCCTCCCACATTTCATCGAACATCGCGCTGATCTCGGCAGGCGAACAGACGGCAGCGGTCAGCGGATCGAGCAGGAGAGCATAGCGAGCTGCCTCTTTATCGCGCTCCAGAAGAGCCTGACTCATCAGCTGATGTACGGCCATATGCGCTCGGTTAAGCGCTGCCAGTTGCTCGGGTAGCGAGCCAAAATGGATGGGCTGGACGCCATGGCGATCGACCAGGCACGCTACTTCAACACAGCCATCAGACAAGTTATCAATCAGGCCGGTGTTGCGCACATTGCCATAAATGACCGTCGGGCGATGAAGCGTGATTCCCTCGATAATAAAGGAACCGTACTCGTGACTGCGCTGATAGGGAATCTCACGTGTGCCGCTAAGCATTTCATTGATCTGCCGCTCGTTGTCGGCGCGCCAGGTCGGCCAGTTATTGGCGTAAAAGCCAGTGCCTCCCAAATAGCCTTCGCGACAATACTGCTCAATCAGTTCAGAACGTTTGCGAAAGTACGGCACATATTCCGAAAAATGGCCGCTGCTTTCCGAAAAATGGCCGCTGCTCTCCGTAACAAACGCCCCGAAATGAAGCATGACCTCAAAGCGCACCGGGTCTTGTTCGTACACTTCTGCTAACTGCGCGCGCGTGCGCAAACGTGGGTACATATCCTCCCCCTGGTGGCGCAGGGTGGTAAACCAGGCATTGTGATTGATGCCGGCACATTGCCACTCCAGTTCCTCATAGGGCACCTGCAAATAGCCGGCCAGCTGCTTCGAGGTTCCCTGGACGCTGTGACAAAGGCCAACGGCACGCATCTTTGTCGTGGTCAATGCTGCCAGCATCAGAATGGACATGGGATTGGTATAATTGAGTACCCAGGCGTTGGGGCAGAGTTCTTCAGCATCATGCAGAATGTCCAGCCAGGCAGGGCCCGTGCGTAAAGCTTTGAAAATGCCGCCGGGACCAATCGTATCGCCAATGCACTGGTTGACGCCATATTTCATAGGGGTATCAAAGTCGTGGCGGACATTTGCCAGGCCGGCTACTTCGATGGTATTGACCAGGAAATCGCTCCCGGCCAGCACGTCGCGGCGCTCAATCGACGACTCGACACGCCAGTGCTTTCCGCTCTGTTCAACCAGGCGCTCGGCGATCTGGTGGGCCATTTCTAGCCGCCGCTGGTCGATATCGACCAGCGCGATGATTCCTTCGTCCAATCCCTCTATATGCAGGATATCGGTAATTAACTGGCGAGCAAACACGGTGCTCCCCGCGCCTAGAAAGGTCACTTTTGTCACTGCTGGTGCTACTCCTCAATCCTCTCAACTCACTAAACTCAAGCGAAGAACTGCTCAACATGCACCGAAAAACCCGGTACCACCTGCGAGGGCAATGTTGCCTTTCCCTCAAAAACGCCGAGCGAACGATAAGCACCTGCCTCCAGCACGAATACTTCAACAGTGCGCGACCAGGGATCAGCGATCCAGTATTCTTGCACTCCAGCACGGGCATAAGCACTTTGCTTCTTATCACGGTCATAGCCTACGGTACCTGGTGAAGAGACTTCGATCACTAAGTCCGGGGCACCAATAATGCGTGAATCCGTGATTTTCCCGAGACTTGCATTTAAAACGACGATCACATCGGGCTGAACAACTACTTTAGGAGCCAACTCGACATCGAATGGGGCCTCATATACTTCTCCGAGGCCAGCATCTTCAATATGAGCCGAAAGGTAGCGAAACAGGCGACCAGAGGCCTTCTGATGCCACCTATTAGGAGAAGGTGCCATATAGAGGACTCCATCTACAATTTCATAGCGGCGTCCATCATCTGGAATGGCCGCATAATCTTTATAGGTCCAGCGGCCTTGCCCTGGCCCTGGTACATTATCAGCAGCAGTGACCATCGGCACTCTCCCAAGTATCATTGTCATTTCAGCTACGCCTTTCGTAAACGGCAAGAGTGTCACTATCCATCACATCCCCATGGTAACACAGTAGAGGAGCGCCCGCAAGGGGCGCTCCTCTAGATTATCAACCGATCACGGCTTAACTTACAGACTGAATGTCCCCGAAGAGGCCGTGTGCTTCACCATCAATACCGGCAGTGAAGAAGAGTTCGTTGGATGGGCCCGCGGCCGCATCATTACCGAACTGCAAAGACCACAGGCCATCGATCTGTATTGGGATGACTCCGCCAATTTGAAGTGAGCCAAGGGCAGCGCCAGTATTCGGATCGAAGACATTAATGTGACCATCGCCGAAGTTGCCGACCAACAAGTCATTGCTGAACTGGCCAAAGTTAGCAGGTGCCAGGGCCAGGCCCCAGGGAGAGTTGAGGCTACCGTGTGCAATGAGGCGACGAAGCAAATTCCCATTGGTGTCGAAGACATCGACAAAGCCATGACCGGGACCTGCTACATCGTCGTGCTTGGCTGCATTCTGCTTCGCAAATGTGACGTAGAGGTTGCCTCCAATGTTCTGGATGCCGAAAGGTGCATAACTTTGCGGAAGAAGGTGATCGGTGAAGGAGCGTACGAGTTTAAAACTCGAGTCGAACATCTCGACGGTTCCGAAGCGGAAATTGGTGGCAAAGATGAACGTTCCAGAGGAATTGCTGCCGATAGCCAGTCCTTTGTAGACCGCTCCCTTACCTACGTTCGATCGATCCACTGCGAGGACGGCATGAGACCGGTCGGTGAAATTGGGGTTCCAGCCGGATATTGTGCCATCTTCGGTGTCAAAAATGAACACACTTGAAAGGGATGTACCGTTTTCTGAAACATTGAAGCCACCGTTGCCGTTGAAGATAACGCCAGTCGGTGCTGACGTAGTTCCAGCAGGACTGCCTGCCGGGGGTGGGATGGTGACCGTCAGTGGGACTTTCACGCCCTGGCCAGTGTACAGTGTGGACACACCTGTTCCATTGTCCGCAACCCACCAGGGGGTTGCTGGTCCATGCACCAATCCCCAGGAATTTACCAGGTTCGGGTCGGTAAATTGGGCTTCACCAACGAGGTCGGAAACCAGGTTTGTCTGCCGGTAGAAGCCTTGCAAGGGTTGGGCGAACGCGGCAGCTGGCAATGCCAGAAGCAAGAGCATAAGAGGAGCGATCACAGAAGCGAGAAGTCGTAGTCGTCCAGGAATGAACCGGGCACGCATAAATGTACCTCCTTGTATCTGATGTAGCCTCTCCGAACTCACGCGGTCTACTTGTTCCTGCTGGCCTGCACTCACACACGCAAACTGACAGTGCAAAGCAGGCGCTAACTACATCCCGCAAGATTTGAAGAGCGCTGAGTTGTATGAGAGAGTTACATAGTTAAAATAGCGTCGCTAGCATAGCGACACTTTCCCGAAAATTTTCGGGAGCCCCATATGAATATACGCAGAAGGTTACACAGTCAAAAAACCTGTTATCAGCGATATGCCTCAGCCTGCAAATTAAACAACTCCGCGTAACGGCCATCCAAAGCTATCAACTCTTGATGCGAGCCGCTCTCGCTAACGCTGCCATTTTCGATCACGAAAATCCGGTCGGCCAGGCGCACGGTACTGAAGCGGTGGCTGATGAAAACGGCAGTCTTCCCCTCGGTCAATACGCGGAAGCGGGTAAAGACCTCGTGTTCGGCATGGGCATCGAGTGCGCTGGTGGGCTCGTCCAGCACAAGAATACGCGCATCGCGCATGAAAGCGCGTGCCAGGGCAATCTTCTGCCACTCACCGCCGCTCAACTGCGTACTATCCTTAAGGTCCTTAAACCAGCGTCCGAGCATGGTGTCATAGCCCTGGGGCAGCCGTTCAATTACAGCATTGGCTCCGCTCTTGCGCGCGGCACTCATCACCAGGTCCCTTTGCTCGATCTCATCCACGCGCCCTACGCCGATATTCTCATGCGCCGTCATGTAGTAGTTCACATAATCCTGGAAGATCACGCCGACCTGTTCGCGCAACTCTTTCAAGTCGTATTCCTTAATATTGCGACCGCCGATCAAGATTTCGCCCTCATCCGGGTCATACAGGCGCGTAAGCAGCTTTACCAGCGTGGTCTTTCCGGCACCGTTGCGTCCAACCAGGGCGATGGCTTCACCCGCATGAATGGTGAAACTCACATGTTTCAAGGCTGCCTGCGTCTCGGGGTCCTTCCCTGGATAGGTGAAACTGACATTGCGGAACTCTATAGCGAGCCCGTCTATCTTCCCGGGAGGATCTAGCGGCTGCGGATTTGGCGGCGACACAATTTTGGGTTGGTATTCGAGGAACTCGAACAGGGTGTTTACATACAAGGTATTCTCGTAGGTGCTGGAGATATCGTTCAACAACCCCTGGAAGTTCTGACCCACCTGTACTGCCGTCTGGGTGTACAACGTCAGTCCACCAAGAGTGATACGACCCATTACGGTTTGTAGCGCGACATAGAGGTAAATAGCGCTATTCGCGGCAACCGTCAGCCCTGTCCAGCCAAAGTTGATCGAGTAACGAGTCAGCAGCAGCTTTTTGTCCTGCTTGTAAAGTTTGGTAGCAAGGTCCCAAAATTTGTGGGTGAAAAAATCGCCCAGCGTGAAGAGTTTTACTTCCTTGTTGTACGTGTCGGTCGTCATTAAAGTAACGAAGTAGGCCATGAGGCGGCGCTCCGGCGATTGACGGCGCATCAACTGATAACCCCTCCATCCATAGCGCGTGCTGGAGAAGAAGGCAGGAATAGGAACGATAAGCGCCACGACGGCCAGCCACCATGCCAGGTGCCACAACAGGAAAATTAGCGAGGCCAGGGTTACAATGGTACGGCCCAGGTCAAAGGTTTGCGAGATCATCGAAACGGGCTGGTAGGTGGACTGGTTCGCAGCCTGGCGCATCTTATCATAAAACTCGGGATTCTCAAAAAAAGCCAGGTCAAGGGTGTTGGCTTTCTTGAGGATTTCTAACTGCACGCGGTTCGATACCTGTTCCTGCAAGAGCTGCTGCACGATATTGCTCAAGGTACTGAGCAGGCTCGAGAGCAGCGTGATCCCAAGTTGCAAACCTACTGGCAGCCAAATAGGAGCTGTGCTGTGAATACGAATCGCTAACACAACACTGTCGATTACCAGGGCAGTAATTGAGACACTGATGGCGGGCGTGAAACCCTGCGCGAGATTCAAGAGTGCCAGCAGCGTCGTCAGTACGGCACTGGTCGACCAAACCAGGCGCAATACGCGCGGTAAGCTCGCAAGCGCGCCGGGAACTTTCTTTAAACTAAACTTCTCGTCCGCTCGTGGTCCTGGGCCTCCCAAGGAGAAAATTACTTGTTGTTTCATGGGAAATTCCGCTTCTGTAAGCTGCTCAATGACATAGCGCTACGTGATGAAATAGGGTTCTTACAAGAAATAATGACGTTATCCCTTCAGTATTCTCACAGTGTACTCAAAAAGCGGGGATAATGCATTGTCTCTATCGCCAGTTTTCTGGCCAGGTAAAAATCACTGGCATATACTGTCAATTTCTACAGGTAGCAAACGCGGGGGCCTAAGACCCTGCTTGCACATTCCAAAACCAAAAACACACAATTATTACCATGTTCATAACCTCTTCTTTACCCGCGTCTGTTAGATTATGTATGGATAACTAAATCGAGTCTTACGCATACATGTCTATGTAAAACAGCCAGAAATCCTGTAACGAAAAAAGTCAGCCTGTAACGAAAAAAGTCAGTTTCCCATCGTCTAAATAGTGATTAGCCGGATCGGGTATCAGAGAGTATTTCGAAAATAAAGGATGATACAATCGATCATTTGGAGCTAATAATGTACGACTAGAGCACTATGGAAGGAGTCTCACTTTGAAGCTTTTACGCGTCGCTTGCTGTTTGTCCATTTTTCTATTGGCCTTGCTAGCTTTCGCCTTGTCAACGTCAACTACCCATGCCCAGGGACCCTGCACACCGTCTAATGGAAACGGTGCGCAGACCTGCACGGTAAACTTTCATGACGATGTGCAGGTGTTCCCCATCGGGCCACCGCCTGCCTGTCTAATCTCAGGCACGATCACACAAACCTTCAACGGCGTCATCCACATCACGATCAATAAGGCCGGAGATGTCTGGGATACCGGCACGATGACCGGCCCCTTTGTACTGGTGCCCGACGACCCCACCATACCCACGTATACCGGGCATGCTACGTCGTGGTTCGGCGATAGCATTAACAATCAGAACATGGTGTCGCACTTCACCTTGAACGCACACGCCACTGCCCCAAACGCGCCCGCTATCGACTTTCACGAGGTGGGTCACTTCAGCATAAGCGCGAGCGGCACGAATCCCCCTCTCATCTTTGATTATGCGACCTGCTGATCAGAGACGGCCAGCGTGGGAAACAGGAGTCATCCCGACTTGTGAAGAGTGGCTTGATCTCTTCACTTGGTAAGCAGAAGCCTGATAGCACAATGCTATCAGGCTTCCTTGATTCTGGTATTCTGTTCGCGCAAACTCTTCATTATCAAGTTTTTCTATCAAGCTGCAAAAAACTTCAGTAAGTGCCGCGCACACAATTCTTCGTCTGCCTGTACTACTACATTATCCGTTAGCCTTGCAATGCCACAATCTTGTGGGTTTTGCCTGACTTTCAACTTAAGAGGAACAAACAACCAATATATATGCTAGCTAATGCTCTTAATGCTAGCTAAAACAGCATTTATGCCGCATAGCACTAATCCTGCCCGTTTAATCCATTGTTGGAGGAATTTGATTCTGATAAAGGAGGAAAGTGCCAGATGTGTTATACTTAAGTTATTACGGCAAAGGGGACATCATGGCCACCACATCTTCTTCAGACCCTCGAACAGAGAGCGCGATCGCAGGATGGCTCTCACCCAAGGAGTTCGCTATTTTAGAAGCTGTCTGTGATACGTTTTTTCCTTCGCTCGAACCTCCTGCTGGGAGTTCTGAAGCGATGGCTGCCTACTACCGCCGCAGCGCTGGCGACCTGCATGTCGCTCAATTGTTGGCCGAGACGCTGTCACAGGAGAATGCACAGGCACAGACCGCGTTTCGCCAGTTGCTGGCACTGATGGCAAGCCCCATCAGCGGCCTACTCCTGGCTGGCAGCGCAAAACCTTTTGTGGCACTCCCTCTCGAAAAGCGCCAGCGGTATCTGCTGGCTATGGCAAATAGCCCGCTGGGGCAACTGCGGCAGGGCTATCAAACCATGAAACGCCTCGCCGGGTTCATCTATTTCTCTGTCCCCAACGAACAGGGCATTAACCCGAACTGGGACGTATTGGACTACGCCGCACCATCCCCACCACCCACAGGTGTTCCCCAACCCATCCAACCGCTGACCGTCTCCGAAGATACGACTTTTGATGCTGATGCTGTCGTCATCGGTTCTGGTGCAGGCGGCGGCGTTGTCGCTGCCGAACTCGCATTGGCTGGCAAGAGTGTAATGGTGCTGGAGAAAGGCGGCTATAATAACGAGGCGAATTTTACCCTGCAGGAGGCACAGGCGATGCCGGAACTCTACCTCAAGCGCGGAACGCTTACTTCAAAAGACCTGGGTATCATCGTCCTGGCAGGCAGCACTCTTGGGGGCGGCACGACGGTTAACTGGATGACTTCGCTCCGCACACCCCCCGGCGTGCTTGAGGAATGGGAGCAACGTTCTGGCTTGCATGGCCGCTTCACCAGCTCGCAACTGCAAGAGAGCTTTGCTGCCGTGGAGAAACGGATCAACGTCAATACCGAGAATAGCGAACATAACCGGCAGAACCAGTTGCTGTACGATGGCTGTACTGCCCTTGGCTACCATGCGGAAGTGATACCACGTAACGCCATGGAGTGCCAACAGCGCTGCGGACCCTGTGGTTTCGGCTGCCGCTACGGGTGTAAGCAATCCACTATGAAGACCTACTTGCAGGATGCCTACGACCATGGCACACGCATCATCGTGCATTGCGGTGCTGACAAAGTGCTCATAGATAACGGGCACGTCGAGGGTGTCAAAGCGACCGTGACCGATAAACAGACAGGGAAAACACACAACCTGACCATCCATGCGAAGATTGTGGTAGTAGCAGCGGGAGCAGTGAATTCGCCTGCCATCCTGCTGCGTTCCGGCCTGGAGAACCGGCATATTGGCCGTCACCTGCACCTACACCCCACCACGCCCATTACGGGCATCTATCCCGATAAGGTGTATTGCTGGCAAGGGGTGATGCAGTCCGCTTATTCCGACCAGTTCGGCCGCCTTGACGGAAACTACGGCTACAAGCTGGAGGTACCTCCTGCGCATCCTGGCCTCCTGGGTCTGGGGACGCCCTGGTATTCGGCATGTGAGTACCGGGAACAAGTAGCTCAGGCCCCCAACATTGCTACGATTATCGTACTCGCTCGTGACAAGGGCGAGGGTACCATTAGCGTGGATCGCAATAGTGAGCCTGTCGTCGATTATGTGGTCTCGGCCTATGATCGCAAGCACCTCTTGCACGGCTTGCGCCAGGCTGCGCGTGTCCACTTTGCGGCTGGCGCGACATCGGTAGTCTCCCTGCACAGTAAGCGCACGCGCCTCGACCGGCGAGAAGACGGCACAGTCAACGATCTGGATCTGCGCGAGTTTGATCGGCAGCTAGAGCGTCATAGTATGGGTGTCAACCGCATCATGATGTTCACTGCCCACCAGATGGGCACCTGCCGCATGGGAGCCGACCCTAAGACATCGGTGACCAATGAATATGGCGAAGTACACGGCGTGAAAGGTCTCTTCGCCTGCGATGGCAGTCTCTTCCCAGCCCCATCTGGGGTGAACCCAATGCTTAGTATTATGTCTCTTGTCCATCACAACTGTCAGTATATTAAGACTGTGA
>WNFM01346924.1_pt3 | contig 17181 bp, 17 predicted proteins | sample 5400271 | NCBI WGS metagenome assembly WNFM01 (sample SAMN13153352, study PRJNA577476) | soil metagenome | isolation source: 60 cm saprolite on Douglas fir-dominated hillslope | place: USA:California | collected 2013-09-17 | reverse complement strand
ACCGCCGTATTCGCCAACGAGCGCGAGGTAGCCAGCGCCCGCAGCCAATTCGCGAATGCGCTGCCCAGGAATGGCACGCTGATCGGCGTGCACATCAGTGCCCGAAAAGTAAATCAGCGCTGGCCAGCCGAAAAGTTTGTCGAGTTCCTGCTCAAGCTCCGGGAATGCCAGCGGGATCTTGCATTTGTCCTGTTCTGGTCGCCCGGGGAATCGGACAATCCAACCCATCCGGGTGACGACGCAAAGGCGCACCAGATTCTGGAACAACTCGGCAATTTTCCGATCGTGCCGTTTCCGACCATTGCGCTGTCGGATCTGTTCTCTGCAGCGACGGCGGAGCGATGCATGCGGCCGCCGCGCTCGACAAGCCGATCCTGTGCTTCTTCGGAAATTCGGATGCAGGTCGGTGGCATCCATGGGGTGTACCGTATCAACTCATGCAGCCACGATCGGAAGACGTCTCGGACATCACCGTCGTCGAGGCGCTCGAAAAATTCCGTGAACTGCAAAAAGAGGTGCGTGGTCCGGAGCAATCGAAAATCAATTGACCCATTCCGACGTGGATGTCGCCGGCGGCCCTATTGGGGCACTCCTCTGGCCGGACAGTGTGGGACCATCGAACAAAACGAAGAAACCAACAGAGCATGACTATCACCTGTCCCGCAATCCATGCGCTACTTAACTGAGTTTTCGGCAATGGAGTGGCTGAAACTGCTGCCGATCCAGCATGCACTAAAGCAAGTGCGCAATGATGCCTGGCTTGCCATCTACAAGCATATTCGTCCGGATAGATTTAGCCGGTTTCTGGCGGAGCATAAGGATCTGGAAAACAAAAACATTGCTCTGGTTATCGCGTTTGAACAGCCATGGGCTCTGAATTGGTTGCTGCAGAGGGCGGCGCGAAATCTCTCGGATACTGCGGTTCTCGTATTCGATAATTCACGCAACGATTCGAAACGACTTGAAATTGAACAGGTTTGCAAACGGAACAACGTCCCTTACCTTGCATTGCCTGCCAATCCGACCAGGCATGTCAATCGTTCGCATGGAATGGCAATGACCTGGGTTTACCACAATGTGGTGCGTGCAATTAAGCCCCGCATTTTCGGATTTATCGATCACGATTTGATACCCGTTCGCAAGGTAAGTATTGCGGATAAAATGGCCGGACAACCCGTTTACGGCCTGCTCAATCAGAATAGATTTGGCTTCTGGTCTCTTTGGGCCGGATATTGTTTCTTCGACTATGCCGGGACCGAAGGCAAGTCGATCAATTTCCTTTACGATTTTTCGCGAGATCTGGATACAGGTGGCCGGAATTGGAACAGCCTATACCGCGATCTCGATAGCCGGCAGCTGCGCACCGCAACCTTTGAAAACGTAAGTACGAAGGTGCCATCAATCAATGATCCCCGATTGGTGCAGTTCGTCGATCGGGACTGGCTGCATATCGGGGGGATCAGTTATAGCTATAATTCTCCGGACAATATTGAATTCTTCAAGGGTCTGGAAAAGCTGTTTGATGAAGGATCTTCGTGAAACAGTACTCATGAACATCGACAACGTTATTCAGCCGCCCGTCCATCTGGCTCAGACGTTTTCTGGTAAATCCGAAATGCGGCTGAACTAGCCGCGAATTCAGAAATGCAAATTTCATCCCGGCACGCCCTGGTCTATGCTGGTCCGACCGTGCTGCTCTTTCTGCTGCTGTTCGCCCACGTAACGGCGTTGCGGTCGATCGCGCTGGTGATCACCGTCGCAGCCGCGGCATACGCGTGGCGCAAGCACCCCGGGCCGCCGATTCCGCTCAAGCTCCCGCTGGCACTATGGATCGGCATGGCACTGCTGTCACTCGCATGGGCGCGAGATCCTGCCTATTCATTCGGAGAGATCCGGTCCGAAATCGGCTACGACATAGTGTATTTCGTCGCATTCTTCGCGCTAACCCGCGAACGCTGGCAGTGGACCACCTTCCGGGGTGCCCTGCTGGCGGGATTGGCCACGATGACCGGTATCGCCGTATGGCTCTACTCGCGCACGCAGAATCTTGATACGGACAGTCCCCTGGGGGGAGTCCTGACCATTTGCACCCACCTGGTCACGGTGCTTCCCTTGCTGGTCGCGGCCATGTTCGAGTTTCGGCGAAATATCCCCGCGCTGGCAGTCGGCATCCTCGCCGTAATCGCTGCGTTAGGTGTCGGCTATTTCACGTTTAATCGGAACTTTATTTTGGCGGTTGACGCCAGTTGTCTGACGATGGCATTGATGTTGATCCGGCGTCACGTTTCAAGCCGGCGGCATTTGGCGATGTTAATGTTGGCGACCGCTATTGTTGCCGGGGCAAGCGCGGCTTTTCTCCTATCGGTGGCTCAGCAGCGCGCCGGAACGGAAAATGTCGACGCGACGGTTCAGGCGACGTTTGAACGCGATCCCAGATGGGCCCTGTGGGACTTCAGCCTCGACCTGATCCGGGAACGCCCGGTTACCGGAGTCGGATTCGGCCGTTTCGCGGCGCACGGTTCATACCTGGAAAAATTTCCGGAAGATCGTCTCAACTCGCACGCTCACAATCCGTTTCTGAATTACGCGGTGCAGATGGGAATCGGCGGGGTGGCGGCGTTGCTGTTTCTGCTACTCAACCTGTTCCGCGAATTCTGGAAGCTCTGGCGATGCGATGACCCGCAAGTCAGTCTGATCGGGGTGGCCGGCCTAGCCATGGTGATAGGCGTTCTGGTCAAGTCGCAGTCCGAGGATCTCTGGATTCGGCAAAACGGTTATTTGTTCTGGGCCCTCACCGGAATAATGCTGGGCTATGCACATCGCCTGCGTCGCAACCCCGGCTGATTCAATTCCCGTCCTTATGTGCCTCCAAACGGGCCAGCGGAGCGCGCTTGCCGTAACGAAGCGTTGCCGCCCTCGCGATACTCGGGCACCCAGCGCTTTAGTGCACTGCGCACCTCGCGATCCTCCGGGCAGCCGGATTCCTGCAACCAGGTCAGCACCACTGCCAACCACTCCGGCTCGACTTTGCGGGCCTGCGCTATGCGCAACTTCGGATGTGGCGTAGCAAGCGTCTCCTCGCCATCGGCGAGCACCTCCTCGAAGAGTTTCTCTCCCGGACGCAATCCCGTGAAGACGATTTTTATATCGTCTTCCGCCAACCCCGAGAGACGGACCATGTCGCGCGCGAGATCGACGATGCGCACCGATTCGCCCATGTCGAGCACGAAAATCTCGCCGCCGGTACCCATGGTGCCGGCCTGCAGCACCAGTTGCGCCGCCTCCGGAATGGACATGAAGAAACGGGTGATGTCGGGATGGGTTACCGTCACCGGGCCGCCCGCGGCGATCTGTTCGCGGAATTTCGGAATGACGCTGCCGGCGCTGCCGAGCACGTTGCCGAATCGAACCATCACGAAGCGCGTGCCCTGCGGACGCTGCAGGGACTGGCAGACCATTTCCGCAAGCCGCTTGCTCGCCCCCATGACATTGGCCGGATTGACCGCCTTGTCGGTTGAGATCAGGACGAACTTTTCCACGCCGTGGCGCATCGCCTCGGATGCCATGACATAGGTGCCGTAAACGTTGTTGCGCACCGCCTCCCAGGCGTTTTCCTCTTCCATCAATGGCACATGCTTGTAGGCCGCGGCGTGGAAAACAACCTGAGGCCGATATTTTTCCAACGCCTGCGCCACGCGCTGCGGATTCTTGGCGTCACCGACCATGCAGACCACCGGGACGCGCCGCAGCGCGCCATTGAATTCCTGCTCGATCTGATAGAGCGCGAACTCCGACATTTCGTACAACACCAGCCGCGCCGGGTTATAGCGGGCGATCTGACGGCATAGTTCCGCGCCGATGGAACCGCCGGCGCCGGTCACCATGACGGTTTTGCCTTCCAGCAGCTCCGCCAGCCCGGCGCTGTCGAGCGTGACCGGGTCGCGACCGAGCAAGTCGTCCAGTTCGACATTACGGATCTGCGAAATGGTGACCTTGCCGCTCATCAGGTCCTCGAACGATGGCACGGTCATCACCTTGATGCTGGCGGCCTGGCAGATACCAATCACGCGCCGGCGCGCGCCGTGGGTAGCATCGGGCATGGCGATGATTGCGTGCTCGATGGCAAAGCGCGGGGCCAGGGCCGGCAGATCGGCGATGCGCCCAAGCACGGTGGCGCCGAGAATCTGACGTTTGCGCTTGGTGTCGTCGTCGTCCAGCAGTCCGATCACGCGCCACTCGGAACTGCTCGCCAGATCCTTCAGCAGCGACACGGCGGCATCGCCGGCGCCGAGGATCACGACCGGTTTGCCATAGAGCGCGCCGAGCTTGCCGATATTGCGTTCCTTCCAGGCGCGATACAGAAGACGGCTTCCGCCCATGAAGAATAGAAGCAGCATCGGATGCAGTACGTAGACCGAGCGCGGCACCACGAAAGCCGGCTGGATCAGCACCATCAGGGCCGGAAAGGCTATCGCCGCGACGCCGACCGCGATCACGATGAGTCGCAAGTCATGGATGCTGGCGTAGCGCCACAGTCCCCGATACAGCCCGAACAGCCAGAAGCACAGGGCGTCGAGCACCATGACCCAGCCGACGGTGACCCACATGATGGGTACGAACTCCGGCTGGATGTCGAAATTGAAGCGGAACCAGAAGGCAGCAAGCCACGCCATTCCCGCAACCACGATGTCGTGCAGGAAAGCGAGCGCGGAGCGCGGATTGACGACCGGCAGGCTAACCATGCGCCGTCCCGGAGAATCGTTTCCAGCGCCTGTCGACGGCCCACATCGCCGCCACAATGGCCAGCGCAAGCGCGAAAGCAAGCGCGAACTGTCCTGCGGGCGGCTGCTGCAGACCGGTGAGCGCTGCCGCGCCGCACAGGAGCATCAACCCGTATTCCGAAACCGCAGTACGCCGATGACTCCAGCCGGACAGGATCAATCGCTGGTAGTAATGCTGGCGGTGCGCCTCCCAGACACGTTCGCCGCGCAACACCCGGCGCACGAGGGTCACGCTGGCATCGACGATGAACGGTGCGAACACGACCAGCGGAAACCAAAGCGGCCAGAGCTCGCGCTGCCAGCCGGCCATGCCCAGCGCTCCGGCGAGAAACCCGAGTGGAATCGAACCGACATCGCCCATGAAAATCTTCGCCGGCGGAAAATTGAAAATCAGGAACCCCGCCGCCGCTGCCGCGATCGACCAGGCCAGCAACTCGAACTCAACGTTCCCTCCAATCCATGCCGCCAATGCGTAAGTCCCGAAACCGATGACGGCCATACCACCTGCAAGGCCATCCGAGCCGTCCATGAAATTGTAGAGGTTCGTTATCCAGGCAATGGCGAGCCAAAGCACCAAAAGCAAAGCTGCCGTGGAGGATCCCGCGGCCAGCCACAGAAAAATGCCCGCAACGACCAGATGCATCGCCAATCGCACCGCGGCAGGCAGGGCATGCCGATCGTCGAAATAGGAAGCAATGGCCAGCGCTACTGCCGGAACCCAGAGGCTGGGGCTGGCCTGAAGCCACAAGGCGGCGGCGATCAACCCCGCGATGATTGCGATGCCGCCGGTGCGCGGCACCGGCACGACGTGCAGGGAGCGTTCGTTCGGCTTGTCGAGTGGAAGGCTGCGACTTCTCATCAGCACGACCATTGTCACGATCGAGACAATTCCGGCGAGCAGCGGGGCAAGCATGAATGCGGAGACGCCGGTTTCCATCGCGGCGATTATATAAGATGGGCTCTGCATTCGCAGACGAGAAAGTGGTTCTGCATTGGGAAAATTATTGAACCACGGAGGACACGGTGGACACGGAGGGAAGGGCCATTCAGAAACTATTGGTTATCTGTTCACCATCCGCTTGATTCCGCCTTCACGCATGTGCACCACGTTAAAGTTCAGCAGGTAGCCGACACGAAGTCCGTTTAACTTCAGGTAAGTAACTGGGCGCTGTGGATAGGAAGCAATTTGTCTACCGATTTCAATTCCGCGACTACGCGCCTGGAAACCAGGATATCCACCTTGAATCCTTCCTCGAATGTAAGTCCATCGTAGGTGATTGGCACAATGACCTGACGCTCCGCATGAATTCCGGCTTTTTTCAATTCATGAACCAGGCAGACTTCGTAGACACTTTCCAGAAGACCGGGACCAAGTTCACTATGAACCCGCAATGCACAGGAAATCAGATGGGTTCCAAGTTCATCATCTGTCATCGATTTTCCCCCGTGTCCTTGGTTCTACTACGTTCATCAGGCAGCACGCCGCGCCTGCATTCCGGCAATCTGACTGATTCATGAACCACGGAGGACACGGTGGACACGGAGGAAAGGCAAGAGCAAAAAACATTCTCGTGTTAATTCTGTTCGTTTGCCGATGATCCATCGCAGTGAAAGTTGGCCACGCAGGTCCGAACAATCACCCGTTTAACTCCAATCTTAGTATTCTCCGTTTTTCCCCCTCCGTGTCCTCCGTGTCCTCCGTGGTTCAATCCCATCAGTAATTCCGTGGTTCAATTCCGGAGATGGCCTTGCGTCAGCGGCGCAGGGAACGATACCAGGACGCAGTCTGCGCCAATCCCTGCTGCAACGAGAATGGCGGCTGCCAGCCGATCTCGGCCTTGATTCGCGAGATATTCACTTGCAGGGACTCGGTCAGGCGGGCCACCTGCTCTTCCCGCCCCGCCATGCGGCCGATGCCTTGCAGCAGCCGGGGCGGAAACGGAAACAGTCTGGGACGCTTTCCGAGTGCTGCCGCAATGGCTTCGATCAGCTGCGGCATCGAGACATCGTAATCGTCGCTGACAAAGAACGTGCGATTGACAGGGGCTGGATAGCTCAAACAAGCCTCGATAGCGCTGACCAGATTGCCGACATAGATCAGGCTGCGCCGATTGTTGACCGAGGCGAGGGGCAGCGGCCAACCCGTATCGACGATTCGGAGCAGGCTGAGGAAGTTCGCTCGCACGTCCGGTCCGTAAACCAGTGGCGGCCTGATCGTGATGATTCGAAGCTCGCTCTCCCGGCCGACTTCCTCGAGCATCGCCTCGGCGGTCGCCTTCGACCCGGCGTAGAAGTCACCCGGATCGAAAGGCGTGTTTTCATCTATCGGACCCGGATGCGAATCCCCTGCCACCTTCACCGTACTGACAAAGATGAATCTCGGGATTCGCAATGCGGCGGCGCGGCGCGCGAGTTTTTGGGTCCAGAGCGCGTTTGCGTTGCGATAATCTTCCGCGTCGACACCATGAACGTGGGCGATTCCAGCCAGGTGAATCACTCCGTCGACCCGACCGGAGATATCGAAGTGCCCCGTTTCCTGATCCAATCGGACGGTATGCACTTGCGGCTCCGCCGCGTAGTCGCCGTTTCCCGGGAAACGGACACCGCGGATCACAGTCCACCCAAGGCCGCTGAGGTGGTGGACAAGCGGTTTGCCGATGAACCCCGTGGCACCGGTGACCAGCAACCTCATCGCGATTTTGGAACCGATATCCGCAACGGTGGGCGCAGAAAGTACTGGGGCAGTCTCGATGCCACCTTCTGCAGGATGAAAAGCGGCGATACTTTTATCCCGTTCTCCCGGCACGCACGGTACGCCTCGAGATTCCCCTTGACGATGTTCCGAACGGACCGATTCGTATGGCCGCCGGTGCGCATGCGAACCAGTACCTCGGGAATATGAACAGCCGAGATGCGTTCTATCAGAAACAACCGCACCATCAGTTCGTAGTCCGATTGGTAGCGATAGCGAATATCGAATCCGCCGAGCTTCTGAAGAATCGACCTCCTCACGAAAAACGTCGGATGCGCGGGCATCCAGCCGCGTTCGACCAGGCCGGGAGAATACGGGCGCGAGCGCCAGTAGCGCACCACGCGCGACATGTCGTCCTGCCGTACATATACCAGATCACCATAGCAGGCATCGATGCTCCCGTCGGCGAAAGCTCGGGCCACCTTTTGCAGCACGTCATCGTCGGCATAGACATCGTCGCTGTTGAGGTAGCCAACGATGTCTCCGGTTGCGGCGGCCAATCCCTTGTTCATCGCGTCGTAAAGCCCGCGATCGGGTTCCGAGATCAACCGCGCCACTTTCGGCGTGAAGCCGCACACAATTTCCTGGGTGCCGTCGGTCGAAACACCATCGACGACAATATGCTCGATCTCGCGGAAGGTTTGTTTCCCGACCGATTCGAGGGCGTCTGCGATGGTGCCCGCCGAGTTAAGACAGACTGTGATGATCGAGATATGCATGGGCCGATCGCAGGCGGAGGTGACTACACTCAGTATGGATTCGTTGCACTAGATTATTCCAGTCTTGCGCCGGATCCTGGTCAGGACGGAAGCGATCGGGGTCAAAACCGACATGGAAAAACGCGGGAAATAGAATGCTTTTTTCACGGTCTCCGGACTTTCCGCCGCTCCGGCAGCGACTTCTCTGGTCACGCTAGAAGCCATTCGGGCATCCCAACGGATGCGTTCGGCCGTTGTCCCGCCCAGATAGGGGCGGCTGGCATACTTCTCGAACAATCGCACTTTATCAGCCGTAATTTTTCCGGCGCGCAGATTGTTCGCAGTGCCCCTGGAATCGTGCTCCCTTACCCCGCACAGGGTATCGGCGAGGAAAACAAATTTTCCGTTCTCGAGAAGCCGAAACCATAATTCCATATCCAGCGCCTGGTAGTAGGCCTCGTCGAATCCCGCAACGACATCTGCTTTGCGAAACAGGACTGCGGTCGGTTCTCCGATAAGATTTCCCTTGAAATAGCAATCGCGAATCACCTGATGTCCGCTCCGTAAGAATGGCGTGTTGGCATACCCCAAGGAGCCAATCACGCGTTTGTTCCTGTCGAAGACGGAGCGGCGACAACCGACGAGCGTGACATCGGGATCAGCTTCAAGCACGGCAACCATCTTGCCCACGCAATCCTTTGTCAACATGTCGTCGGCGCAGAGGAATTTCACATACTTGCCTCGCGCGAGCGCCATGGACCGATTGAAATTCGCAGTCATGCCAAGATTGCGCGAATTTCGGTGAAATATGACCCTGCTGTCCCGGCGGCTGTATGCCTCGACGAGCTCAGGCGTACCGTCGTCCGAACAATTGTCGACCACCACGATTTCGATATCGGCAAAGTCCTGGGCAAGCGCAGAATCGAGAGCGTCAGACAAATAGTGCCGATAGTTATAGGTTGGAATGCAGACGGAAACCAGCGGATCTGCCTTAGACATTTCACGTTCCCCGCGAATAAGGCATCACGACAGATCCTTCAAGTGCAACCGCTGGCGCCACGATAGTGGAATGTCCCTGATGCCATTTTCCGCTCGGCTCAGCTCCAACAGATTCCGGTATCCAACCGTACGCTTGCGAGCATTGAAGCGCGGATGAGACGCGTGCAGCAATCTCAATAGCCCTTGCAGGTAGCGGCCCCATATTTTCTTGGGCAGCAGGACTGAACCCACTCTGTCCAGGACGACAATCGACCTCCAAAAGAGTCGCTCCAGGACGGTTCCATTTTTTTTGAGTTCCTGAAGAATCGCCTGTCGTGAATTTGGTTCTCGCAGCAATTCCCGGAATTGCATGATTCTGTAATGTCCGTAGTCGACGTCAACCGGAATTTCATCGCCGAAATTCTTCTTCAGTGATTCCATCGCCAGTAACCAAGAAGTGTTCATGTTGGAACCAGGAAGGACCTTCCCTTTGACCCGATCAAGAATGTCCGGGTCCGCAATGTTCTGCAGAAACTCCACGCCCTCGTTTTCACGTCCGTTGAAATAGTAGTAACCGAATGACTTGGGGCTAATGCCGATGCCAACCAAGGGCCAGGGACAAATCAGAACGCGCCTTGCGACAAGTAGCAGCGCATTGGTTGCATAGTAGTCGGGATAGGGTGACTGAAAAAAAGGGCCCTTAGCATTCAGGCGGCCAACAATATCCCGGCTGACCACCGAATGCTGCATGTTGTAGCTATACGCAATCCTGAAACTGAGCGCCTTTCCAACGACACTCATGGCCGCGGACCTATCCAGGTAGAAAGGTTCGCGCTCGCCATTCAAGAATTCGCAATAACCAAATTGCGTGAACCCTTTGGGAACGCCTGGAATTACGTTTGGGTAAGCATACTGAATGGCTTCCGTGTATATGAGATCCGGGTTGTCGTATTCGTGAAGCAGGCCGGCAATTATCGAAAGGCACCCGCCGAGCAGACAATCATCGTCCCCAAGCATGATGAAGTATTCGCCATTGCTGCCTTCGAGCGCACGATTCCAGTTATCGGTGACAGGCAGCAATTCGTCGCTGCGCACGTACTTAACCCTGGCATCACCCAGTTCGCGTACAAATCCAGCCACATCTTCTACGGAAGCATTGTCCGCGACGACAATCTCCCAGTCCTGGTAGTCCTGATCGAATACAGACTGAACGGCATACTTGAGCAATTCGAGACGATTTCTGGTCGGAAGCAAAATCGAGAATTTCATCAACCGGTCTTCTTCTGGAATACAGCCGTATAGGCCGCGCCCCTGCCCTCTTGATCTTCAAAGATCCGCGTCAGCGTGCGCACAATTCGCCCGAGTATCCGAAGCGGGCGCTTAAGCCAATGAATGGTGCAAAGATTGGCAAAACTGAATACCCATCCGAACCAGTTCCAACCGATTCCGCCGGGATCTGACGTCGTCAACTCTATAAGCTCCATTCCTTTCGCCTGCATTCTCTTTACAAGCAGATCATGCGGAATCAATACGACGTGCCGGGGCGCGTCGACGTGCGTCCAACGCTTTCCCCAGATGCTGAACTGAAATGCACCGGGATTTGGCGTCGCAATCAACGCGATGCCGCCCGGGCGTACCTTGGCGGCAATGGCATCGATCATTGCCCACGGATCGCGGAGATGCTCGATGACATGCCAAAGTGCAATCACGTCCGCGGGCTCCTCTCGATCCAGCGCACCAACTTCCTCGTTACTATTCTGGACCTCGATGCCGATGACGTCCCGCAAAAAACGGGAGCATCGGGCGTCCATTTCAATAGCCCGGACCTGGAAGCCCGCCTCTTTTGCCAGAAAACAGAATCCTCCGGTCGCGGGCCCAATCTCAATCAGTTTGCCGCCAGCGACATGTCTGGTCACGAAATCTATCTTGTAACGCTCAAAGCGAGAAAGTTCAGCGACTATCTCCCGAGTTTCCGGAAAGGCGTAGTAGTCCGATGGATAGTATCGGCTCAGGTCCGGCGGTAGGGGATCAAGAAATATAAGATGGCAATCGTCACATTCAAAGTACCGGAATTCCTCCGATGAAATGCATCGGTTGATGTCCGTGGCAATGAACTTCAATTGCACGGCCCCTGCACATTGGGGGCAGACAATCGACACGGATGATTCTTCGTGCGCCTGAGTCATGACTGGGTTTGTCACCAACGCATTCGATTCAGATTGCGCCATGCTGGCGCCGCGTGTCGGCTTCCCACGCAAACCAGGTATACATGCGGCGCGATCGCCCTCCGGCTTGCTGATATCGTCTGGTCTGGTTATCGGATATCAGAAGATTCTGCTGCTCCGAGATCCAGAATGTATTGCTCGTCTTCCACTCCTTCATGTCATACACACTCCCGTCGCGCCCAACGACGCAGGCCGTTTTGCCCATTTCAAGTATCTGACGCGTCATCCCGGATTTCCCGGATTCGAACCGATACGCCTGGCCCTTTGTGAGGGTTAGCTTCGGCCGCAACGATAGCATCGTCTCACGGCGAAGCATGAAGGCATTGGTACGCACGTGCGGATTGGGATAGTACGGAATCGAAATGCTGCGCTGGAATGTATTCAGCCTTGCAACAAGCGGAAAATTGAGAAATGTTTGCTTCCACCGTGGCCTACCGAACAGATCTCCCGCGTCTCTGGCTACTCGCCAGTCCGGGCAGATACCCTGGTAGGAACCCGTAGCCCCGGCCACACCCACTCCTGGGCGTATCACCGCATGGTGGAGTTTCGAAAGCCAGTCCTTGGCAAGGACGATCGAGAAAGAATTGAGAAAACAGAAATAATCTGCACGAATGCTGGTTGCAGCCTTGAAATATGAAGTGATATCAAAACCCCAATCTTTCACATGCAAGCGCCTGTGGGAAAACTCACGCAACACGTTCTCGTACTCTTCGGGAATTTTTTGCTCTGGGAAACCTTTGAACAGCATAAGCAAATCGTGATCAACTCCAGCTGGATATTTGCGATAGGAATCTAAAAACTGGACTAGCGGATCCAGCCCGTTTTTTGCCCTGACCAGGTGAGCCACGCAAATGCTGCTGTCTGACATTATTGATAGGGGAATTTTAGGAACCGCCCCGTTGCCGTCCTCGAAACCTTCGCGGGGTCACATGAATAACGTTCTTCAAGGTATCGCTCCAAGGCCATTCTCCATGGGTGAAGGGATATTCCGAGTTCTCGCGCTTTAATATTCGCAAGCACCGAATACAACGGCCTACGCATAGAACCGGAGAGGCCTCTGCGATCGACCGGACGCAAATCCACATTCAGGCCAAGAATCTCGTAGATCGCTTTTGTAAACTCGAACCAGGTGCACTCCCCCTCATTCACAAGATGATAAACACCGAGAGCGTTTCCTCGATGCTCGACGAGCGCGAGAACTGCCCGACTCAAATCGTCCGTCGAGGTCGGACAAACGACCTGATCAGAGCCCATCTCGAGAGAATTGCCGGCTTTTGCATCTACAATCCGATTATCGACGAAATTGCCGCCCTTCGATGCGGCGCCGGAACGCCCGTACAATCCGCAAGTACGAATGATCAAGGCATGCTCGGGTGCCGCCGCGATTGCGGCATGTTCTCCTGCGGCGCGGGTCATTCCGTAGATCTGCAAGGGATGTGGAGCATCGCCTTCGACGTAAGGCGTCCTTTTCTCCCCGCCGAATACATAATCAGTGCTAAACGTAACGAGCCGCGCATCATATTGGCGGCAAAAACTCGCGAGCTTTCCAACGGCAATACAGTTGATAAAAAATGCTTTTTCGGGTTGTTCTTCGCAAAGAGGAACATTGTGAAAGGCGGCACAGTTGATGACCGCGTCTGGCCGAATATCCCTGACACCCTTTTCGAGTTGCTCGATGTGTTGAAGATCGAGCTGATCTCTTCCTGGCGCGATAATCTCGTGGCCCGGATTGTTGCGCAGAATATCGCCCCCGAGTTGGCCGGTAGCGCCGATCAGAAGTATTTTCACGAAGCTGCTTTCTCGAGCAGCGGGTAGGCGCGATCTTTTTCCGAGAGGATGAACTTGGGCAGAGGCCAGCGAACGGCAATCCTGGGGTCATCCCACCGAATTCCTCGCGCGCTCTCGGGATGAAAGAATTCGGACATCTGGTACAAAACCTCCGAATCGTCGACAAGCGTCTGGAATCCGTGCGCAAAGCCGCGCGGTACGAAAAGCGCGGTTCTGTTTGTCGCAGAAATTTCCGCCCCGAACCATTTCAGGTAAGTCGGTGAATCGGGTCTGACATCGACAATGACATCATAGATGGTGCCCATGGTGCAGCGTACCAACTTGGCTTCGCCGTGCGGCTCTACCTGAAAATGCAGCCCGCGCACTGTGCCGGCGAGCCGGTTGTACGAAACATTGCACTGGACGAAACGGGATTCCAGGCCACGTGCGGCAAACTCCTTCTCGCAAAAGGACCTGGCGAAGAATCCGCGTTCGTCTTCAATGCGATCGAGATCGACAGTGAACGCGCCGCTCAGGGAGGTTTCCTGGAGCCTCATGCGATTACGGCGACCTCGGGGATCGGAACGACGAATTTGCCACCCCAGGTCCTGATTCCGCTCATCTGCTGGACGATCTCTTCCTTGAGGTTCCACGGCAGGATCAGCAAATAATCCGGCTTCGTCTCGAATATGTGTTCCGGTTTGAAGATCGGGATGTGAGTGCCGGGCAGAAACATTCCCTGCTTGTGCGGACTCCGGTCAACGGCGTAATCGATGAAATCTGTACGGACACCGCAATAGTTCAGGAGCGTATTGCCCTTCGCGGGCGCGCCATAGGCTGCAACCGACTTTCCACCCTCCTTTGCCTGAATCAGGAACTGCAGGAGCTTTCGCTTGGTGATACGTACTTTTTCCGCGAACTCGTCATACGTGGCAAGCTTGTCGAGATTCGCTCCTCGCTCTTCGGCAAGCAGAGCAATCACCGCGTTCGTTATGGCGTTGCTGCGATCCTCCGCGTGTTTCGCGAATATCCGCAACGACCCGCCATGCGTCGACAGAGGCTGCACATCGAACAAGGTTAGCCCGTGACGGGCAAACACCTTCTCGACAGTAAGAAAAGAAAAATACGAGAAGTGTTCGTGATAAATGGTGTCAAACTGGTTCTCCCGCATCAGGCGCAGCAGATGGGGGAATTCCATCGTGATCACGCCGCCCGGTTTGAGCAGGATCTTCATCCCTGCGACGAAGTCGTTCAGGTCCGGCACATGGGCAAGCACGTTATTGCCCAGCAGAAGGTCCGCCTTACGTCCTTTGGCGGCAAGTTCCTTTGCCGTATTCACTCCGAAAAACTTCACCAGCGTATCGACACCTTTCTTGCGCGCAGCCTCGGCTACGTTGGCGGAAGGCTCCACGCCCAGGACCGGAATCTTCTTCTCCACGAAATACTGCAGAAGGTAGCCGTCGTTGCTGGCTATTTCGACTACGAAGCTCGATGGGTCGAAACCAAACCGCCGGATCATCTCGTCCACATACTCCTTCGCGTGTTTGAGCCAGGAATCCGAAAACGAAGAAAAATATGCATACTCGTCATTGAATATCGCGTCCGGACTTTCGAACTGCTCGAGTTGGACCAGCAGGCATGCACCGCATACATAAGCATGCAGCGGGTAAAAAGGTTCCTTGAGATTCAGTTGCTCGCGCTTCAGAAACGCATTGGAAACGGGCGACATGCCCAGATCCGCGAATGTATGCTCAAGCGGAGAATCACAAAATCGACACTTGCCGAAACTCATTGTGATGGCATCTTTGAATAAGTGGAGATCTGTTCCAGTGAAAGTGCGCGCATATTCCGACCCGCACGCCAGGCCTTGTACCAATCGACAGTCCAGGCAAGGGCAGTCTCGACGCGAAGTTTCGGCCGCCAATCGAGCAGGGAGTGTGCTTTGGAGCAATCGAGCTTCAGATATCGCGCTTCATGCGGATGGTCGAGGCCGTCTTTTTCCCAGCGTGCGCCGTCACCCCACAATCGGGTGACTTCCCCGACGATGCTTTCGACAGGCTTTGTGTCATGGTCCCATGGTCCGAAATTCCAGCCGCCGGTGAACCTGGGACCGTCCACGTACAGGCGCTTCGCCAGGTCGAGGTATCCGCTCAAAGGTTCCAGCACATGCTGCCAGGGCCGGGTTGCGGCGGGATTGCGTATTTTCACCGCTTGGTCCGCCACGATGGCGCGGACAATATCCGGAAGCAGGCGGTCCTTTGCCCAGTCTCCGCCCCCGATCACATTGCCCGCGCGCCCGGAAGCGATGGCCACATGATGCCGCGCGTATTCCTGGGGATTGAAGAAGGAATTTCTGAAGGCCGCAGTAACCAGTTCGGCGCAACCTTTGCTATTGCTGTAGGGATCGTAGCCACCCATCGACTCATCTTCACGGTAGCCCCAGACCCATTCCCGGTTCTCGTAGCATTTATCGCTGGTTACAACGACAACAGACCTTACGCTGGCGCAATGGCGAATGGCTTCGAGCAGATTCACCGTTCCCATCACGTTAGTCGAATAGGTATCTACCGGATCCTGATAGGACGGGCGTACCAGGGATTGCGCGGCAAGATGAAAGACAATTTCGGGTGAATTTTTCTCGAGACATCTATTCAACGCCGCCAGATCGCGGATATCTTCCCGCACCGATGCAATCGAATCCTCAATGCCGGCCACCACGCACAGACTCGGTTCGGTCGGCGGCGGCAGCGAGTAGCCGGAAACCTTGGCCCCCATGGACTCGAGCCAAAGCGTGAGCCATCCTCCTTTGAAACCCGTGTGACCGGTTACCAGGACGCGCTTGCCGTGCCAGAAACTCGCGGGCATCACCAGACCTTCCAGGGCGCTTTGCCTGACGCCCACAATTCTTCGAGATGATTCTTCTCCCGCAACGTATCCATCGGCTGCCAGAACCCTTTGTGCAAGAAAGATCCGAGCTGGCCATCACGGGCCAGACGTTCCATGGGCGATCTTTCCCATACCGTAGCGTCCCCCTCGATGTAGTCGAGGACTTTCGGTGACAGTACGAAAAATCCGCCATTGATCCAGCCGCCGTCGCCATGCGGCTTTTCCTCGAAGCTCGTTATTTTCGATCCGTCCAGATTCAGGGAACCGAACCGGCCTGGCGGTTGCACCGCAGTCAACGTGGCAAGCCTTTTCTGGGATTTATGGAAAGCAATGAGGTCCTTTATGTTGATGTCGCTCACGCCATCGCCGTAGGTAAAGCAGAAATCCTCGCCTTCCAGGTAAGCTTGCACGCGCTTCAGGCGCCCGCCCGTCATGGTCGCATCGCCGGTATCCACCAGGGTGACCCGCCAGGGTTCCGAACTGTTCTGGTGCACCTGCATCTTGTTGTTGACCATGTCGAAAGTCACATCCGACTGGTGCAGGAAATAATTGGCGAAATATTCCTTCATCACGTAGCCCTTGTAGCCCAGGCATACGATGAAATCGTTCACGCCATAAGCAGAATAGATTTTCATGATGTGCCAGATGATCGGCTTGCCACCGATTTCAATCATGGGCTTTGGCTTGAGATGGGATTCCTCGCTGATGCGAGTCCCCAGTCCCCCGGCGAGGATGACTGCTTTCATGGTCATATGATGAGGTAGTAAATGAACTCCTGATAATGGTGATTTTTCCGTCCGCATACCCGTCTATGTGGCACGTGGAAAAGTCCATTCCCGGCGATATCGAATAAAAACGATCGTACCCCAAACAAGAGAAACTGATATGCCTGCAAGATAACTTAGCGCAGGGCCATAACCTTGCAAAGATTGCGTCAGCAAAACGGTACCAAGTCCTATAACGCTGGCCGCGCCCCAGGAAATCCAAAGAAATGGCTCCCTCTTGAACGCACGCAGATAAGTAGATTGCACCATCGATATCTGGTGAAGTATCTCCGCGATGACGAACACGGCTACTGCGCCCACCGGTAAAAG
>WNFM01306501.1_pt3 | contig 17183 bp, 14 predicted proteins | sample 5400271 | NCBI WGS metagenome assembly WNFM01 (sample SAMN13153352, study PRJNA577476) | soil metagenome | isolation source: 60 cm saprolite on Douglas fir-dominated hillslope | place: USA:California | collected 2013-09-17 | reverse complement strand
ATTTACCGCCGGTGCGATCTACATTGTGCGCAATCCATTGGATGTCGCGATTTCGCTTGCGCATCATTATGTTGTCGATCAGGACGAAGCGATCCGGATCTTGAACAATCATCTCAACGGCACGCTCGGCGACGATAAGCTGGTTTTTGAAATTCATCGTAGCTGGCAATTGCATGTCGAAAGCTGGACCACCCAAGTGGTCCCGAACAAATTGGTGGTGCGTTACGAAGATATGCTGGAGCGGCCGCGCCCGACTTTCGGCAAAGTGGCGAAATTCCTGGGCCTGAAACCGACGCCAGACCGATTGATCCGGGCTATTGAAAACAGCTCTTTTGAAAAATTGCGGAAACAAGAAGACAGTCAGGGTTTCGTCGAGCGCCCACCCAATGCGCAGCGCTTTTTCCGCAGCGGCAAGGCCAATCAATGGCGCAACGTGCTCAGCCAGGAGCAGGTTGATCGGGTTGTCGATATCAATCGCGACATGATGAAGAAGTTCGGTTATTTGCCGCTGCCAAAATAGCTGCCAAAATAAAGGTTGCCGCCGCGATATTTCTTGGCGCGATTTCTGGTGTGTCGCCGATCGAGANNNCCGATGCCGCTCCATCCGCGACGGGCGCAGCCGGTACGGGGGTCGACCGGAACGGATCTCTAAAACGATCCGGCTCTATTGGGAATCGCGCCGATTCATTCATTTAACTGCAAGGCAGGCTCAATAACGGGGCGCAAACGCTCCGCTTTCAGCCGCTGATTGCGCGACGGCCTTCGTCCAAAGGCCAGCCGAATCGCGTCAGGCCCGATCATTTCGTTAAAATATCTTCAGGACGACATTTTTCTGTAACATAGCTAAGATATAGGCGGTCCTATCAAATATTTACTATATATTACAACTAGTTGCTTGAATGTCACAGCTGGTAAATTTGTCGCATTTACGACGCGATAGGCTTTGACAGATCACAGAAACTTTACCAGGTTGCGCCTCGCCGACGGGAACAAGCGGATGGGTAAAAACAGGGGCACCCATCCCGAAAACCTGATTTCGGTCATGACGCAAACTGGGGATTCTCTTCATGAAAAAAGTTCTTTTGGGCAGCTCTGCCCTGTTCATTGCTGGCATCGCCGCGACGCCGGCCTTTGCCGCCGATGGTATTAAACTCGGGCTGGGCGGCTTTTTCCGCACGGCGGTTCTCGCCAATTTTGACGACCATCAGAGTGCTGATCTCGGCAACAGACGCTACAATGATGGCGTCTTCAGTGATGCCGAAGTCTATTTCGTCGGCAAGACCAAGCTGGATAACGGCCTGACGGTCGGTGCCCGCGTGGAGCTGGAAGGCGAGGATTCCAGCGACCAGATCGACGCCGCTTTCATCTACTTCCAGGGCGGCTTTGGTGAGTTCCGGATCGGCTCGCTGAAAGGCGCGATGAACCAGCTCTGCGTCTCGCCGGTTGGTGGCACCACCAACTTCGGTGCTTTCTCGCAAGATCAAGTCATCAACAATGCCTATAGCGATGTCGGCAAGTCGGCTTCGGTCTGCAGCAGCGTTGATGGCTGGGCGGTAAGCAACACCAAGGATAAAAGCCAGAAGATCGTCTATATCAGCCCAAATTTCGGCGGCTTCCAGCTCGGCTTGTCCTGGTCGCCGAATGCCGGTCATGAGAGCTCGGGCGTAACAGGTGGCCATGCCGGTATGCCGGCGGTCATCGATGGCGAACAGCGCAACGTCGTTGATGCTTATGCCACCTATAAACACGATTTCGGCGGCGCTGTCCTGCAATGGGGTGGTGGTGGCTCATGGGGTCTGTCACTGGCCGGTACGCCTTCGGCGACCCAGAGCAAGGCCGAGTTCTATTCAACCGGCCTCAACGTGACGATGGGCAATTTCGCCGTCGGCGGCGCCTTCGAATACTACAATAACGGCTTCGGCAAGGACCGCGATTTGTGGACCGCCGGCGCCGGTGCCGCCTACAAGTTCGATGCCTTCACCCTTGGGCTGCAATACAGCCATAGCCAAGGCGATTACACCGCAGACCACGTTCAACGCCGGATCAATACCCTAGCGCTGACCGGCAATTATGCGATGGGTCCCGGCATCGCGATCGATGGCACGGTCCAGTACACCTGGGCCAATGGCGACAGCAATTCCTTCGGCACCGATAAGGCACATGGTGGCTACGACGCCGTGTCCTTCGGTCTCGGTACGGCCTTTACCTTCTAAGGGACGGTCGTCGCGAGGATATCTCACGACAGCTTCACGACTCGGGGAATTGGTGCTTCCAAACCCAGTTCCCCGAGGGCGTGGCGGGATCCAGGCCGGATCAGTAAGTCCTGTGGCAAACGTGGCATAGACCCTGGCTTCGCCGGTTGATTTCTCTGAGCGACACGCGTCAACCCTGTGTTTTTAAAATAATTAGTCCCGTATGGAAATTTCTGTGGCCCAACTGCCACAGTCGGGGAAAAATGCCACAGCATTTGGCTTAATTGGTTTGACACTCTCGGGGGTTTCCGCAAAGTTATCGCAGTTCACGGGCCTTTGAGGCCGTTTGGCTGATTTCACCATCACCGGTGACGAAAGTTGTTGAAAAGAGGGGACGACCTTTGGTCAGCAACACGTCGAAGGGTGGAACCCGCTAAGCCGACCGACCTGTGGACGAGGGGCATCCGGTGCCAAAACGGCATCGGTGGCAATCGCAAACTTAGGGAATCTCGAGATGAAAAAAGTTCTCCTGGGAACCTCGGCCCTGCTCGGCGCCGGCCTTGTGGCCAGCCCGGCTTTCGCGGCTGATGGTATCAAGTTGGAACTCGGCGGCTTCTTCAAGACAGCCGTCATGGGCAACTGGGACGATCATGGTTCCAGCGATCTTGGCAACAGACGCTACAACAGCGTTGTTTCCAGCGACGCCGAAGTTTGGTTCAAGGGTAAGACAACGCTGGATAACGGCCTGACGGTCGGTACTCGCGTCGAGCTCGAAGGCGAACAGAATAACGACCAGATCGACGCCGCTTTCGTCTTTTTCCAGGGCGGTTTCGGTGAAGTCCGCATCGGTTCGCAGAACGGCGCCATGGCCGCTCAGTGCATTACGCCGGTTGGCAGCACGGCGAACTTTGGCGCCATTTCGCCGAGCAGCATTGGCAACAATGCCATGGTCGACACCAATGCCGGTTCCGCCACGGTTTGTGAATCGGTCGACAGCGAAGGCAGCGGCAGCAAGAGCCAGAAGATCGTTTATATCACGCCGAGCTTTGGTGGCTTCCAGCTGGCTCTGTCATGGTCGCCCAACGGCGCCCATGAAAGCGCCGGCGTCAGCAACGGCCATGCCGGCATGCCGGCGGTGGTTGATGGCGAACAGCGCAACGTTGTTGATGCCTATGCCAGCTTCAGCCACGACTTCGACGGCTGGAGCCTATCAGCGGGCGGCGGCGGTTCCTGGGCTCTCTCCACCGGTGGTACCGGCGGTAAGAAGCAGCAGGACTACCAGGCTGGCCTGAACCTGACCTTCGGCAGCTTCTCTGTCGGCGGTGCGTTCGAATATATGAACAACGAAAACCGCACCGGTGTTTCGTTGGGCGCTGATCAGTGGACGGGTGCCGCTGGTATGGCCTACAATGTCGATGCTTGGACCGTCGGCCTGCAGTACAGCTACACCAAGGTGTACGACACTGACGCGCTGCATACGCATCGCAACGTTCATCAGATCGAGTTGACCGGCAAGTACGATATGGGCCCCGGCATCGCGCTTGATGCCGGCATCGGTTATGCCCATGCCAATGGCAGCAGCGGCGACGCTGCCCATGGCGGCTACGACGCCTTCAACGTCGGCCTGGGTACATCCTTCACCTTCTAAGCTGGACCAACTGGTCTGGTTTCGAAAGAGACAGATGGGAAAGGGAGCGGTTTACCGCTCCCTTTCTTTTATAATTTGCTTTTTCAGTGCGGCTTCCCGCAACGTGTCGACCATGCAGTCAAATGGGCGCAGCCAGAGCGACTGCCGCTTTCTTCGCTAGAGTGCGATCGTTTGAGATAGAAGCACTATGGCTTCCATCTCAAACGTGAATCGCCCTCTATCATATTGAGGAGAGACGGATTCACGTTTTAACCGGAGCCGCAAAGCGATTCCGGTTAAAACGATCCGGCTCTAGTGAGATCATCGTGACCATCGCCGATAATCTTCAAAACATCCGCAGCCGTATCGCTGAGCAAGCGCTTGCTTGGCAACGCGATCCAAGCGAGATCAATCTCATTGCGGTTGCCAAGACGCATCCCGCCGAGGCTGTTGCCGCGGCCATTGCTGCCGGTCAGCTGATCTTTGGTGAGAACCGCGTCCAGGAAGCAGCGAACAAATATCCAGCCTTGCAAGATCTGCAGCCTGCTGATCGGCCACTCGAACTGCACTTGATCGGCCCTCTGCAGACCAACAAGGTCAAAGAAGCCGTGGCGCTTTTTGACGTGATCCAAACCCTCGATCGGGAAAAACTGGCGATTACACTCGCGCAAGAAATCACCAAGCAGTCTCGTCCCAAGCAACTCTATATCCAGATCAATACCGGTGAGGAGCCACAGAAGGCGGGTGTCGGGCCACAGCAAGCGGACGCTTTTATCCGACGCTGTCGTGATGAGCTGAAATTGCCTGTCGTCGGTCTTATGTGTATCCCACCTGCCGAACAACATCCGGGCCCGCATTTCGCGCTCTTGCGGGAAATTGCCCGCCGACATCAGCTGATGAAGCTGAGCATGGGCATGAGCGGCGATTACGACCTGGCTATCCAGTTCGGCGCAACGCATGTTCGTATCGGCACCGCCGTCTTTGGTCACCGGCCGGCATCGGCGAGCCCGATCGCCTGACCTAGAGCACGGTCATGCTGTCGATATAAAGCTTTAGTCGCGCTGCAGATCGATCTGAATGTGATCGTCGGGACCCAAAGCCGTGACGATCTCGGCAAGATCCTCGGCAAGGAAGGCAACACAGCCTTCGGTCGGTCCAAAATCATGCCGTGCGATATGCAAAAACACGGCGCTGCCATCACCTGCGCGAACAGGTGCATCATTATGGCCGATCACCAGGACGAGATCGTAAAGCGCATCCTGGCGCCACATTGTTTCGTGGCGCGCCGCGTAAGGCAGACGAACCAAACAATTGTAAGCTGGATCAGCCGGGTCATCGCACCAACCATCATGATGCTCCAGCACCTGAATCGGTAAGCGCGTGCGCGGTCGGTCATGCCGGTCGGCGCGATAGAAGAGTCGGCGCAGTGCGAAACGACCCAACGGTGTTGCGCCATCGCCCTCTTTCTTATTGAGGATCATGCCGCTACGGCCGAGCGCGCAGCGATAAGTTTGCTGACCGAGTTTTGCAACGCCCGTGGTGGCGCCAAGTCTAGCGGTGATGATCAGATCCATGGCGCAGCCTACCGCCTGCGGTGGGGCACTTCCAGGAAGAAAGAGCAATGCGCCGCGCCTGTCGTGACGGGTCTAGTCTGGGCCTATATCAGGTGGCCGATTTCAGTCGCCAACCATTGCAGCTGCGATCTGAGATCAGGTGATCGATGCAGCCCGCAATCGATCGGCGTCTAGCTATGGCCGGTTTCGCGATCCGGATATGGATTGGCATCAACGCTGGCAACCACAGTCGTCTGAGCGGGTGATTTGGCGGCGGCAAGATCCGTCGCTGTCGTGTCAGGACCGCCTGTCAGCATGGCAATGGCGTTCTCGCCGATATCCTTCCCCGTCGTCGATCGCACGGCGAGATCAGCGATGGCAGAAAGCGCTCCGAGCGGCCCGAAGGGTATCGCCCCGAGGAGTTCGGCTGAGCCATTGATCTGATCACCCGTCAGATGGCGATAGACGATATTGACCAACGGAATGTGTTGCAGCGGATTGATCAGATCGGCGACATCATCCCAGCCGAACTTGCCATCCGGCCCGAAAAACAGTTTGTTGGCGGCGGGGTCATCAACAATCTTCCACTTGATGCCCTTGGCGGCGTATTCCCGCCGCGTGTCCCGATCAGGGATTTGATTCAAAACGAGGACGCCGTTCTTATCTGTCGTCCCGATTGGTGTCTGATCGCCGGTAGTCCGATCCGCCGTCTGATCCGTGGTCGCCGCGGCCGCTGTCGCTGCCGTGGTTGCTTCGGCGCCATCAGGCGGTATGGCGGCATCGGTCAACGTCAGCGTATCAGGCGGCAGATTCTTAAAGGCCGTCGGAATATCCGCCGGCAGCGCACGCTGACCACTACTTGCCGCCGCCGCAACTGGTGCGACGCCGGCCAGTTGGCTGCCGCCCGTGAGCGCGGCAAATTGTGCCGGTGACAGGGTCTGAATGGCAGAATCCGCTGCGTCTGATGCGTTACCCGATGGATCACCGCCACCATTTGACGAAACCGGCCGCAGCCCCTGGGCCGTCAAGGCCGCCACCGGCGCCATTGGCGGTCGACCCGTCACCTGTCCCTGGCCGGCACCCGGAACGCCGAGAGACGCGGCACTGAGCATGGCCTTGAACTGTGATTGATCGATGGCACCCGGACGCAATAACCCGCCAGATATGGTGCCGTTCGCGCCGGCGGTACCGTTAATGGTGGTGCTGTTCGGATAAGTCCCCGGAAGCTGCATTGCCGCCGCGCGTTGGGCCGCCGTCCCGGCGCCACCCTTCGCCGGCTGCCAGTCATGCACCCGGGCGTCAGTTGCGCCCTCGAAGCGCATGCCCTGGCTGGGCAGGAATGCCTTCGCGATCGACTCGCTATAGCTGGAAACGTTACTGACCAACGGGCTCTCCACTGAGGACAAGCCTGGTTAACGCAAGCTGCGTGCCAAGATCACGACCGCGCGATCAAAGCTTGTGTAGCCTCAAAACATGTGGCCGAAGCGCGTCGCCTTGGTCGACAGATACTGGGCGTTATGGTCATTGGACGGGAAGGCATGCGGCACCCGCTCGACCACGGCGATGCCGCAATGTTCGAGCCCTTGAACCTTTTTAGGATTGTTGGTCAAGAGGCGTACCGATTGAATCCCAAGTTGACGCAGCATCTCGGCGGCCGGCTGATAAACCCGCTCATCGGCACCGAAACCCAATTGCAGATTGGCTTCCAGCGTATCGGCGCCGGCATCCTGCAAGCGGTAGGCCCTGAGTTTGTTGATCAAGCCGATGCCACGACCCTCTTGCGCCAGATAGAGCAACACACCGCTGCCGCTCTTGGCGATCTGTTCGATGGCCCCGCGCAACTGATCGCCGCAATCGCAGCGCAGCGAGCCCAGCAGGTCGCCCGTGAAACATTCCGAATGCAGGCGGATGAGGACCGGTTGTTCGGGATCCAGGGCGCCGATGATGATTGCAAGATGCTCCTTGCCACCATCCGCCGGACGAAAAGCAATGATTTCGGTGGCCTCGGCGGCTTCCAGCGGCACCCGGGCGGAACCAACCCGGCGCAATTCGCTGGCCAGCATGCGGCGATGCGCGGCGAGATCGCCACAGGCCAAGGTGAAGGGGGCGGCTACCCAAAAGGCGACCGCCGCTGGCGCGATCTTGACCACCACGACGGCCGGCAACAGGCGCGCGGTTTTTGCCAGATCGATGGCGCCCTGACGCAAACTATCCGGCAATTCCGCCGCACAGACCGGATCCAAGGTAACGCCGGCCATCGAGGTCGAGCGCGGCGTGGCGCTCGCCGGATGGGTAGCTGACAGCGCCTTGGTCGGATCAGCAAGATAGTGAATGATCGTGGTCTTCAGCTGTTCGGCGCTGAGATTGGCTGAAATGCGACAGACACAGATATCCTGTGGCTTGGCCGGGTCGGGCGCCAAGCCAAGCCGCGAGGCGCGTTCGGCCGTCAACAGCAAGCGAATATCGGCGTCGCTGGCGGCAGAACCCAGCCAGGCCAGCTGCGCCTCTTCCAGCGTTTCCGCCGCGACGGCCAGAACCGCATGATCGCCATCAATCAGGGCAATGGCGCCGCCACGGCGAAGCTCCGCCAAACAGCGTTCGACAGTTGCTTGCGAGGTCGCGGTCCGCACCGCAAAATCAGTACTCATTTCAAGCCATAATCATTGTAAATCAGAAGATTAGAACACATCCGTGGCGCTCTTGAAACGGTCTTTGGTGGCCGCCTGATCGCCCCTGACCGGGCTATCAGCGCGCATTTGGCAGCGGCTTCGAAGTCAGGTCAAGGCTGCCACCGCATAATTCAGCCGCCGCCGCGAACTTTTTACGCTTACAACCGTTTCTTCGCGGTAGCATATAGATAGATAGAATTAAGTGGCCGTTGCACGTTCTGCCAGCGCCAGTACTCGATTTGCGGCGCATAAGGCATGGCTGGTCATCTGCTGTTGGTCGGGCTATCGTCCATCTATCTGACCCGTCTTGCTAGCGTGAATAAAAATATTAATCGGCTGGAGGTCATGGGGGACTCTTGCGGGGTATCTGAGCCGATGTTATCTGACGTACAAAGCTGGAGAAATCGATGTCCCTGAGCGCTTCCGGTTCTACCCCTGCCGCCGTCAAGCCGACCAGTGCTGCCATCAAGCGGGTGCTGCTGGTTGATGACGACGAGACGTTGCGCCACACCCTGGCCGAACAGCTGGAGCTTGAGGGCGACTTCGCCACGATTGAAGCGGGCGATGGCGTCAGTGGCTTCGACATCGCCAAGCGCGAGAAACTCGATGCCATTCTGCTCGATGTCGGCTTGCCCGATATCGACGGCCGGCAGCTCTGCGCCCAGATGCGCGATGCTGGCATCGCGGTGCCGATCATCATGCTGACGGCGGTCGATGGCGATGCCGACACGATCGAGGGCCTGGAATCCGGTGCCAATGACTATGTCACGAAGCCATTCCGGCTCGGTGTCTTGCTGGCGCGGCTGCGCGCGCATTTGCGCCAGCACGAACACAGCGAAGATGCGGTGCTGCAGATCGGCCCTTACACGTTCCGGCCGAATCTCAAGATGCTGATCGACGAGGCGGCCAGCAAGAAGATCCGGCTGACCGAAAAGGAAACCGCGATCCTCAAATACCTCTATCGGGCCAATGACGCGGTTGGTCGCGACACCTTGTTGGGTGAGGTCTGGGGCTATAATGCGGGGGTCACCACGCATACGCTGGAGACTCATGTCTATCGCCTGCGGCAGAAGATCGAGCGCGATCCGTCGAAGGCGGAAATCCTGATCACCGATCAGGGCGGCTACCGCCTCAACCCCTGATCGGCTGACGGCCTGCTTTGTCGCGATCGAGCGCCATTGCGCCTGATCGCGAGAAATGCAGCAGTGGTCACCGCAGCTGCCGGCCGAGGCCGTAAGCCAAAGCTGCGGCAGCCCATGTCAAGGCCGCGATCGCAAAGGCAGCGAGCGACCAACTGCCAAGCCAGCCGATCAATTGCGGCACCAGGATCGGGCCGCAGAAGACACCGATATTGCGGCCCGTCATCAAGGTGGCAAAGGCTTCCGGCCCCGCCTTGACGGCGGCTCTTGTCTGATTGTTCAGCGCCATCGAGTGCCCGCTCTGCTGGTGATGGTGGCGATGCGCGGCGATCAGGTGCGGCAGATGAAAGAGGCAGGTCGGAATGACGCCGGCGCAGATCCCATAGACCAGCAGGGCGACAATGCCGAGCCCATCATCGAGGACCGGGTTCAAGGCCCAGACCAGGCCTTGCAAGACAAGGCTGACCAACAGGGCCGGCAGGAGCGGCAGGCCTTTGCCGAGCGCCCAGCCGGTCAGCAGATTGAAGCCAAGCAGCACGACCACTGGCAGCAGGTAGACCAAAACCGCCTGCTGGGGCTGCAAATGATGTTGCTCGACAAGATATTGGGTGAGCCAGGTCATGAAGGCAAAATATTGCCCGGACCACAGCAAGAAGATGCCGGCGCTCAACAGGTCGGCGGCCCGCCGATGCGCATAGCGCCACAGGCCAGCCGGCATCGGCAGCCCTGTCGGTGGTGCCGATTTTGACGCCGGTTGATGCACAAGTTCGTCCGCGGTGCCACGATCTGCAGCAACTGTGTCCGCCATCACAGAGGATGCCGTCTTGGCAGCACCGGTTTCCATACCCACATTTTGATGATGAGAAAAGCGCCAGCACCAGGCACCCAACAACAGCGTCAGGGCCAGGGCGACCAACCAGATCACTTGCCAGTCGGCCAGGGCCAGACCCCAGGCCGAACGCCAAGAGGGCGTCGCCAGGGCCAGCAATCCGGCGCCAATCTGGCCGACTGGGATCCAGCCGGCCAGCAATCCCGTTACCAAAGGCAGGTCACGCAAGCGGGCCGAGGACGTGGCGATTGCTGGTCCGGCAATGGCAAAAATGGCATAGGTCAGGCCTTCAAGGCCGCGCGCCAGCAGCAGAGCGAGGCCGAAACGGGCCAGGCCCAGCGCCAGGACGAGGCCGATCAACGCACTGACGATGCCCAGCAACAGGCCGCGATGGTAGCCGCGGCGTTTCAGCCACAGGCCCAAAGGGACCGAGGCCAACAGCCCGACCAGGGCGTAGACCGACATGAAGCTGGCAGCGAGGCTGCGGGAATAGTGGAATTCCTGCAGCAAATTCGGCAGGACGGGCGGCAGTTTGAATTGCTGAAAGGCGACATAACAGCTCAGCGCCAGACCAAAGGAGACGCCCCGCCAATCGGTGTGATCACGGTCGCGCGGCTGGTTGCCGCCGGGATGGGTCGCAACTTTGTTCAGTCGCGACGGCTGTCCAGCGCTTAATGACATCGAAATTATCTTGATAGATTATGACGATAATTGGTTTGCAACAGGAGTAAACAATGCCATCATCCGGCCCCATCGCCTAGAGGAAACGGGACCTAGAATGTTGACAATTCAGCATTTAGGTCGACCGGCACCACGCGGCTTAGCTGCAGTGGGCTGGGTTCGGCTGTGGAAGATGGCCGTCGATCCGGCGGGGACGACGCAGTACGGGGGTATTGTGCGGTGACGACGGGCAGCAATCTCTTTTCGCTGCGCTTTTGGGGCGTACGCGGGTCATTGGCCTGTCCGGGCCCCGATTACACGCGCTATGGCGGCAATACCTCGTGCCTGGAAATTCGCTGCGGTGCGCATCTGCTGATCTTCGACGGCGGTACCGGTTTGCGGCCTTTCGGCGAGCATCTGATGGCGCAGATGGACAAGACCGGCGGTTCGGTCGATGCGGATGTCTTTTTCACCCATACGCATCTCCATCACATGGTTGCCGAGAGTAATCTGCGGCTCTGGGCCGGACATCTCGCGCCACAGCGCTCGCTCCGGGATGCCCTCTCCGGGATGATGGTGGAACCGCTGTTCCCGATCCCGCCCGAGGTCTTCTCCTCCTGCCCGAGCTATCACGATTTCATCGCCGGCGAGATACTGACGCCCTATGCCGGCCTTACCATCCGGACCACGGCCCTCAATCACCCCAATGGCGCCACCGGCTATCGGGTCGACTGGCAGGGCAAATCGATCTGCTATGTAACCGATTGCGAGCATCGCCCCGATGGGCCAGATCACGGTATCATCGAGCTGATCCGAGGCGCGGATATTTTCGTCTATGACTGCACCTACACGGACGAGGAATACCCCAAGCATGCCGGCTGGGGACATTCGACCTGGCAGGAGGGCGCCCGTCTCGCCGATCTTGCCGGGGTGAAAACCTTCGTCCTCTTCCATCACGATCCTTGCCATAACGACGTGGTGATGGATCGCATCGCCCGCGAAGCCGAGACCCAGCGGCCCGGCACCCTGGTCGCCAAGGAAGGCATGATCCTGACGCCGTGACCGTCGCTACCGTGACGTCATCGGCAGGTTCAGCTGTTGGGCGTCACCGTGATCGCATCGACCCGGTCGGGATAGAAGGCAAGGTGGTCCTTGATCACCGCCACCGCGTTATACGGCGTCTCATAACTCCACACCGCATTGACCGCGCGCTCGCCACCCAGCGGGATGCTGTAATAGGCGCAATCGCCCTTATAGGGGCAATAGGTGCTGTGGTCGGTTCGCTGCAGCGAGGACATGTCGACGTCCTGGCGCGGGATGTAATAGGCCACCGGATAGGCGGCCTCCTGCAAGGCCAGCGCGTTGCGGCTATCGGCAATCACATGGCCGGCGACGCTGACAACGATGCGGCTGGCGCTTGGCTCGATCGAAATTGGATGGTCGGGTCCAGGTTGTTTCATTGGCTTGGCGGTCATGGCTTTGATCTCCTTGGTCGCGCTGATCCGCTCGCATCAAGGCGCGAGCACCTGTTTCAAATTCAGTTTCCAGCTCAGATCAACATTGTTGTCATGAAGAGCGCCGTCAAGGCCTGAGCGATGACCGCTGCCGTGAGCTCGCTCGATCTCCATCAGAGCAAGACCGGCTGCACGACGGCATCGGCGACGGCCGGCAGGGTGACGGTCACCGACGTGCCCTGGCCAAGTTCGCTGTCGATTTCCAATTTGCCGCCATGCAGTTCGACCAAGGCCTTGACGATCGGCAGGCCGAGCCCGGTGCCTTGCTGTTGGCGGCTCATGGCGTTGTCGACCTGGCCGAAGGCGCTGAGCACTTTCGGGAGATCCGCCTTGTCGATGCCAATCCCGGTATCGGTAACGGTGATGGCGATGTAAGCCGGCTGTCCGGCCAGCACCGGCAGCGGAGCGACGTTGATCGTCACCTTGCCGCCCTTGGGGGTGAATTTGACGGCATTGGTCAGCAGGTTGGAGAAAATCTGCAAGGCGGCGCGTCGATCGACCCAAAGATCCGGCGTCCCGGCGGCAATCCGGCTCTTCAATTTCAGCCTGCCGACGGTGGCGCGATCACGCACCAGTCGTGTCGCGGAATCGACCAGCCCTTCCATGCCGCAGCGTTCCAGCGTCAAGGTGTAACGACCGGCCTCGATCTTGGAGAGATCGAGAAGGTCGTTGATCAGCGACAGCAGCAATTGTCCGCTGTCGTGAATGTCGCTGACATAGCCGCCATATTGCGGCGCGCCCAGGGCGCCGAAGAGACCCAGTTTCATCACCTCCGAAAAGCCAAGAATGGCGTTCAGCGGCGTCCGCAATTCATGACTGATATTGGCGAGGAATTCGGTTTTGGAGCGATTGGCGAGTTCGGCCTGGTTCTTGGCTTCACGCAGGGATTCTTCGGTCCGCATGCGGGCGGTGACGTCATTGATGATGCCGACAAACTGCCGCACGCTGCCATCGACCTCGATCACCGGGCTGATATGGAGATCGTTCCAGAAGGTCTTGCCATCCTTGCGGTAATTGCGCAGCGTCACCTGGATCGGCCGCTTCTGCTCGATCGCCCGGCGCAGCCGCTCGATCACCGTCGGATCGCTGTCGCGGCCCTGCAGGAAGCGGCAATTGCGCCCAAGGACTTCGTCCATGCCATAACCGGTGATCCGGCAGAAGGCGGCATTGACGAAACTGATCGGCAAATCCGGCTGCTGGGCATCGCAGATCAGGATCCCGCTGGTTACCGAGGCGATCGCGGTTGCCAGGACGGCATTGCGCTCGGCCAATTGCGTCAGGCGCAGCTCGCGCGCCTTGATCGCGGTGATATCGCTGACGATGCGCAAGGTGCCGCCATCGCTGGCCCGTGATTCGATAATCCGCAACCATTGACCATTGGGCCGCCGGACCTCCTGGCGCCACGGCAGATGCCGATGCCGGCTCAACATCGCCGCAATGGTAGCTTCCGGGTCGCCGGCACCCTGCTGTCCGGTCGGGCCATCCGGCACCGCACCAGCGACATCCGCCGGCTTGGCCGCGCCGGTTGAGTCGTCCGGCAGAGCATCGGCTTGGTCGGGGCTGTCGGTGGTGGCGTCGCCCAGATCGTCGGCGCCGTCACCGAAGCTGAGGCCGTTGCGCATGACATCGAGCCGCGTCAGCTCCTCGTAAGAGGCGCCCAGCTTCAGCTCGGCGGCGAATTCGGCGTGCAGATGAAAATAGACGATATTGACGGCGATCAAGCGATCCTGGACATCGAAAATGGCGATGCCTTCAGGCAAATCGGCAATGCTGCGCTGGAGCGCATTGGCATTGACGGCGGTCCCGCTCAGCGCGCTCCGATCGGTCATGGGGTGGATGGCGAGATCATTGCCACCGATGATCGGCAAGGCGGCGACATCGCCCCGTTCGCTGGCGCGGCGCTGCCTGGCCTTGGCGTTTTGTTCCGCGCTGGTATCTTCGAGGCGCAGCAAGGCGGCCAGCGCCAGAACACTGGGCACATGCAAGAGCGCCAGCAGCCAGCGCGCCAGACCGGAGCCAAGCGACGCCGGATCGAGAAGTTGCGCCGCGCCCAGCACCAGCAGCGGCAAGGCCGGAAACAGGCCAGCCAGTCCATAGCGAAAGGTAAATCGGGCAGCTGTTGCCGGCAGGGCGATCGGCAGTCGACGTGCCCCGATCAACCACAAGGCCGGGATCAGCATCGGCAGCAGGGTCCAGCTGGCCAGCCCCAGCCAAAACAGTGAGCAAAGGAGGGCGATCGCCAAAGCCCCGGCCGCCATGATCCGGTCATAGAGGGCGATCCCGAGGACGAGGGCGGCAAGGGCATGCAGCGGCAAGGCGCGCGCCCAGCCGCCAAGCCACCAGCCGATCGGGCCTGTTGCCATGGCCGGGCCGTGGCCGAGCCAGGCCAGGATGCCGGTCAAAGCGAGGGCGATAACGGCGAGGCCACAGCCGGCGAGACCACGGCCCAAGCGACCATACCCTTCGAGGCGATGACCACCGAAGGCCCGGTAGCCAGCCACCAGGCTCAGCGCCAGGGTCAATTGGAACGCCAAGGTCAAGTCGGGCACAGCGCCACTCAGATCGAGATGCGGGTTCATCGGTAACTCAGCCTATCCACCAACCCGAATGACCCCCGGCCAAGTTCGTCCACTTTGCCCACCCCACCAGCCGCTTAGCATGTCTGTGGTGGCGAATCATCAGGAAAGACGAAAGTCCCCGTCCGCCCACAACTGATGATGGCGACCTGGCCGTCAGCGGCAATGGGAGGGTCGCGCCCATCATCACACCGACCCCACGACAAACGGGGCCAGACGCTCGGCTTCGTCGCGCAGCCAAGTCTGACATGCCAGCCAATTCTCGGTGCCGTGAGCCGCCATGCGTGCCGCCGCGTCCAGAAGATCCGCGACCCAGGCGCTACGCCCGCCAAAATCGATCAGCGCGTCAGCCTCAACAGAGCCCTGGCGACCGGCGCTGCGCAACTGCGCCCAGGCCGTCAAGCGCCCCATCGTATCGATGGCCTGTTGCACATCGTCGAAATTCAATTGTCCCTGTTCCGCCATGATCTGCTTCAGATCCAATTTGTCGGCTTCCGGTTGCAACTCGCGCAAGGTGTAATTCTGGCCATCGATCTGGATGGCGGTGAGGAAGGCCGGGCTGATTGCTTGCAATCGGTTCTCGATCGCCACCACGCGGTCAGCCTGGCTGGCGAAGCGCGGCTGCTTTTTGAGATGTGGTGCCATGGCCGAGCCCGGCTGCAGTTTGAGATCCAGCAGCAGCAGATCGCGTTCCGTCGTCAAGGCAATCCCGCCCTCCCGGTTCGGGCTGACCCGAATCAAAATCGCGAAGCGCGGCAGGCCCAGGGTTCCGAGCCCGGCGATGCGCCAGGTGACATCGAGGATCTGCCATTTACCGTGACCGAGAGAGCGCTGCTGCCAGGCAATCTGGCGGATGGCCTTTTCGATCGCCCGTCGCGCCGTCTTGGGCGCCGGCATGCCTTTCCCTGTGTCGACGCGCAACCGCCGCGTATCCTTGTCCGGCCCGAAATTGCCGCCTGCCTGCTTCTGATGCGGCTTTTTGCGTGCCGGGAATCCGGTGATGCGGCTGCGCAGCCAAGCACTGCCATCCGGGCCTTCAACCAACCGCTTGTCGAGCTTCAACATCAGATCACCGATCAGGCCTTTGGCGAGATGACGCTCCAACCACAAAGCCTTGCCGCCCGACAACGCATCGCGATAGGCAGCGAGATAGGTCTTCGCCAACTGGCCTGCCTTGGCGGCCGTGATCTCGAGCAAGGGTGCCGCCAGATGCAAGGCGGTCAGGAAACGCAGGAGGTCGCGACTGGCTGGACCCAGCGCACCTTCATCAAAATCGCCGATGTCGAAATAGGTGAGGCGGTTCTCGCCACGATAGGTGCCAAAATTCTCCAAATGCAGATCGCCGTTTAGCCAGACGGTGGGAAATCGCTTCAAGCCACGGGGAAAATCGGCGTGAAATAGATGACCGGACCCACGAAAGAACGCGAAGGCATCCTCGGCCATGCGGCGATATTTGCGCGCCAATAACAGCGGCACGCGCCCCCCATCCACAGCAGCCAATCGATTGATCAGGGATCGCGACGTTGTCATCTTGCTCGCTGGCGCCGATGTCATCCAAGAGTGTTTCTTGCAGCCGAACCCAGTGAACAATCGTCATTGTGCGGCAGCATCTGCACATCCTGGCCTGCAGCGCTCGACGCGGCAAGCTGCTATCACTCAAATGCGATCATTTTGCTGTGCCCCAACACCCGATGTCCCTGTAGGATGTCATCGACATGCAACGTTGCTATCTCGCCGGACCCGATGTCTTCCATCCCGATGTGATGCTGCTGGCCGCCGGCAAGCGTGATCTCTGCACGCGCTACGGGATCAAAGGCTGCTTCCCGCTGGATAATGACGCTGGTCTCGCCGGATTGACCGGGCGCGCCGCCGCCTTGGCGATCTATCAGGCCAATATCCGCCTGATCGAGAGCTGCGATCTGCTGATTGCCAATCTGACGCCGTTTCGCGGCGTCAGCGCCGATCCCGGTACCGTCTTCGAGCTCGGTTATATGACGGCCCTCGGTCGACCGGTCGCCGCCTATAGTCTCGACCCGCGGCCCTATCTCGAGCGGGTGCGCCAGGCCGGCTTTGCCGATGCCGCGGCAACGACCGATCGGGATGGACAGATGATCGAAGATTTCGGCCTGACCGATAATCTGATGCTGGGCGGTGCGCTGGCGACGACAACCGATCGCTTCATCCTGCACGCAGGCGATCCGCGTCGGATCGCCGACCATCTTGCGGCGTTCGAGCGCTGCTTAACGCTGATCGCAGCACCCTGCTGATCGGCCATAGCCACGATCATCCGCCACGATCGGATGACGCGCGCCGGCGGGTGAGGGATCAGGCGGCAATCAACTGGAAGCGATCGACATCGACCAGGCCCTGATCGGTGATTTTGAGATGCGGGATGACCGGCAATGGCAGGAAAGCCATCCGCAG
>WNFM01248638.1_pt3 | contig 17193 bp, 22 predicted proteins | sample 5400271 | NCBI WGS metagenome assembly WNFM01 (sample SAMN13153352, study PRJNA577476) | soil metagenome | isolation source: 60 cm saprolite on Douglas fir-dominated hillslope | place: USA:California | collected 2013-09-17 | reverse complement strand
TCAAATCCTCGATCCGCCAATCGCGCGGATGGCCGCGCATTCGATCCAGCCGTTTGTCTGTCTTCGTCACAGCATTATGATACCACAGGTGGAACCATTCTCAAGATGCAACTGACCCCGCCAGTGGAACCGTGGGCGCGTTGCTCCAATGCCAGGGCCGCCGCGGTCGAGCCGGGCTCATCGGACGGTCTTGAAAATTCCTCTTCCGGACATAATTTAATGATGAATCGGATTTATTGTGGCGTCCATGTTGAGGAAAAACGCTGCTCGCCCGAGAGGAACTTCTTCGACGGTAGGACCGTTTCGGATCTCCGGCAGCCTCCTATGCCGACGCACCGGCGGACCTCCATTCGCTCCCCGCGGGAGGAAATTTCTCGCGACAGGAGAGTCGGCAGGCCATGGATACCACCGCGCGCCTGTTTTTTGCCTGTTGTTTACAGGCGCGGCCCGTCGGTCGCGCCGCCCTGCGTCACCCCTTCCCGGCGGTCTTCTTCAAATGGTCGAGCAGGGCGACGATGCCGTCCGCCGCCGATTTGGCGACGGCATAGGCGACGTCGCCCCAGCGCCCGTCGAGGCTGCCGGCGGCGATCGCGTTCTCCTGGTTGACCTGGCCGATCTGGCTGCCGTCGGGGCCGAGCAGCGTCCAGCTCACCGTCACCTTCTGCTTGCCTTCGGCGGCCGGTCCCATGGTGACCTTGCCGGCGACGATGAAATGCTTGCCGGTCGGGGCATTGCCCTCGGCGACCGAGATGCTCGCCTGGCGCAGCGCCAGCTCCATGGCGCGGGCGAGCGAGCGCGTGCCGTCGCCGGGCGCGCCGGTGACCGGCGGCACGGCGACGCGCTGCTCGCTGTCGACGCCGACCGCGCCTTCCTCCTGCAGCATCTCGGCGATCGCCGGCGCGGCGGCGGCGACCAGCTCCTTGAGCAAAGTCGCCTCGCCGGCGCGCCAGCGCGCCGCGCTGCTTTCGGTCGCCTGGTCGTAGGTGCCGGCGGCGCTGCCGTCGGGACCGCGCAGCTCCCAATGCAGGGTGATGTGGGCGCGATCGCCGGCGAGCGGCCGCTCCTCGGCGCTGCCGACGAGGATGTAGCTGCCGCGATTGGAGACCTGGGTCGAGGCCGGCACGTCGGCGTTGCGCAGCGCGTCGGCCATCGCCTCGGCGAGCGGCGCCGGGCCGCCCGCGATCGGCTGCACGACGATGCCGGCGCTGTCCTTCAGCGTCATGATCGGCGCGTCGGGCGGCGGTGCGTCCTCGGCGAAAGGCTGCGGCAGCGGCTGGCAGGCGGCGAGGGCGAGGAGCAGCGCGACGCCGCCGGCGCGCAGCGCTTGTCGGCGCCACGACCGCCGGCCGCTCACAGGCTCGTTGCTCACATGCCGGTCGCTCACATGATCGCGCAGCCGATCATCGCCGCGATGACGCAGGCGATGAGGAAGAGGATGAGATGCGGCACGTCGCGGCACTGCCATGCTCAGTTGACGACGAAATCGAGCGACGCCTTCGACAGCGGCCGCGAGCCCGTCCCGGTCACCTCGGAGGTCCGCCCATGCGTCATCGCCAGCCCGTTCTTGGCGTCGAAGACGATGATGTGGATGAAGAACACCATGCCGGGCGCCGCCTCGACCGGATTGCCGTGGTAGAACATCGGCCAGTCCATCCAGTTCGGCGCGAAGGTGGTGCCGAGGCTGTAGCCGGTGGCGTTCATCCGGCACTCGCGGTAGCCGGCGCGGTCGAGCACATCGGCATGCGCATCGAAGACCTCGCCGATCGGCCGTCCGGGGCGCAGCGCCGCTTCGGCGGCGTGCAGCGATTCCACCGCCGCCTTGTGCATGGCGCGCATGCGGGGGTCGACGGCGCCGATGCCGATCGTGCGCATCAGGCAGGAATGGTAGTGGCGATAGACGCCAGCGAATTCCAGCGTCAGCTGGTCGACGGGATCGAGATGGCGGCGGCCGCTGAAATAGCGGCAGAGCAGCGCGTCCTTGCCGGAGCCGATGATGTATTCGTTGGCGGGATCGTCGCCGCCCCCCTTGAAGACGGCGCCCTGCATCGCGGCCAATATGTCGCCCTCGAAGGCGCCTGGCCGGGCGAGGCGGTTGGCCTCGTCGAGCGCGGCATCGGCGAGCTCGGCGGCGCGCCGGACATAGACGAGCTCGGCCGCGCTCTTGACGACGCGCAGCCGGTTGACGAGCTCGGAGGCGTCGGCGAGGGTGCAGAACCCGTCGAGCGCGGCGCTCAACCGCTGCCCGTTGCGCGCGGTCAGCCCGTAGGATTCCCACTCGACGCCGAGTTTCTTGCCGCGGCAGCCGAGCGTCGCGATTATGTCGCGCAGGGCCTCGGCCGGCTTGGCCTCCGGCCCGTCGACCCAGATGCGGATGTCCTCGATCAGCGAGGTGTGCTGCGCCTGCAGCCGGTCGGGCGCGCGGGTCAGCAGCATCAGCCGGCCATCGGCGCCGAGATAGAGGCATTGAAAGAAGACATAGCCGAACGTGTCGTAGCCGGTCAGGTAGTACATGCTCTCCTGACGGAACATCAGCAGCCCGTCGAGACCGGCCTCCGTCATCGCGGCGATCGCCTTGGCGCGGCGCGCGGCGAATTCTTCGGCGGTGAAATGCAGGCCCATGGGCAGAGTCTCCGATCGGATGATGTCAGCGGCGTGACGGTGTCGTCATACCGTCTCGGCGTCCAGCATGGCCGCAACCAGCTTGTTTTGGAAGTGATGCACCGAGTGCTCCCAAAAAGGCGACAAGCGGAAATCGCCGGCGGCCGGCGAGTTGCGGCCGCGCTGCATCGCCTCGATGACGCGCCGGTCCTCCTCGCGCAGGTTGCGCCAGTATTCCGCCATCGCCGCGCGCGCCTCGACGAAACGCGCGCCCTCGGCGGCTTCCGGGACGAGATAGAAGGACGAGCGCAGCGACGTGCGGTCGGGCGCCAGCGGCGTCCAGATCACCGCGATGACGACGCTGCCATAGAGATTGAGCTGCGTGTTGGGAAAGAGGAAGGAGAGGTAGTCGGTGCGCGCCGCCTCGGCGCCGTCGCGCAACGGGCCGTCACGCAACGGGACGAGCGGCGCCTGCGAGCGCAAGGCCGTCTCGCCCGCCCAGCAGAAGCCGAAGAGCGCGTCCTCCGCGGTGTCGGTGAAGGTCTTGTTGCCGGCGGCGTCGATGCGCGCCGGCAGGCTGGGATGGACGAAGGCCTCGTGGTAATTCTCCAGCGCCCCCTCGATGGCGAGCTTCCAGTTGGCGGCGATCTCGCCGGCGGCGTGGTGGGCGAGCCGGGTATCCTCGGTGCGATAGGGCGCCCAGCGCGCGGCGAGCGGGCGGACGAACTCGGCGAGCGGCGGCGCCGCGCCGGAGAGGTCGACGAAGACGACATCGGCAAAGATGCCGCTGCGCACCGGGGCGAGGCCGAGGGAGCCGCGGTCGAGGGCATCCGCCGCCGCCACGCGCTGTCCGTCCCAGAGCGGCGTCGCGCGCAGCCTTCCGTCGAGCCCATAGGCCCAGCCGTGATAGGGGCAGCGCAGGCTCGGCTGGCCCCGGACCGGCGCGTCGATTATCGCCGCGCCGCGATGGCGGCAGACATTGTGAAAGGCGCGGACCGCGCCGTCGCGGCCCGCCGCATCGACCGGCATGGCGTCGCCCGGCGCCGGGATGTCATGGCCGAAGGCGACGCCGATCCAGTTGCGGTGAAACACCAGCTTGCGTTCGAGGGCGAAGAAATCGGCATCGGTATAGGCGGCGGGCGGCAGTGCGCGGGCGGTCTCGAGCGGCCGCTGCAGGGCGGCGATCGCGTCACGGCCCAGGAGCTCGGCGACGCGGCTCATCTATCCCGCCACCGCCAGATGACGCCGCCAATCCGCCGAGGGCGCATAGCCGAGGAGACGCCGCGCCTTGGCGATGTCGAAGAGGGCGGCGTGCGGGTCCTCGCGGTAGAGCTCCGGCCGGCGGATCTCGATCGTCTTGCCGAAGCGCCGCGCCACCAGATCGAGGGTCGGCTCCGGCGCCAGCGTGTTCGGCGCGCCGATGAAGAAGATCTCGAAGCCGCTGACCTTGGCCAGCGCCAGGCGGACGGCGGCGGCGACGTCGTCGGGCTCGACCCAGCCCCAGAGATCGCGGTTCCAGAGATCGGCGCGGCCGGCGATCTCGCCGTAATGATGCGGGAAGAGGATGAAGAGCGGGCGCAGCACGGTGACATCCATGCCGGTGCGCGCGAAGCTCGCCGCCACCGCCTCCGCCGCCTGCTTGCTGAGGCCGTAGACTTCCGCCGGGCGCAGCTCATAGGCCTCGTCGATCGGCAAATAGTCGGGCGGGAACTCGGCTTTCTGATAGCAGAGGCCGGTGGCGCATTCCGACGAGATCAACACCGCCTTCTTGACGCCGGCGCGCTGGGCGGCGTGAAAGGCGTTCCAGGTGCCGCGCACATTCGTCTCGAAGACGACATCCGCCGGCCGGTCGCGTGGATTGGGGATGGCGGCGACATGGACGAGCGCGTCGATTCCGGCCATCGCGCCGTCGAGATCGGCGAGCGAGAGCACGCTGCCGGCGATGAACGGGACGTCGCCGCGCGGCTTCTTGAGATCGAAGGCGATCGCCCGCGCGCTGCCGCCGAGCGCATGCATGATGGCGCTGCCGAGATGGCCGCTGCCGCCGGTCACCAGGATGGTCTCTTCGCTCATGCGGCGATGATAGGGGGTGAGGCGGCGCCTGGGCAACCGTGGGTCGAGGGCGTAGGTCGAGGCTTGCATTCGTCATATAGGTCAGTAATACTGACTAAAGTAACGAGCGAGGCGGCAATGACCATCGATTGGGGCACGCAATTCGCGCCGCGCCTGCGGCAGGCGAAGGGTTCGGCGATCCGCGAGCTGCTCAAGCTGCTCGACGATCCCGGCATCGTGTCCTTCGCCGGCGGCATCCCCGATCCCGCTCTCTTCCCGCGCGCCGCCATCGCTGCGGCCGCCCAGCGCATCCTCGGCGATCCGCGACGTGCGGCGATCGCGCTGCAATACGCGCCGAGCGAGGGCTATGCGCCGCTGCGCCGGTTCCTCGTGCAGACGATGGCGTCGCGCGGCGTCGCCTGCGCCGTCGACAACATCCTCATCACCTCGGGCTCGCAGCAGGCGCTCGACTTCATCGGCCGCTTGTTCCTCTCGCCCGGCGACATGGTGCTGGTGGCGCGGCCGACCTATCTCGGGGCGCTGCAGGCCTTCAGCGCCCATGAGCCCGTCTACGGCAAGCTCCCGACGACCGGCGACAACCGCACGCCCGAACCCTATGCGGCCACCGGCGATGCCGGCGCGCCACGCGCCAAATTCGCCTATGCGATCGCCGATTTCCAGAACCCGACCGGCGAGAGCCTGACGCTTGCCGAGCGGCAGGATCTGGTCGCCAGCGCCGCCGCGCTCGGCCTGCCGCTCGTCGAGGACGCGGCCTATGACCAGCTGCGCTATGACGGCGCCGCGCTGCCCTCGCTGCTGGCGCTCGACACGGCGCGCGCCGGCGGCATCGACGCCGGCGGCGTGCTCTATTGCGGCACCTTCTCGAAGACGATCGCGCCGGGGCTGCGCATCGGCTGGATCGCGGCGCCGCGGCCGGTCATCGACAAGCTGGTTCTCATCAAGCAGGCGAGCGACCTGCATACCAGCACGTTCGACCGGATGGTGCTGCACGATGTCGCGACGACGCTGCCGCCGGAGCATCCGGCGGCGATCCGGCAGAGCTATCGGGCGCGCCGCGACGCGATGCTCGGCGCCCTCGATGCGTATTTCCCTTGCCCGCGCATCTCGACGCCGAGGCTCTGCTGCGTCGCTCGCTGGCGGAGGTCAAGGTCGCCTTCGTGCCGGGTGCGAGCTTCCATGCCGACGGCACCGGCCGCAACACGCTGCGGCTCAATTTCTCGCTCAATCCGGAAGAGGTCGCGATCGCCGGGATCCGCCGGCTCGGCGGCGTCCTCCACCGCGCGCTCGCCGCGTGACGGCGCGGCGTCAATCCTCGATCGCGATGGCGGAGAGGCCGCGGCCGTAATCCTTTTCGCCCTTGAGGCAGGCACGGCGATAGCTGAAGAAGCGCGCTTCCTCGGCGACGGTGTCGCACGGCGCGCGCTGAATCGCGGCGATCCCGGCCTCGATCAGCCGGCGCTCGACATAGCCGCCGATGTCGAACATGAAATGGCCCGGCCGCCGCGCCGGCGCGAAGAAATCGGCATTGGCCGCATCGGCGGCAAGGAAGGGGCCGGGGAATTCCGGGCCGACCTCGTAGGAGCGCTGTGCGATGCAGGGTCCGATCGCGGCGCGCATGCGGCCGGGCGCGGCGCCGAGCGCGACCATCGCCGCCACCGTCGCCGTGACGACGCCGCCGAGCGCGCCCTTCCAGCCGGCATGGGCGGCGCCGATGACCGAGGCCGCCGGATCGGCAAGAAGGACCGGCACGCAATCGGCGGTAAGGATGCCAAGGGCGATGCCCGGCCGGCCGGTGACCAGCGCGTCGGCGCGCGGATTGTCCTCGCGCCGCCACGGCGCCTCGACGGTGACGACATCGGGGCTGTGGATCTGGTGGCAGGTGACGAGGCGGTCGGGGGCGAGGTCGAGCGCCGCCATCGCCCGGGCGCGGTTCTCGGCGACCCGCTCCGGCGCGTCGCCCGAGCCGAAGCCGCAATTCAGCGAGCCGAACAGCCCGGCGCTGACGCCGCCCTCGCGTGTGAAGAAGGCGTGGCGGATGCCGGAAGCGTCGTTGAGCGTGCCGAGGCTGATCATCGTCGTCCCGTCATGTTCGCCTGCCTTGCGCCACTCGTCTCTCGGGCATGTCCGGCGCGAAGCCGGCCGGCACCGGCATGGTCGGGCCGGCGATGCAGAGAACCTTGAACAAATTGCCCATTTCCTTGCCATCGATCAAGCGCCGGCAGGCGGTGCCGATATCGGCAGCCTGGGCCGGCGTCGCCCCGGCGATGAGACGCTCGGCGCGCGCGGCGATGCCGAGACCTTGCAGGAATTCGCCTTGCGTGACCGGCCCCCGGACCGTCGCGCCGGCCGCGGCGGCGATCTCGGCAAGGGCGGCGAAATCGACATGGGCGGTGAGATCGGCCTCGCCGGGAGCGTCCAGCGGGTGGTGGCGCTGGTGGCGGCGGACCGCCTGCAACGTGTCGCCGCAGCCGCGCTTCACATGGCCGTAATCGATGATGAGGGCCGCGCCGCCCTCGGCGACGACGTGGCGGGCGATGGTATCGGCGACGGCGAGCGCCGCCGGGCTGATCTCGCAGACGCTGCCGGGCGGCGCGTCCCGCAGCTCCGCCGGGACCAGCGCGGCGGACGGGGCGGGTCCGGGAGACAGCGCAAAGGCCAGCGAGTCGGCCTCGGCCGAGAGGCCGATCAACTTTTCGTGCCAGCCCGTCGCGGTCTTGACGAGCTGGCGGATCGGCAGCGCGTCGAGGAATTCGTTGGCGATCAGCAGGCGCGGGCCGTCCGGCAGGCTGGCGATCGAATCGTGCCAGACCGGCGCGAAGGGCTTGAGCGCACGATGCTGCGCCTGGCGCAGCACCTTGCTGGTCTCGACGAGATGAAGGCGCAGCGCGGTGAGGAATTGCGGCACGATGCGCGCCGCGCGCAGCGCGTCCGCCATCAAAGTGCCGCGGCCGGGGCCGAGCTCGGCGAGGATGAAGGGTGCCGGCCGGCCGGCGCGGTCCCAGAGATCGACGCACCACAAGCCGATCAGCTCGCCGAAGACCTGGCTGATCTCAGGCGCAGTGGTGAAGTCGCCGCCCCTGCCGAGCGGATCGCGCGTCGCGTAATAGCCGTATTCCGGATGGCCGAGCGCCTCGGCCATGAACTCGGCGACGGTCAGCGGTCCTTGCGTGCGGATGCGCCGCGCCAGCAGCTCTTCGAGCGGGTTCACGTCACCGGCAGCGGCCGTTGCGGCCGCAGCAGCAGGACGAGGCCGACGATGACGAGCGGCAGCGACAGCCATTGACCCATGGTGAGGCCGAAGGCGAGGAAGCCGAGGAAGGCATCGGGCTCGCGAAACAGCTCGGCGATGCTGCGCGCCACGCCGTAGCCGATGAGGAAGACGCCGCTGAGCGCGCCCGGGCGGCTGCGGATAGTGGTGAAGCGCTCGAGCCCGTTGAGGATGACGAAGAGGGCGATGCCTTCCAGTCCTGCCTCGTAGAGCTGGCTCGGATGACGCGGCGCCGGGCCGCCATTGGGGAAGACCATGGCCCACGGCACGTCGGTGACGCGGCCCCACAGTTCGGAATTGATGAAATTGGCGAGCCGGCCGAAGAACAGGCCGATCGGCACGGCGCAGACGATGATGTCGCCGAAGGAGAGGATGGACAGCTTGCGCTGCCGGCAGAACAGCATGATGGCGACGACGACGCCGATTGCGCCGCCATGGAACGACATGCCGCCGTGCCAGACTTGCAGCGCCTCGAGCGGATGGGCGAGATATTCCGCCGGCTTGTAGAAGAGGACATAGCCGAGCCTTCCGCCGAGGACGACGCCGAGCGTCGCCCAGACGAGGAAATCGTCGACCGCCAGCGGGCTCACGACGAGCGGCGGACGTTTCGCCAGCATCAGGCACCAGCGCCAGCCGATGATCAGCCCGACGATATAGGCGAGGGCGTACCAGCGGATGACGAAGGGGCCGAACTCGATGAGCACGGGATCGATGGCGGGATAGGGGATGGCGAAGAACGGCATCGGCGGCAATGGCCTCAGCGATAGGGATCGGGGCGCGCGAGAAAATTCGTCACGTAATCGGCGACGCCGTCCTCGAGCGTGGTGAAGGGGCTGTCGTAGCCGGCGTCGCGCAAACGCTCCATGCGGGCTTCGGTGAAGTACTGGTACTTGTCGCGGATCTCGACCGGCGTGTCGACGAACTCCAGGACCGGCTCGCGGCCGACGGCGCGAAAGGTCGCCGCGGCGAGGTCGGCGAAGCTGCGCGCTTTTCCGGAGCCGATGTTGAACAGCCCGTTGACCGAGGGATGATCATAGAGCCAGAGCAGCATGTCGACGCAGTCGCGCACATAGACGAAGTCGCGCAGCTGGCCGCCATCGGGATAGGCCGGATTGTGCGAGCGGAAGAGCCGGGCCGCCTCACCGGCGCGGGCGCGCGGGTAGAGCTTGGCGACGAGACTCATCATGTCGCCCTTATGCGCCTCGTTCGGGCCGTAGACGTTGAAGAACTTGACGCCGGCCCAGCGCGGCGGGCGCGGCGCGTTGCTCTCGACCAGCCGGGCGATGCGGCGGTCGACGAGATGCTTCGACCAGCCATAGGAATTGAGCGGCTGCAGCCGCGCCAGCCCGGCGACCGAGCCATCATCGTCGAACCCAGCGGTGCCGGCGCCATAGGTTGCCGCCGAGGAGGCGTAGATGAACGGCACGCTCTGCTCGGCGCACCACTCCCAGAGCTGCATCGTCAGGGTGAAGTTCGAATGCACGACGAGATCGGCATCAGGCTCGGTGGTCGACGAGATCGCGCCGAGATGGAAGATCGCCTCGATGGCGCCACGCCAGCGCTGGTCGCCGAGGAACGCCATCAACTGCTCCGGCGCGATGATCGCGGCGAGCTCGCGCTTGGCGATGTTGCGCCACTTCTCGCCGCGGCCGAGACGGTCGCAGACGACGAGATCGTGCCGCCCGCGCTCCTCGAGCGCGGCGACCAGATTGGAGCCGATGAAGCCGGCGCCGCCGGTGACGATGATCATCGCTGTCTTGTAGCCTAATCCCCTCCGCGCGCAAACCATCCGAGACGATGGCTTTACAGCCACCGCGGCTCAGGTTATGGAGTGGCGATGTATCGCTCGACCGAAAAGCGCAAGACCCTGAAAACGTGCCCTGGCGGGCCGTCGGAGGCGTTCGCGCGCTGAGCTCAGCGAGCAGCAACTTTCAGGCCCCGCCGGAACCGGACGGGGCCTTTTTCGTTTCGGCGCCGTCTCTCCGGCATCAGCGATGGAGAAGACGATGAGTCCCGCCGAGCAGAACCCGCTTCATAACCCTGTCGTTGCCGTCGTCGGCGCCACTGGCGCCGTCGGCACCGTCATGGCGCAATGTCTCGAAGAGCGAAGATTCCCGCTCGCCGCGCTGCGCCTTTACGCCTCGCCGCGCTCGGCGGGACGGCGGCTGGCATTCAAGGGCGCCGATATCGCCGTCGAGGCACTCGGCGAGCGCAGCTTCGACGGCGTCGACATCGCGTTGTTCGCCGCCGGCGGTGCGATCTCGCGAGAGCTCGCGCCGCTGGCGGTGCGGCGCGGCACAATCGTCATCGACAACTCTTCGACGTTCCGCATGGCGGCGGAGGTGCCGCTGGTCGTTCCCGAAATCAATGCCGACGCCATCCGCGGACACCAGGGCATCATCGCCAATCCGAATTGCGTCGCCATCATCGCCGCCACTGCCCTGTGGCCGCTGCATCGCGCCAACCGCATCCGTCGCGTCAGCATGGCGACCTACCAGGCGGCATCGGGCGCCGGCGCCGCCGCCATGGCGGAGCTGCGCTCCTCGACCGAGGCCTATCTGGCGGAACGCGATTATCGCCAGCGGGTCTTTCCTCACCCTTATGCCTTCAACGTCTTCAGCCACAACACCGCGATCGATCCCGCCACCGGCTATAACGGCGAGGAGACCAAGGTGATAAGCGAGACGCGCAAGATCTTCGGCGACGACGCTCTGCGCGTGACCGCGACCTGCATCCGCGTGCCGGTGCTGCGCGCACATTGCATTGCGCTCGACGTCGAATGCGAGCGGCCGATCGCGCCGGCTGCGGTACGCGAGATCCTCGCCGCGGCGCCGGGCGTGCGGCTCGTCGACGATGCCGAGGGCAACCACTTCCCGATGCCGAACGAGGCGTCCGGCCAGGGCGACGTGCTGGTCGGCCGGATTCGCCAGGACGTCAGCGATCCGAGCGGCCGGTCGGTCGCGCTCTTCGTCGCCGGCGATCAGCTCCTCAAGGGCGCGGCGCTCAACGCGGTGCAGATCGCCGAGCATCTCGTCGGTAAGCGGTGAGTCGATTGCCTATCTGGCGCCTATCGGGCGATAGCTGCGGCAAGATTCCGGTTTCGCTGCACTGCGGCATGTGCTAGCCGGGACAGCAGCGGCGTTTTTTGACGTTGTTATAGTGGAAGGAGCGCGGCTCATGCAGACCGACAATCCCCTGCTCGACGATCTGGCGCGCGTCGCCAGCGGCGCGCTCGGCGCGCTCACCGGCATGCGCGGCGAGGTCGAGGCGCGGATCCGCGACCAGCTCGAGCGCGTGCTGGCGCGCATGGATATGGTGACGCGCGAGGAGTTCGACGCCGTGCGGGCGATGGCCGCCAAGGCGCGCGCCGAGCAGGACCGTCTGCTCGAGCGTATCGCCGCGCTCGAGGCGCGGCTCGACAGCCTCGCCGCCAAACCGGCGCGGCCGGCGCGGCGCGATCCCACCGTCGCGCCGGAGTGAGGGACGCAGCGGTCATGGGCAACGCCCCGGCAATGAGCGAAATCTTGGCTTGCGGCTTCCACGGGTCTTTGGCAGTCTACACGTTGTGTAGTGCTGCGGTGCTTGATACTAGCTGTGGCCTTCTTATGAGCCCAGCCCTGCCTGCGCGCGAAAGGAGGGTGGTATGACGTCGGTCCACACCGAGACGACTTCGCCCGCAACCAATCCCATCGACCTGGTAGAGGAGATCGTGCTCGCCAACGAGTGGGCGCATGACCGCGCGAGCGACGAGGAGATGGTCGTCGAGGTCAGCGGCCGCTGGTGCGACTATCGCCTCTATTTCGTCTGGCAGGACGAGATCAGCGCGATGCACTTCTCCTGCGGCTTCGACATGAAGGTGCCGAAGGGCCGCAAGGCCGCCGTCTATGAATTGCTGGCGCTGGTCAACGAGAAGCTTTGGCTCGGCCATTTCGACGTCGCCTCGGACGACAATGCGCCGGCCTTCCGCCACGCCATCCTGCTGCGCGGCGCGCTCGGCGCCAGCGTCGAGCAGATCGAGGATCTCGTCGATATCGCGCTCAGCGAGTGCGAGCGCTTCTATCCCGCCTTCCAGCTCGTCCTGTGGGGCGGCAAGACGGCGGACGACGCGATCACCGCCGCGATGATCGATCCCGTCGGCGAGGCGTGAGCGCCGCCTTCCGAGACCCCGCCGCCGGGGTATTGCTGGTCGGCTGCGGCAAGATGGGCGGCGCCCTCTTGGAGGGCTGGCTGGAGCGTGGCGTCGCCCCCGGTTTCGCCGTCGTCGAGCCCGGTCCCGGCGCCACCGCCTTCGCGCAACGGCACGAGGTCCGGCTCTACCGCGAGGCGGTGGCGCTCGATCTCGACCTGCGGCCATCCGTCGTCGTCTTCGCCGTCAAGCCGCAGGCGATGGGCGATGTCGTCCATCACTACCGGCGCTTCGCCACGCCGGAAACCGTCTTCCTGTCGATTGCCGCGGGCAAGACGCTGGCCTATTTCAGCCGCCATCTCGGCGCCGAGGCGGCGATCATCCGCGCGATGCCTAACACGCCGGCGGCGATCGGCCGCGGCATCACCGTCGGCTGCCCGAACCCACGGGCGAGCGCGGCGCAGATCGCCTTGTGCGACCGGCTGCTCGCCGCCGCCGGCGAGGTCGCCTGGGTCGATGACGAGGCGCTGATCGATGCCGTGACCGCGGTCTCGGGCAGCGGCCCCGCCTATGTCTTCCTCCTGATCGAATGCCTGGCCAAGGCCGGCATCGCCGCCGGGCTGCCGGCCGAGCTGGCGACGCGGCTGGCGCGTGCCACCGTCAGCGGCGCCGGCGAGCTTGCCCGGCTGTCCAGCGAGTCGGCCGAGGTGCTGCGGCAGAACGTGACCAGCCCGGGCGGCACGACGCGCGCGGCGCTCGACGTGCTGATGGCGCCGGACGGGCTCGAGGCGCTGATGACCAAGGCGGTCGCCGCCGCCGCAACGCGCTCGCGCGAGCTCGCGGAATAGGACGATGACGGAAGCGGCGCTGCCGCCGGCGGCGCAGCGCGTCCAGGCGCTGCTGCGCGATGCCGGCTCGGATTGCACGGTGGTGATGCTGGCGGCGACGGCGCGCAGCGCCGCCGAGGCCGCCGCCAGCATCGGCTGCGCCGTCGCGCAGATCGCCAAGTCGCTGGTCTTCCGCAGCGCCGGCGGACGAGCGGTGCTGGTCATCGCCAGCGGCACCAACCGCGTCGACGAGGGCAAGATCGCCGCCGCGCTTGGCGAGAAGATCGGCAAGGCCGACGCCGCGTTCGTGCGCGACCGCACCGGCTACGCGATCGGCGGCGTCGCGCCGATCGGCCATCCGTCGGGCGTTCGCATCTTCATCGATGCCGATCTCGCGAAATACGATGCGATCTGGGCCGCCGGCGGCCATCCGCACGCCGTCTTCCGCCTGACCGCGGCCGAGCTCGCGCGGCTGACCAAGGGAACGGTCATCGCCATCACCTAGCGTTTGCGCGCGGCATCGCGCGGCCCCATATTGCATCGATGGCAAAGAAGCCTGATCTCGCCGCGCGCATCGTCGATGCCGCCCTGGTGCTCGCCGCCCGCGAGGGCTGGCGTTCGGTCAGCTTGGCTGCGGTTGCCGCCGAGGCGGATATCAGCGTCTTGCAGCTTTACGCCATCTATCGCTCCAAGGCGGCGATCCTCGACGCTTTTCATCGCCGCCTCGATGCTGCCGCTCTTGCCGACGCCGCCGCGGCGGCGGACGAGCGGCCGCGCGATCGGCTGTTCGATGTCGTGATGCGACGTTTTGACGCACTTCAGCCTCACAAGCCGACGCCGCGTCCGATCCGCTGGCGGCGCTGTGCGGCCTGCCGGCGCTGCTCAACTCGATGGGTTGGATGCTGGAAGTTGCCGGCATCTCCGCTTCGAGTTTCATCGGGCGGGCGCGCGCCAAGCTTTTGCTCGGCATCTATCTTTCGGTGCTGCGGGTGTGGCTCGCCGACGACAGCGCCGACATGACGCGGACGATGGCGGCGCTCGATAGCCGGCTGCGCCTTGCGGAAAACTGGCTCGGCCTTGCCGCACCGGCGCGCGGCGAGCCGCCGGCCGAGGCGGCATCAGCTTCGTAACGCCGCCGCGATTAACCATCGCCGAGTTTTTTGCTGCACTGCAACAAAATCACTTGACGAAGCGGTTTGGCAGAGCGATATAGGGCTCATTGTGCAGTGCAGCATTTAGGCGGCGCTGATCACTTCGGTCTCACTCCCAGCAGTGGAGCTTAAAATGGCAGCAACCACGACCAGCACGACGAAGAATGGGTTTTTCGACGTTACCAAGATCATGGGCGATTTCCGCGTCCCCGGCATCGACCTCGAGGCGGCGGTGGCGAGCCAGCGCAAGAATATCGAAGCGCTGACCCAGGCCAACCAGCTGGCGGTCGAAGGCGTCCAGGCGCTGATGCGTCGCCAGGTCGAGATCACCCGCCAGGCGATGGAAGATTTCTCGGCGATGTTCCGCGATCTCGTCCAGCCGAACGGCTCGCCCGAGGACCGTTTCGCCAAGCAGGCCGAGTACTCGAAGCACGCGCTCGAGAAGGGCCTGTCGAACGCCAAGGAGCTCACCGAGCTGGTGACCAAGGCCAATACCGAGGCGTTCAACGTCATCAACAAGCGCGTCACCGAGAGCCTCGACGAGGTTCGTGACTTCGCCAAGAAGCGCGTCGTCGCTCGCTAAGCGAACCCTCTCTTCACGACGGCAGGGCCGCCCTTCGGGCGGCCTTTTCGTTTGCGCTCGCGGGACTTGCCAGAGCGCCGTTTCTCCGGCACGAGAGCCGCCGGAAACAGACGAGCGAGAGACCGCGACGATGACGATCAGCTACGACGATTTTACCAAGGTCGATATCCGCGTCGGCACGATCATCGACGTGCAGCCCTATCCCGAAGCGCGCAAGCCGGCCTACAAGCTCGCGGTCGATTTCGGCCCCGAGATCGGCGTCAAGAAATCATCGGCGCAAGTCACCGCGCTCTATCAGCCGGAAGCGCTTGTCGGACGGCAGGTGGCGGCGGTCGTCAATTTTCCGCCCAAGCAGATCGGCAAGTTCATGTCCGAGGTGCTGGTGCTCGGCTTTCCGAGCGCCGCCGGCGAGGTCGTGCTGATTCAACCGTCTCAAGCGGTTCCCAATGGTGGCCGACTGTTCTGAAGACGGGCATTGGATGCCCGACCGCTGCTTGTCCCAAACTCGCGCCATAGCCAGCCGTCACAACGCTGCGCGATGCCTCATTGATTAAATATGGCGGGCGACACAAACCGCGGCGGCGCTCAACAGAGTCGCCGTGCGCTTTAATCCGCAAATAGTCGGCGTCGGCAACCTGAATGGCCCCGTCAACTCCGCCGTCACCGGCCGGGCCATTACGATACACGCAAAAGCGCGAGGCGCGGCGAGTGGCAGGGACGATCAAATTCACGACACTTGGTCCGTCGAAGGGGTCTACTGTACCAGGCTCGGAATGACAGGCTGGGACTCCACACTCACGGAGGTGCGCCAATGGGCGATGATCCTGTTGAACTCGATGAGCATCGCGGTATGACCGCTCAGAAGGCTACGGAGATCCGTCGTCGGCTTAGCGCCGTCGGGACAGAACAAGCAGCGCTGCGCCAGCGCCAAGCAGATCTTGAAGCCGTTCTCTTTGCCGCGCCGGCAGCTACATGGCCCGAGGCAGCGGCGAAGGCGCGCTATCTCGTCGAGCTCTTCGCCGCCACGTCGGAGGGGCAGGACTCCCATCGCCAAAAACTCATTGCCAGCGTCCTCGAAGATCTCGCCAAACTAGGCGGTTGATCGGCCCGTGCCGCTTGCTCCGCCCCCGCGGGGGCTTTTCTCGTGTGCGCCCGTGCGGCATTCTGCGCGCACGCTGGATGCTGCACGCCCTCCCTATGCCAAAGCGATCCCAGAACCCCTAACGGCCTGGTGAACGCTTTTCTCGATTGCCGAGGCGCGCAACCGCAGGTATTTCCAGGGTGAAGCGGAGCGATTGCCATGAGCGGGAGCGATCGGGACAGAGGGTGGTCGGGTCGGCATGCCGGCCTTTTTGCGCTGCTGTTTTTCTCTAGCGTCGGCATCGTGGCGCCCACGGACGCGCTGGCTGCCGCAACCTGCCAGGCTGCCGCCGCGCCGAAGCTCATGATCGATGTCTACAAGAGTGAAGTCCGCCAAGCTTTCGACACGACGGGCACGGAGCTTCGTCGCTTGGCCAGCACGCATGGCGAGGAAGCTCATTGGCCGGCCCTGGGCGTCTATGTGTCAGGGCTCGGCTACAAGGCTGCCGTCGACGACGTGACGAAGCTCGACGCATCCGGCCAATTCTGCGCGACCGTAAGCGCGGTTCACGTCGTGATCTCGATTCAGCCACGGGTCATCCATCTCGCTCGGGAGCTCAGCACCTTGCCGCGTTGCCTCCTAAAGGCAGTGCTTGACCACGAGAGGCAGCACGCACGGGCCGATGATCAGGCCCTCGATGAGTGGATGCCCGACGTTTCTCACCGCGTCCGCGATGCCATCGCCCAATTGCCGGCTCTGCACGCGACCACCGAGGACGAGGCCAAGGCCCTGATCGTTGCCGCGATCCGGACGCAGCTTCAGGAGCTGGTCGACGAGCTTCAGCTGTATCGCGATCGGCTGAATCAGATCGTCGATTCGCCGGACGCGATCGTGCAGCTTCGCCACACGTGTTGAAGCGAGAAGATCGGGATCTGTGGATCCGTACGACCCAAGCGCCGCGCCGTGCCGAATGGCGGCCGCCTGTTCGAGCGTGCCATCGGTTTCAAGCCGATTGCCATTTACGACGGAAGCCGGAGGGCCGTAATAGCTCAGTTTCCCGTCGATTGCTCCTCCAGCAGTCTCAGGATCTCGGCGGCGCCGAGCGCATCCGCCTCCGAGCCGCCGATCCGCCCCAGCTCGATCACCACATGGCCGCGGTGAACCAGGGCGAAGGCGGTCGACAGAGCGGTTTCCCTGTCCTCGAACCGCTCGAAGGCGTTTACCGAGCTTTCCTTGTAGAGCACATACCAACCCATCCGCCGCGCCCCCTCGCTCGACGCTCCCGGCCCGCCCGTTGCTCCCGCGCGAGACCTGCCCCCAATTCGAGTATGGCGAGGGAAACGACGAGGGGGATGTGAGCTAGTTCACACCTTGTGCGGCGGCGTGGCGTGAATTCGTTCGCGCCGCGACGGTCGGCGGCGAGGGATGCCGTCTCACGCTTCCGCCCGCTCCGCCGTTCGCCCGGGCAGCCCGCCGCCGGCATATT